>ERZ1673753.1818-NODE-1818-length-17825-cov-7.495836_pt1 | contig 17825 bp, 15 predicted proteins | sample MGYA00580201_ERZ1673753 | MGnify/ENA primary metagenome ERZ1673753 (study PRJEB41218, sample SAMN15661747) | gut metagenome | host: Homo sapiens | place: Canada: London | collected 2015-08-20/2019-03-30 | study: EMG produced TPA metagenomics assembly of... | reverse complement strand
AAATAAGTTATGGGTGCGTTTAGTGAAGATAGCAGAGTAAAATTCCCCACTCTTATGCATCTCATGGAGATGGGGTATAAATACATATCTCAAAAGGGACTGTTCACTAAGTATGTGACAATTCCGAAAACGGAATCCGATGCTCTTACGAACATCTTGCTACAACCGTTTTCGGAAGCTTATTTGCGCCTGAATCCTCTGTCTACACAAGGAGATGCAGACGCTATGCTTCATCGTATTCAGAAGTCGCTCAACAACGACGATCTCGGCAGGCAGTTTTACAAAGAAATACTGCTTGACACCACGAACAAAATAATCGACTTGTCTTCTCCTACGAATTTCATTCGCAACAACTCATTCCAAGTGGCAACCGAAATGACTTGTGGTGATTTGTCAAGCGATAACTTCCGTCCCGACATAACCATTTTCGTCAATGGCTTGCCTCTGGCTTTTATTGAAGTGAAAAAGGAGAACAACCATGAAGGAATCGATGCTGAGCGTAACCGTATGAAGACTCGGTTTGCCAATCCTTGTTTCCGCCGTTATTTGAATATCACGCAAATAATGGTATTCAGTAACGATATGGAATACGACGAACAACTGAAACAGGGAGCTTATTACGCTACTATCGGCAAAACCAATACCCTCTATAATTGCTTTCGCGAGGAAGGACAAAATAGTTTCCCTATTCAGAAAAGATATAACACTGTTTCTGCCGAGGACGAGGAGATATTGCTGCGTGACAACAATGTGCCTCAATATAAAAACAATAGTGAGTACAAAACGAATTGCAAAGTCGAGACACCTACCAAGCGCATTTGTGAGAGTTTGTTCAGTTTTGAACGTTTCTATTTCTTCTTGCGCTATGGAATAGCCTATGTAGACCATCCCAATGGACTACAAAAACACATTATGCGCTATCCGCAAGTATTCGCAACAAAATCGATTGAGCGACACCTTGATAAGGAGGAACATAAGGGTATTATTTGGCATACCCAAGGTAGTGGAAAGACAGCGCTTGCGTATTTTAATGTCAAATATCTGACCGATTATTATTCTCGCCAAGGCATAGTCCCGCAATTCTTCTTTATTGTAGACCGTATCGATCTTTTGGAGCAGGCACAAAAAGAGTTTACCCGCAGAGGATTGAAAGTCAATCCTATTCAAAGTAAAGAAGACTTTGCCAATCTGATAAAGGATGGTGTGACCACACAAAACCAAGAGGGCAAATTGGAGATAACCGTTGTCAATATCCAAAAGTTTTCCCAAGACAGCCGGGCACTCGCTAAAAATGCGTATAACGTCAAGGTGAAGCGCATTTATTTTATTGACGAAGCGCACCGTAATTACAATCCCAAAGGTTGTTTTTTGAAAAATTTGATTGCGAGCGATGAGAATGCAATCAAAATAGCGTTGACGGGTACACCCATAATCGGCGAAGAATATAATACCAAAGATATTTTTGGTGATTATATCCATACATATTATTATAACGCCTCTATTGCAGATGGTTACACGCTTCGGCTCATACGCGAAGACATCGGATCGAACTTTAAGATAACAATGAAAGAAGCCCTTAACAGCATAAGGGTAAAAAAGCAAACTGTTAAAGAAGTCGATGTCTATGCCCACGAGAACTATGTACATCCTTTACTCGACTACATAATCAGTGATTTGCAGGAGTTTCGAAGCAAGTATTCCGACCCATCATTGGGCGCACTTGCCGTATGCAACAGTAAAGAACAAGCGATAATGATGTATCGGCTGTTTTTGGAAAACTATGCCGATGAATCGGAACTCGACAATTATACGGGTAAGGATGGGCAAATAATCTACCGCAGCATCTCGGCTAACGAAATTGAGGTCAAGAAGACCTCGCCCCGAAAAGGGCGTTATCGCGCTGCCCTTATTCTCAATGACAGCTTCGATAAATCCACCCGTTCCAAATGGATTGATTTGTTCAAAAACGGAAAAGTCGATCTGCTGATCGTGTTTCAAATGCTGCAAACAGGTTTTGACGCTCCGCGATTGAAGAAATTGTATCTACACCGTATGGTCAAGGAACACAATTTGCTGCAAACGCTTACGCGTGTTAATCGCCCGTATAAGGCTATGAAGTTCGGGCATGTCGTAGACTTTGCCAACATCGAGGAAGAATATAGCAAGACACATAAGGACTACCAAGAAGAACTTGAAAAAGAGATCGGTCAAAAACACACTTCTTCTATGGATAGGCTGTTTGTTACCATTGAGGAAGCAATGAGAAATGTCGCAGACGCTAAAGTAACTTTGGCTGACTACGATTTGACCAACCCTCAAATTTTTTCTCGCCAGCTCAATTTGGTGGATGATCTTGCCACCGTCCGTTCCGTAAGTAAAAGTTTGGAAATCCTGCGCAGTATGCAGAATATGCTAATTTCACAGGAAAGTCCGGACGCGAAAGAGATTGTCGATATACCCGAAATATCAAATCTTATCAAAGCGGCACGCAACCGCCTTGACCTTCTCTCGTATGAGCAAAACTCGAACGACCGCGAAAGTGTGAAGCAACTGCTGAATGCCGCATTGGAAAACATACATTTTTCGTTCTATAAGAAAGGGGAAGAGGAACTCGAACTTCAAGAGCAATATAGACAATCGGTGGCTCACACTCGTAACCAATTGAACGCTTGCGTTGACCCCGATGACCCGGAATATCGGTCTATTCTCGCAGACTTCCTCGCACTTTTCAAGAAGAAAGAGATGGAATCGGAAGGTGAGTTTAATATGCACGACCGCGTCCAAAACATTAACGGCATACTGAAACGCATTCGCCAAATGAACGAACGCGATGCGTTGCGGGCGATCGCCTATAATGGAGATACCAAGTTCGTGCGTATTGAGAAACGTTTGACCGAACAGGCGGACAGAGAAGAACGGGAACATATCGAACCTCGCACCTACGCTTGGACAAAAAAGAAAGAGCAGGTGACGGCTGTCTTGCTGCTTATAAAAGAAGATGTAGACGATGCATTCTTCCACAACGAAGCGATTGTCGAAACTCCGGCTTATTTTACCAAAAACATATTGACTTACGTCACCCGCCGTTTCAAGGATGCGCAGATTTCCACGGAGCGTCCGGCTCGTAAATATGTTAGTGACGTTATTTTCAAGGAATATCAAACCATATACTGATTATGAGTATTGACATCATCAAGCAGCAGACAAAAGACCTTATCGACCGTCTGAAAAGTACGACAAACAATATCGGTCTTGGCAATAGCGGAAATGAATATACGGTTATCGTAGAGACGTTTCTATATAAGTTTCTCAATGATAAGTTTATCTATGAGGCAAAACGTACACTGCCCGAACTTGCCAAAGCGAAGGATGTTTACGAGGCATTGGAGCAACTGTCCGATGATGAATACGAAGAAATGTGCGATATGATGCTCGATACCATTGCATTGAAAAAAGAGCATCTGATTCCGTATCTTGCGAAACGTCAGAATGAGGATAATTTTGCGACTTTATTTGATGCGACATTGGAGGCTATCGCCGACACCAATGAGGAGATTTTCTACATTCTCAATGAGGACGAAACCCGTATCTCCATTATGAAACCGCTTTCAGAGGTGATAACAGGAGGCTCTGCCAAGAAAAACGGTTTTTGCAAATCGTTAATCGGCGACGTGGTAAGTTTCTCTTTTGAAGCAGCTTTTGCCGCAGGGTATGATTTCTTCTCCACCATCTTTGAATACCTGATCAAGGACTACAACTCCAACGGTGGCGGCAACTATGCCGAATACTATACGCCACACGCCATTGCCTCTATTATGGCTCAATTGCTCGTTGATAAGAACGAGGATGTAAAAAGTGTGACTTGTTACGACCCCTCGGCAGGGACAGGTACGCTTGTCATTGCACTTGCCCACCAAATTGGGGAACAGAACTGTACGGTTTTCACGCAGGATATTAGTGACAAGTCTTCGACCATGTTGATGCTGAATCTTATATTGAACAGCATGAGCCATTCTTTGACGCACGTCATACAAGGCAATACGTTGAAGCACCCTTATCACAAAGAGGGACACAAGCTTCGTAAGTTTGACTATATCGTCAGCAACCCGCCTTTCAAGCTCGATTTTTCCGAGTACCATTCCGATCTCAAAGCCGACCATTACCGTGGACGTTTCTTTGCGGGTATTCCCAACATACCCAATAAGAATAAGAAAGGTATGGAAATCTACCTATGCTTTTTTCAACATTTGCTTTACAGCCTGAAAGAAACAGGTAAAGGGGCTATCGTTGTGCCTACCGGATTTATTACAGCCAAGAGCGGTATTGCGCTCAAAATTCGTAAACACCTCGTAGATAATAAGATCCTAAAAGGTGTGGTAAGTATGCCGAGCAATGTATTCGCAAACACAGGTACGAATGTAAGTGTGGTTTTCATCGATAAGAACAGGCCCGAAAAGCCCGTGTTTATTGATGCAAGCAAACTTGGCGAAACCGTCAAAATAGGAAAAAATCAAAAGACGAATCTTCGTCCTTATGAGATTGCGCAGATTGTAGATACTTTCCGAAACAAAAAAGCGATAGACCAATTCTCGGTTACTCCCTCCTACGAAGAAGTAGCAGAAAAAGGGTATAGCTTTTCTGCCGGACAATATTTTGACATTAAGATTGAATATGTCGATATTACAGAAGAGGAGTTCAACAAGCGTATGGCGGACTACGAAAAGACTCTCACCGAACAATTTGCGGAAAGCCACCGACTTGAAAAGGAGATAATGGCACAGTTGAAGACATTGAAATTTAACCAATCGTGCGATGCTTGATAGCTTGACTCAATGGGCTACGCTATTAAGTCCTATAATTAGTGTAATTGCTATAATTGTTGCGCTAAGTGTTGCACGCAGTTCTTCGAAAGATGCACAGCAACAGATTAATGCTATTCGTCACCTACTCGATGTATTTGTTGCTGCCAATAATTTGGATATAGTAGAAGCTCAACGAAAATATCAGCGGCAACTTGCTGAATTGGACAGCCAAATTGAAGATGCTCAAATGGAAGTCGATACTGTATATCCTTTTGTTGGCGGAGCAAGAATTAACCATATCATTGCCGTCCAAGAAAAGGCGGAACAAATAGAGGATCTTGCTCAACTTGTGGCAAAGCGAAAAGAGATAGAGGCAAATCTGTCCCTGATTCAGGATTATATTCAGAAAGCTACAGATAAGTAGATATTGTATGAAAATCAAAGATATATTGAATGTGGTAACATCTGCGGTTGTTCCACTGTCCGAGGTGCATTATCATCTATATAGTCTTCCTTCCTTTGATGACAATCAAACAAGGGAAGAGTTGTTAGGCTATGAAATACAGAACAATAAATATAATGTCCCCGACAAGTGTATATTGTTTAATAAACTCAATGTGCGATTTAAGCGAGTTTGGCGTATTGACAATGCGGACACAAACAAAATATGCTCCACGGAATTCCTCCCGTTAGTTATTGATGAAAATAAAGTGGATTATAACTATTGCTATTATTTACTTGTATCAGATCGAATAACTAATTATTTGTGTGGGCAGAATACAAATACATCAAGTAGCCATAAGCGCATTGACCCTACCGATTTTCTCAATATCGAATTGCCATCATTGCCATCATTAGCGGATCAAGAAGCCATAGGCAATCTTCTATCATCAATCGATAAAAAAATAGATGTCAACTGTGCGCTAAATCAGAATTTACCAATGCTTGACCGTTCGTTAGAAGTGGTAGGAGTTCGTCACGCAGCTTAGCCAATACTTGATTTTCCTTTCTGTTTCGAGTTATCTGTTCCATCAAATTTTGCATAATCTTTTCAAATTTTTCAGCAATCATATTAGATGGGACAATGATTAATTGCTCCTTTAAGAAACTATAGTGTCTGGCATATCCTTTCCCAATCTTTATATTTTTCACGACAAAATACAGATATTCAATGGAGATGTTGGTGTTATTGGACAACATTACCTGTGTTCCATCTGCACCTCTAACAAAAGGAAAATTCACATATTTAACAGCGCAGGAATGGTCTCCAAAAACGACTGCTGGATATTGGCCAACTACAGCCTCTTTCCTATTCGTGAAGCCAGCATAGTAAACCTCCGTGGTTTGATCAATTACTGGGTATATTCCATCTACAAGATATTCATTCGTACTAAGCCGAGGAGTGCTTATTACTTTACCCAAGATATTGCCAATGTTTGTAACTTCCCAATCTTTGGGTATTTCTTTTTTCAACTTTTCATTCCAAAACATTTTACCCCCGTTTGATTTATACGGTTTGCCCGCTTCGTTCGGAAAGTCAAATTGTACAAACCAGTAGTCATAGAGCTGCTTCGCCATCGCCTCTAAATTCTGATTTAACGCACGATTGATTGCTATTTTACGATGAATGCTGTCTAAAACGGCAACCACTTTGTTTTGGTGTATTTTATCAACATTTTCAATAGGAATGGCTTTATATGCGGCATCCAGTTGAAGATTTTTCAATCCAGAGGTTTTGCCCTCAAAATTGAAGAAAACACCATTATTGTAAATATATTGCAAGTAATAGAACACATAGCGAGGATTCCACTTTCCCTTTACCCGAAAGGCGACGCAGAAATTGGAGCATACAACAGATCCCACTGTATCGATCAATTCTTGTGAGATAAAAGCAACACGCCCTGTTGATTGTGTGGGACTTCCGCCGGATTTCTCCACGACAATATCACCAGCTTGCAAGCATTTGGTCTCAAAAGATTGCCGGTTGATATAGCGTGTAGGGATATGACTGAAATCGCTGTCATTTATGGGTACAATATCCGCACCTCGTACGCACGCGACCTTGTAAGGCGTACTTTCCGAATAGCTTTCTTCGCCCCAGTCTCCGCTAATGAATAATTCTATGGTATCTATTATGTTCATGCGTTAGCTGCAAGTCTATTTATTCTGCAACTTGAAAAACTCTTTCTGCTGCTCAATCTCGCGGCGCAATTCTTCCTTGGTCGGCATATAAGTGAGGTATTTCGCCGCAAAAAGATGGTCATTGTTATTGAGTACGGAATAATGTGCCACATCCTCGTCCGTATCGGCACAAAGCAATAGACCTATAGTCGGATTGTGTCCTTCGGGGCGCACCAATTCATCGTACATCCTGACATACATATCCATTTGACCTACATCCTGATGACTCAATTTGGAGGTTTTGAGGTCGATTAGGACAAAACATCTCAGGTGGTAATTATAGAACACAAGGTCTATATAATAGTCCTGCTTCTCTGTATGTATATGTTTCTGCCTGTCAACTAACGCAAAACCTTTACCCAATTCCATCAGGAAAGGAATCAGGTGGTCGATAATACTTTGCTCCAAAGCATTCTCGGTATAGTCGGTGTTATTCTTGAATCCCAAAAACTCAGCGATAACAGGATTTTTCAGAAATTCCAGCTTGTCTTGCAGCGGCTGAGTGAGTTTGACCATTTCGTCGTGAACAACAACCTTGTTCTGCGACCGTAGCAGACGATAATAGTATTGCGACGATACATTCCGCTGCAATGTCCGTGTACTCCACATTTCATTGGCTGCCTCGTTCTCATACCACATACGTCCATTTGCTGTGGTTTCTTGCAGAATTATACGATAATGAGTCCACGACAATCGAATAGGCGTTTTTACAGTCAGTGATTGCAAAATATCAAAGTCCGATGCTGATTTTCCACTCACTGCGTGGAAAATGTTGTTTGGCGATTCGTCTTCTGATTTTCCACTCACTGCGTGGAAAAAGTTTGGCCATGACTGATAGAAAGCAACATAGTTATATAAATTGGTCTTTGTAAAACCTGTTTTGTATTTCTCCGTCAATTTTTTTGCCAGCGTTTTTATAACCTGATCGCCATATCCTGCCCGTTGATCTTTCAAGACCTCATGCTGGATACGCATACCCAACAACCAGTTTCGTTTGATGAGCGTTTCATTGATAGCTAAATACGCAGACTTTTGCGCTTGCTCTATGATGATACAAACGTCATGAACAAGCCCATCTGCCACTTCCGGTTTTACGATTTCTCCCTTAGTCATTACTATCCTTCTTTGAATGCAAAGGTATTCAAATTCGGGCAATAATGCGTTAAGCGTTTAGCTTAAAAATTTCTTATGCGCAATCTTCACGTTATTTTGATTGACAATTGCATAATGAAGAGTCGTATCAATGCGAACATGTCCGAGCAGACGCTGCACCTGCTCAACAGGCATTCCTTTGTCAATAGCCATAGTTGCCAACGTACGACGAAATTTGTGCGGATGTACTTTGGGTATATCCAATCGTCTACCCATTTCCCGAATACGCACCTCTACACCGCCGATTGTCAGTCTATTATGCGGAGTAGACAAAGAAACGAATAAAGCTGGATTTATATCCGTTCGTTCATTTAGATACTGTTGAAGATGCAGTTTGGTGCGAGCATTAAAATAGACTACACGCTCCTTATTCCCTTTGCCGAAGACAACGCATTGTCTTTCATGAAAATCAATATCCGTCCGGTTTAGCTTCACAAGTTCTCCGACACGAATGCCGGTTGATGCAAGAATTTCAATTATTGCCAAGTCGCGCTTATTGGTGCAGTTGTCGCGTAGTAGTTCTAATTGTTCATCGCTCAGCACCTCTTTCACAAGGGAATCTGTCTTCACCTTATGAATCCTCCGTACAGGGCTTTTGGCTATATAGTCTTCATCTTCGAGCCAAGCAAAGAAGCTGGAAAAAATACGGCGCATGTTATCGATAGTCACTTTGCTCGATCTGTGTTGTTCTTGATACATAGAGAGATATTGCCGAATATCACTTGTCGTAATATGGTGTATGGCAACACCTACAATATCAAGCAGACGTTCAATGGTATTGCGATAATATATCAGCGTTTTAATAGAGCACCCTTCTATCTTTTTTGCAGAAATAAAAGCCGACAAAAGGTCTTCTGTCTCCTCTTTTCGTTTGGCAGAATCACCGGAACTTTCCGTTATATCTACATCTTGCAGTTCTTTAATTAGCACAGCTTTGAGTTGTGCTATCTGCCGGCAATCCAAATCACGCTGCATGGCCGCAACAATCGCCCGAATAACATTTTCTTTCATACTTCTCAATAATATAATACAAGAACACTAAATCAGAATTTAGAGGCGATGGCGAAGCAGCTCTATGACTACTGGTTTGTACAATTTGACTTTCCGAACGAAGCGGGCAAACCGTATAAATCAAGCGGTGGGGAAATGGTATGGAATGAAAAGTTGAAGCGAGAGATCCCGAAAGGATGGGGTAATTGTACATTAGAGGATTTCCTAACTATTAAAAATGGGCGAGATCACAAGCATTTAGCAACTGGTTTGTATCCTGTTTATGGAAGTGGCGGAGAAATGCGTAGGGTAAATGAAAGCCTCTATAAAGGAGAGTCTGTTTTAATGCCAAGAAAAGGTACATTAAATAACATCATGTATGTTAATGAATCCTTTTGGACTGTTGATACAATGTTCTATTCTGAAATGAAAGTTTCACATTGCGCTAAATATATATTCTTTGCCATCAAAGACATCGATTTTACAAAATGGGATTCAGGAACTGGCGTACCAAGCATGACAGCTTCAACCCTTTATAGTATATCTATGATAAAGCCCAATGAAGATTTACTCAAAAGATTTGACGATGTATTAACTCCGATATTTCACAAAATAAAGCAACTAAAAGCTGAAAGTGAAGAATTAATTAAGCAACGTGACAACTTACTACCATTACTGATGAACGGACAAGTATCGGTAAATTCTGATTTAGCATACGAAGGCTTTATCTCTGTTCTGTATTTCAACTCATTAAAAACATATTTCAAGCGCCTAATATTACTTTTATATTTAGAACGAGTTATTTGATAGTACAACGTCATTGATTCTTTGGATAGAAGTTCGGGCTACCATCGCTTTTGAAACTCTTCGGAAAGCGCGACGATTCGTGAGTTGATCTCGACGAGTTGCATGGTCGCTTTTTCCAGCTTGTAGAGCAGCGACAATGCTTTCCGTTCCGAAAAACGGGTACGCAGTTCTTTGACGACTTGATTGTAGTTGACTTCGATCGCCCGATATTGAGCGTGCAGTTGTGTCAGTTTGGCCACGTATTCCAGCGTTCCGCGATCGGTTTTTATCACTCGAAACACGTCTCCGAAGACCCGTGCCTTGATAAAAGCCGCCTTCGACAACAGCCCCGATTGCTCGTACATCGTCAGAAATCGGGCGTGTTCCGTATTGTTGAATCGTACCATGACACAATGCGAAGCGGTATCAGTTTTCGCGGGACGTCCCCCCCTCGACCTTTGCGGGTCGGTCTGTTTTTCTCCATAATCGAAATTTTTAGGGTGAGGCTGTCGCCTCGCCGGTTGCTGAAAATTGCGATTCGTTCGTGGCGGAGCCGCCTGTCGAAAAGCACCGACTTCGGAGGTGCTTTCATCCCCTTGCGGGCAAGCTGTTTTCCGTTACGGAAATAGTTTCGGGTAACGGAAAACACAGCTTGCTATTTGCCCTTTGCAAATACGTTCCGTCCGCTCGTCGGACGGACTATCGAACCGGCCGCCGTAAAAACGGACAAGGCGGCTTCCATCTACGTCGGAATCGTTACAGCGGCAAAGATACCGACCGATTCTGCGATTCGGTTCATCGGAGACAATATCTCTTCCCGCCACTTCGACGCCACAAGCGACAAAGGGCCGAAACAGGCTCGAGACGTTCGGTCATGCGATGATTTGTCCGACCGAACGATCGAATGGCTATTTGGAAAGTTAAAATACCGATCAAACGATTATACAGTCAAACGTTTGACTGTATGGTTAGCCAACTGATCGTATGTTTGTTCATGTAACAGCATGCGTATATGTCAGTGTAACAATATCTCCTCTCTGTTTTCATGCCAAGTGGAAGGGGGGGGGTAGAGGATTTCTGTTCCCGTTTATTTTTCTCTGTGCTTCTCATAATCTTCGACTTTTTTATGCCTTAGCGGAGCCGAAACAGATTCATCCGGCACCGTCCCGCGCAGACAAAACGGAACGAGGAGAAGATTATCGGAGCGCGAGCATCTTACCGTATTATTTGATTTCCGGTAAGGCTTTTTACAAAGAATCGGCTACTCAACAAATGTTGAAAAAGGCATACCGACCTCTTTTCGACAATCGGAATCTAGTGCGATGGTGAAAGAAAGACGGCCTCTTCGGCCGTCTTTTGTCTTGTCGGAATTTTAGTTCAGCATCCTGTCCTTGCTTGCCAGCATCTTCCAGACAATAGCTGGTGTCGTCGTTCGTTCTATGATCCAGCGTCTGAATACTTCCGCATTCTCGGATTTCAGTCGGAAGGCCAGTGTCGTAATCATTTCGAGGTTATACCGTTCGACGATGTTCCCGTTTCGGCAGTGGGTATGGCGGACAATGCGGTCTTCATCCAAAACTCCGCTTTTGAGAATTGCTCGAATATTCGTGCTTACGGCAGCAGAGAATACTCCGAACAGGTCAGCAATCTGGTTTTTCGTGAGCCATACTCCGTTGGCAGTCGGGCGAATCGTTACCCGTCCGTTCTCGATCATTATGGGTGATGTAGTCATAATTTTATTCGTTTAAGTCATATAATCAATCGTTCAATTGCTCGGCTTTTGGTTCTTCGTAGAGTTCGAGCTTTCGGCTTGCGAACAATTTCCGCAGTTGCTTCGTATCCTCGTCCACTTTTCTGTCCGTTACATGGGCGTAGATCTGCGTCGTATCGACGCGGCTGTGTCCCAACATACGGCTGACCGTCTCCATCGGCACGCCGTGCGAGAGCGTGATTTCCGTCGCGTAAGTATGGCGGGCCATATGAAAGGTCAGTTTGCGGTCGATGCCGCAAGCAGCGGCAAGAAGTTTCAATCCCTTGTTCAACTCCGAGTTCCCGTACATAGGAAGTAACCTGCCATCGGGCATTATATCGCGATACTTATTGATGATATGGCGTGGCAGGTCGAGCAATGGTATCTCGAACTCTACGTTCGTCTTTTCTCGCATCGCCTTAATCCACGTAGTTCCGTCTTCGGCCGTTTCGAGGTTTGCGGCGGTCAATCGACACATATCACCGTAGCTGATACCCGTATAGCAGGAAAAAAGAAACAGGTCACGAACGAGGTAAAGCCTCGGCACAGAAAGCGGCGTAGTCATCAGTCGTTTCAGTTCCTCTTTGGTCAGATAACGCCGCATGCGTTCAGAACGCGGAGGTTCGTAGCCGGAAAACGGATCGGCGGTGATAATGCCTGCGGCGATGGCTTTGTTGATTACCGTATGCAGACGCGACATATATAGCACGATCGTGTTCGGAGCTAACTGCCGCTCCGTACGCAGGTACAGGTCGAACCTGTCGATGAACGACCGATCCAAAGCCGAAAAGGGAATATCCGACAGCCGAAGCCGCTCCGACAGGAACCGTTCGACATGTTCGCGAGCGCAACGATAAGTGTGTGGCGATTTGGCCGTGCGATTCACACCCACCCGTTTCTCGAAATATTCGATATGCGAGCAGAAGTACCCGAGTAGCGTCTCCTGCCCGAAAGCCATACCCAACAGCAGGCATTTGACCTCCTCGGCCGTTACCCGTTCACGAACGGCAGACTGCTCGCGGTATATGCTGATAGCCGAAGCCCGCAGTTCGTCCAACCGACGGTTGATTTCGACGGCTTCGGCGCTTTTGCCTTTGGCACGGCCAGACACCCACAGCGAACATGGCGCGAGCATCTTGGCGCTGAATACGCTTTCCGACCGGCCGACAGTCAAACGACCCATGACGGGGCAACGCCCCTCGGTATTCGTTTTGTTCCTTTTAAGGGAGAACATAACCTTTACGTCTTCTTGATTCATAACTCTATTAACCGTTTACAAAATTAGTTCGTCTTCGACAGACGTTTTCTCGCCTCAGCAATTCGAGTCAACTCGATTGCTTTCGGCTTAATGAAAACGTTGATATAGAGTTATTTGAAGCCATGAAAAACGCAGCGAAACATAGAATAAGATACTATGCCCTCACATCGGAAACCGTCTTTTGGCGAAACTCCGAATAAAACAACTATCTTTGTCGTGGAGTTTCGTGAGAAAAACGGTGTTCCTCGAAGAGCAGAACCGTTTTCGGATGGTGAAAAGAAGGCTTCGGCGACCTCTTCTCCGACCCGAAAAAGGCAACGGATAAGTAACGAATCCCTCGCTCAACTCCTCGAAATCCTGCATTTCGGTCATTCGGCAAGAGACTGAGGTTCTACCCATTGCGATTCTGCATTTTAACAACTTACATTATTACGCTCCGTTCGCCCGCTTTATCCGATTTTCTTCGTATCTTTGCACTATTATGAGTGATTTCATCGTCAGCGCACGCAAATACCGCCCCGCGACCTTCCGATCGGTCGTCGGACAGAAACATATCACCTCGACGCTCCAAAACGCCATCGAGCGCGGCCAGCTGGCCCACGCCTACCTCTTCTGCGGCCCCCGCGGCGTAGGCAAGACCACCTGCGCCCGCATCTTCGCCAAAGCCATCAACTGCCTCGCGCCCAACGGCGCCGAGGCGTGCAACGAATGCGAATCGTGCCGCTCGTTCAACGAGGGCCGCTCGCTCAACATCCACGAACTCGACGCCGCGTCGAACAACTCCGTGGAGGACATCCGCACGCTGATCGAACAGGTGCGCATCATCCCGCAGGTGGGACGCTACTCGGTGTTCATCATCGACGAGGTCCACATGCTCTCGGCCGCGGCCTTCAACGCTTTCCTCAAGACCCTCGAAGAGCCGCCCGCACACGCCATCTTCATCCTGGCGACCACCGAGAAGCACAAGATCATCCCCACGATCCTCTCGCGGTGCCAGATCTACGATTTCAACCGCATCCGCGTCGAAGATTCGGTCGAATATCTCCGCTACATCGTCTCGCAGGAGGGCGTCACGGCCGACGAAGAGTCGCTGAACCTCATCGCCCAGAAGGCCGACGGCGGCATGCGCGACGCGCTGTCGATGTTCGACAAGGCCGTGTCGTTCTGCGGCACGGCGCTGGACTACCGCAACGTGGCCCAGACGCTGAACGTGCTGGACTACGACACCTATTTCGGGGTGACGGAGATGCTGTTGGCGGGCAACTACGTCGATGCGCTGGTGACCTTCGACACGGTGCTGTCGAAAGGTTTCTCGGGCCAGACCTTCATGGCGGGTCTGAACCGCCACATGCGGGACCTCCTGATGGCCAAACAACCCGACACCCTGCGGCTGATCGAGATGACCGGCACCCTGCTGGAACGATACCGGACGCAGGCGGGCGCCTGCAATGTCGAGTTTCTGTTCGGAGCCATCTCCGTGCTGACGGAGCTCGACGGGAAGATCCGGCAATCGTCGAACCAACGGTTGCTCGTAGAGCTGGGCCTGATGAAAATCGCAGGACTCGGCCAAAAAAAAAATGACACACTGACATCCCCCGGGGAGTATCCGCTTCCCGAACTGACCGCCCGCGCGCAGGTCCCGGCATCGGCCCCGGTCGATCCGGCGGCAACGGCGCAGGTCCCGACACCCGCTCCGGCAACTCCAGTGGCCCCGGCGCAGCCCCGACCGGCCCCGGAAACCCCGACGGCAACTGCGGTGTCTACGGCCCGGCAGCAACCGGAAACGCAGCCCGAACCCCGGCCCACGGTCCAACCCGAGCCGAAGAACGCAGCGGCAGCGCAACCCGCCCCGGAGGTTCCGCAACCCGCCGCGGCACAGGCAGGGGCGGCAACCCCGCAGCCTGCGAAGCCGATCCGGCGGCCGATGATCTCGGGAACGTCGCTCTCGGAGCTGCTCGCCTCGGGAGGCAACACTCCGGACACGGAGGAGGCCAAGGCTGAAACGCAGGCCGAACCCGCAGCCGTGGAGGTCGATCCGGCCTGCGAACAGAAGCTGGTGCGGGCCCGGGAAGGGATTCTGAACCTGCTCAGGACGAAGCGTCCGCGGTTCGTCCCCGCCTTCGAGCTGATGACCGTCCGGGGCAACACCATTTCGGTCAGCGTCCCGACGACGGAGCTGCGCGAGGAGATTCTCCGCAACAAGACCGGGATGCTGATGCGCATCGCCGAGCTGGCGGGCATCTCGGGAGCCATCGAACTGGAGGTGATCGTCAACGAGGAGATCAGGGCCGCGCGCCCGATCAAACTGGAGGACAGGGTGAAACACATGACGGAGAAGAACCCGCTCATCGCGGAGCTCCGCAAAGCGCTGGACCTCGAAGTGGAATAATCCGCCCGCTTAAAAAGCGGGATTTATAGGCGATGGAAAGTTATCAGGACAGAAACCCGATTGCGCTTCCATCCATACAAAACGAAAATTAAGTAATGCAATAATGGCAACAAAGAATTTCATCGAAGAACTCGAATGGCGCGGCATGGTCCACACGATCATGCCCGGCGCGAAGGAACAACTCGAAAAAGAGATGACGACGGCCTATCTGGGCATCGACCCCACGGCCGACTCGCTGCATATCGGACACCTCGTGGGTGTGATGATCCTCAAACATTTCCAGATGTGCGGCCACCGTCCGCTGGCGCTCATCGGCGGCGCCACGGGCATGATCGGCGACCCCTCGGGCAAGTCGCAGGAACGCAACCTGCTCGACGAAAAGACCCTCCGCCACAATCAGGAGGCCATCAAGCGCCAGCTGGCCAAACTGCTCGACTTCGAGTCGGACGCCCCGAACGCCGCACAGATGGTCAACAACTACGACTGGATGAAGGAATTCACGTTCCTCGATTTCATCCGCGACATCGGCAAGTGCATCACCGTCAACTACATGATGGCCAAGGATTCGGTCAAGAAGCGTTTCAACGGCGAGGGCGACGGCATGTCGTTCACCGAGTTCACCTACCAGCTGGTCCAGGGCTACGACTTCCTGCACCTCTACCAGACGAAAAACTGCAAGATCCAGCTGGGAGGCGCCGATCAGTGGGGCAACATCACCACCGGCACGGAGCTGATCCGCCGCAAGCTGGGCCCCGAAGCCGAGGCTTTCGCCATCACCTGCCCGCTGATCACCAAGGCCGACGGCACGAAATTCGGCAAGACCGAAAGCGGCAACGTATGGCTCGACCCGCGCTACACCTCGCCCTACAAGTTCTACCAGTTTTGGCTCAACGTCAGCGACGAGGACGCCAAGCGCTACATCAGGATCTTCACGCTGCTCGACCGCGAAACCATCGAGGGCCTCATCGCCGAGCACGACGCCGCTCCCCATCTGCGGGTGCTCCAGAAGCGGCTGGCCGAGGAGATCACCTGCATGATCCACTCGCGCGAGGAGTACGAGAAAGCCGTGGAGGCTTCGGCGATCCTCTTCGGAGGCGCCACGTCGGAGGCCCTGCGCAAACTGAACGAAGAGACCCTGTTGCAGGTCTTCGAAGGGGTTCCGCAATTCCGTGCGGCCCGCACGGAGCTCGCGGCCGGCATCCCGTTCGTGGAGCTCTGCGCCGAGAAATGCGCCATCTTCCCCTCGAAGGGCGAGTGCCGCAAGATGGTGCAGGGCGGCGGCGTGTCGCTCAACAAGGAGAAGGTCGCCGACGCGATGCGCCCGGTGACCGACGCCGATCTGATCGCGGGCAAATACCTGCTCGTACAGCGCGGCAAGAAGAATTACTACCTCGTGATCGCCGAATAGCATGGAATATCGTATCGTCCTCCGACGCATGGAGTTCCGGGCGCTGCACGGCTGTTACGAACTGGAGCGCAAGGTCGGCAACCGCTTTACGGTCGATCTGGAGATCACGGCCGAACTGGGCGACGTGGCCGCGGAAGACAATGTCGAAAAGGCGGTCAACTACCTCACGGTCTACGAGGTCGTGAGCCTGCAAATGCGCATCACGCAGCGCACGATCGAACGTGTAGCGATGAACATCATCGAAGCGGTCTACACCGCTTTCGGGCAGGTCCGGCACGTAAAATGCACGGTCTCGAAACTGGCCCCGCCGCTGGGCGGCAAGCTCGAACGGGTCAGCGTCGTATTGGAGAAATAACAGGTATGCGCGCACGCGGAGGCGTGCGCGCATACCTTTATATAAACAGGATTAGCCATGCACCATTCACAGGGTCGTGCCACGCTGGGTGGCAAACTGAGCGCCGTGCTCGTCGCGGCAGGTAGTTCCGTGGGGCTGGGAAACATCTGGCGGTTTCCCTACGTGGCCGGCGACAACGGCGGCGGAGCCTTTCTGCTGATTTACATCGGCTGCGTGCTGCTGCTGGGGCTGCCGATCATGGTGGCCGAATTCTCGGTCGGACGCGCCTCGCACCGCAACGCCGTGGGCGCCTACCGGGCCCTCGATCCCAAATGGAGCTTCCTGGGCTACAACGGCGTCGTGGCGGCGTTCCTGATCCTGGGCTTCTATTTCGTGGTGTCGGGATGGACCGCCGAATACATGGTGCATTCGCTGACGGGCAGTCTGGCGGAATACAGCTCCGCCGAGGAGTACAAAACCGTTTTCGAGACCTTTATCCGCAACCCGTGGCGGCCCGTGGTCTACACCTCGCTGTTCGTGCTGGCAACGCATTTCGTCATCACGATGGGCGTGCAGAAGGGCATCGAACGCTCGGCCAAGGTGCTGATGCCGCTGCTGTTCGTGATCCTGATCGCGCTGTCGATCCACTCGCTGCTGATGCCGGGCGGCGGCGAAGGCGTCCGGTTCCTCTTCCGGCCCGACTTCTCGAAGGTGACTCCTTCGACGGTGCTCGTGGCGCTGGGGCAGGCGTTCTTCTCGCTCTCGATCGGTATCG
>ERZ1673753.1793-NODE-1793-length-18002-cov-5.263777_pt1 | contig 18002 bp, 14 predicted proteins | sample MGYA00580201_ERZ1673753 | MGnify/ENA primary metagenome ERZ1673753 (study PRJEB41218, sample SAMN15661747) | gut metagenome | host: Homo sapiens | place: Canada: London | collected 2015-08-20/2019-03-30 | study: EMG produced TPA metagenomics assembly of... | reverse complement strand
GCGTAGCCGATTGTGTAGTCCATGTGTTTGCCCGCCTCCTGTTTTTGAGTGTTGGTTGGGTAACTGTCCAATGCCATATCGGTTTATGAACCGCTACGGGTTGTAATAAACAGTGGGCCGTTTTGTTCTGACACTTGAACTCCGGGCGACCGCCTTGCGCTCGTCGCTCTTGTTGCGAGTCGCGATCTGTCGTAGTTCAGTTCTCGATGCACGAGTCTCGTTCCGCTTCTACAGTCGGTCTCCATCAGCCAAACTCATCGGGTCGTGGATGGTTTTAACTAACGCTCTACCTCCGCTCCACAAGCACGTTGCTCCACTCGTTGCGTAGCTCGTTGCATAACTGCGTGCGTAGCTCGCATGAAAACGGCGGCGACACCTGTGTGGTGCCGCCGCCTCGTTCGTCGTTTGTCAGTCGTCGGAGAGCGTCGGTAGTTCCTCGATCTTGAAGTCGCCGTCATCCTCTGTGTTCTCGTCGTCCTCGAATAGGAAGTCGTCGTCGAGCGACGCGGTCTCCATAACGTCTTCGAACTCGTCAATCTGAGTTTCGGTGATGTCGCCGCGTCCGTGTTCGCGCTCGTAGTCGCGGATAAGCTGTGCGATGTCGTTGTCGCCAAGGTATGCGAAGCGGATTTTCACGGGGTCGCCGCTTTCCTCTTGCACGTACCCGATACCTGCGGTGGCGTAACCGTTAGCCTTTGAGCTTGCTGGAATCGAGGTGGAGTCGTAGCCGCGTTCCTTTGCGCCCTCTCCGAGGAATAGATCGTTGAAGTGGTCGCTCTTCTGGCGGAGAACGATTGCGTTGGAGATGTTGTCTCGAATCTCGCTGAGTACTTCGGTGCTCGCTCGCTGTGTTGCAGCCGCGATGAACACTCCGTACGAGCGTCCGGTAGCGATGATCTGTTCCATGTTTGCGAGGTGTGTCGAACCTTCACGTCCGAGCTTCTTGAAACCACGGTAGAGCGTCAGGTACTCGTCAATGATGAGCACGACGAGCGGCGTTTCCTTTGTGGCCGGAACGTCACGCTGTAGGTTCACGTCATTCTCGTCCACCGACACCTTGAGGTTGTTCATGCGGTAGTCGAGGATGTCGATGATCTCTGCAAGATGTTCGCCGTGAGCGCGCATGTCGTCATCCTTCAACCCGGACGTGATCTTCTTAAACAGGCTTGAATTGAGGAACTCATAACCTTTCAGTTCCGCCTTCTTCGGGTCGATCCCGTGGAGTTGCACGACACCGCGCGCTACGTGGGGAGCAAGCTGCTTAATTGTCCCCTGGATGGGCGAGCCCTTACCGGAGCCCGATGTTCCGTAGATGAGTGTCTGGTGTGTGTTGAGCGACCAGCAAGTTCCGTCCTCCTTGATTGCAAGTGGGATACGGTACGGGGTCTTCGCTGGGTTCTCATCGAAGAACTCCACGCCTGCCTTGCGCTCTGTCAGAATGTCCACCGGCGCTTCTCTATGCGCAATGAAGCTCATGGTGAAGTTATCCGACGTGTCAAGAGGAGTGATCGAGTGCAGCCCAAGCTGCGCCTTTATGCGCCCTTGCAGCTTGTGGAGTTCATTTACGTCGTGGCCGTCTAGCTTCATGTCAATGCGGAAGTGCGCATCCATGTCGCCTGCTACGTTGTCTTGTGGTTCAGGTTTCCGTACCTTCACACACTTTGCGGCTGCGCGGATCTGCGCCCTTGCGTCGAGCTTCTGCCCACTTGGCACGTTGTTGCGCTTGATTGACGCCCGCACAGCACGGGGGAACGGTGACAGCCATGCAAACTGTCGAGGTCGCTCCTTCTCGCGCAGGTCTCGTGTGTACTGCTGCGCGGGTGCGTACATCTCTGCGATGTCGGTGTGCGCCAGTAGCTCGCGCTTCACCTTGTGCAGTGCACGTGGTGTGCGGTTGATGAGGCGGTTCCACTCACGGATTAGCCACGATAGACCGAACCTCACGGCAACTAGCGTCACGACGGTGACCATGAGCGCTGGCATGAGGTACGGAAGTAGTGGTTGGTAGATGGGTCGTAGTAGGTCGTCAAAGATGCCGATTACGTCGTTCATGATTACTTCGTCTCCACGCGAATACGGTTCGAGGGTTGCAGCGGTTCTCCGTCGCGGTTGCAGATGGGAAGCACGACGAGCTTGCCGGACTTGAACAGGCCGTAGTCGCCTGCAGCGTCAACCTTGCGCATGAGTGTTTCCACTCCGGGGCCGATGGTGAAGTACACGGCGCGCTTGTACACGTAGGGCTTGTCGAGTTCGGCCTTAAGTGTTGCGAGGATTGCGTCGTAGTTCTCCCAGCTCTTCTTCGACAGTTCGACCTCGACGAGTAAGTTCTTCGCGGCCTTCGTACGGTCACGGTCGAGGTTCACGACGAGGTCGGGCTGGTGCACAGGTTTCAACACGCTTTCCTCGCGGCGTGGGTATCCGATGGTGTAGAGCACGGGGTGCGCCTCAAGTAGGTTGCTCCACTCAATGCGTCCCTCTTGCACGTCGTTCAAGCTTCGTACGAGTATTTCGTGACGCCACTTGCCGTAGTCGTTGCTCTTGCCACGCTTCTTGTTCTCGCGCAGGCCTTGCTTCACGGGTTCGAAGGCCGCGCGCATCTCGTGTTCTGTGACGAGCTGGTCGAGTCCCACGGGGTCGATGCCCAACGACTCCTTGAAGTAGCCAATGGGTGACGCAAATTGCGCGGCGACGAGTGCGATCATGCGGTAGTGGCGCAGACGCTCGATGCTGATGCCGTTCATGCTCGCGCCGTGCTCTAGTTCGTAGTCGAACTCGCGTGCGTAGGCGAAGCCAAGTTTGCTAAGTCCGTAGCTCGTCGTTCCGGTCACTGCGTGACGGAACTTCTCTAGCACTTCGAGGTTGTAGAGCTTGCGCAAGGTCTGTTCGGTTCCTCGCACACTCATGAGTCCGCCGCCCTCACTGATGGCTGTCTTCTGGCTTATGTTGAGTAGTGACAGTGCTTCGGCGTCCGCTCCTGGGAACATGCCGATGAATGCCAACAGTCGTGCGTTGCGTTCGGTCACGCGCCCTCGCGGCTGTCCAAGTCGTACGCTCTTCGGTCGTTTGGGTTCCTCTTTAACGTCCATGTCTGCAAGTGGAAGGTCGTAGAGGTTCGTTGGTAGCGGCATGATTCCTCCCCGCGTTGTAGTGCTCGATGCACGTTTCGATTGCGGGAGGAATATCAATCTGCACGATGCTCAACACGATGCAGGACACGAGTCAGCCCTCGATGTCTGTCTCGACGTTTTGATATGCATCGTGCTCACAATCGAGCCCGCTCGATGCTCATTCGGGCGGACGTCGCAATTGATCGTTGTTCTATCCATAAGGAAAGAACCAACGCACCACCGCTAACCACTTTGGACATCCGCCCGGTTGAGTTCGCCCGCTGTTCACTCTCGCGGCGGTGCTGCCCGCAAAGCCCGGGTGTAATCTGACCGTGACGGAAATTGCAGGTATCGCCCGGTTCGGGCATGTGATCCCGGCAGGCATGTACCGCTCCCCTCGATCGAAAGGTTCGACCATGGCCAAGAGTCCCTACTCCACGAAGAACGCAGCATGGATCGTCGTTCTCATCGTCATCGGCATCGCCGTCGTCAGCATGTTCTTCGGCATCGCCGGTGAAGAGCTTTGGCGGCAGCTCCTCGGTGCCGGCATCCTCATCATCGTCGCACTCGTCGTCATCTACTTCTGGCGCCGCGACACCGGAAAGCGCTCGCGCACCGACGACACCACCGTGTGAGTTCCATCCTGCTCTGTCAGGTGCTGCGGAGGCTCGGGGGTCTAGCTGTGAATGACGGCCCGCAGTGACGTCCGCGATCGTCGTCGGCAGCGGTCCGAACGGACTCTCCGCCGCTCTCACCCTTGCCCGCAGCGGCATCGAGGTCACCGTGCTCGAGGCCGCTGCGCAACCGGGCGGGGGTGCCCGATCGGCGGAGGCAACGCTCCCCGGACTTCTCCACGATGAGTGCTCCGGCTTCCATCCGCTGCAGCCGCCCTCTTTCTTCTTCTCGCAGCCCGCAAGCTGTGGCGGCGCACCAAGTCCCGTGCCAGCAAAACACTCCGTTGACCCGTCGATAAGCACAGATGACAAACACCCTCTTTGAGGGTCATAAAGGAACCTCGTCCACTTCACTCACGACTACGTAGGTCGATGCGACAGCGGACGAGGCGGGTCTAAATCCGCGCACATCCTCCGCCAAATCTCACGTAGTGAGAAACCGGCGCTCGGTGATCTGGAAACGATCCCAGCGCCGGTTTTGCTTTTCCACTGCTTTTCCCTGCCTATCCCCGGCGAACCCGCGGGCGCCGCTGGGTTTCCCAAATCTCACCCCGCATCGTCCGACGTGATTTAGGTTGAAGAGCATGACTGATAGCAGCACTCCCACCGCGCCCAGCACCTCTAGTTCCCCCGGCACCGACCAGCTCGTCACCACGGAATACTCCGAGTCCATCCCCGGCCTCGTCCACGTCCGCCTGAACCGCCCCCGCAAGCTGAACTCGCTCACGATCGATCTGCTCCAACAGCTAATCTCCACGGCGCACACGCTCCGCCGCGACCGCTCCGTCCGCGTGGTCATCCTCTCCGGCACGGAGGGCAACTTTTCCGCCGGCCTCGACTTCGCAGATACGCTGAAAAGCCCGCCGCGCATGCTTTCGCATTTCATCCCGCGTCCCCTGCGAGGCACAAACACATTCCAAGAGGCGCCGTGGACGTGGCGTCGCCTCCCTTTCCCGGTGATTGCCGCGGTGGAAGGCTATTGCTTCGGCGGTGGCGTACAGATCGCTTGTGGGGCGGACTTTAGGTTTACGAGCAATGACGCCCACTGGTCAGTGTTGGAAGCGAAATGGGGTCTCGTGCCGGACATGTCGGGGATCATGTCCCTGAAGCAGTTGCTGCCGATTGACGAGGTGAAGCGGCTGGCCATGACCGGGGAGATCTTCTCCGGGGAGCGCGCCGCGGAGCTAGGCCTGGCTAAGACTGCGGAGGACCCGCTGGCTACGGCGGAGGAACTGGCACGGCAGATCATTGAGCGCTCGCCGGATTCGGTGGCGCTGGCAAAGAAGCTGGTGGACGAGACGTGGGAGTCCGGCGAGCGGCGGACTTTCGCCCGCGAGCGTCTGCGCCAGGCGCGCCTGCTGGTGAGCAAGAACGCCGCGATCGCGCGGAAGGCCGCGCAGAAGAAGATTCCGCCGAAGTTCCGCCCGCGCGCGGTGCGTTAGGGGCGGAAGTTCCCGCCTACTTCACGCTTCAGCTTTCCGCGCCACCTGCTTGCCGCGCGAGCTAGTCCGCGAGCGTTCCCGCGGGGCGCCAGGTGACGGGCTCGCGGGGCAGCAGTTCGGGCCGGAAGGTCCGCAGCAACGCGGCGGGCGTGATGCCCCCGGCGCCCGCCGCCTCAGGCTCGCCAACGGCCCCGGCCACTTCCGCCGCCCCCACTTCAGCGGCTACTGTTTCTGCCGCACCCGTTTCCGCCACTTCCGCCACCCCCACTTCAGCGCCTACTGTTTCTGCCGCACCCGTTTCCGCCACTTCCGCCGCCGAGACGTCGACCGCCTCGCCGAGCGATTCCGCGATCCACCGCAGCATCCCCTCCGCCCCGCCGGGGAAGTCCCGCAGCGTGACGGCCCCGTCCCGCTTTGCCAGGCGCTTCCCGTCGGGCCCCAGCACCAGCGGAACGTGCACATACTCCACCGGCGGCAACCCCAGCAGGTGAGCCAGATACGCCTGCCTCGGAGCGGAACTCAGCAGGTCGTCCCCGCGCACAACCTGCCCCACCCCAGCCAGCGCGTCATCGACGACCACGGCCAGGTTGTAGGCATAGTCCCTGTTCACCGGCTCGCCCGGCGTGCCGGCGCCCGCATCTCCGCCGCCTGGCACCCCCTCACCTCCGCCGCCTGGCACCCCCGACGCCTTCGGCGCGTTCCCGCCGCGCCGCAGCACCATGTCGTCCACCACCCCGCGGTACACCCCGCCGGCGCTTCCATCGCTCGCGCTTCCGCCATCCGCTCCCACGGCGAACCGCTCGCGCACTTCCCACTCGTCCACGCCCGCGCGCAGCCGCAACGCCGGCACTCGCCCCCGCGCCGCCAACTCCGCGCGCTTGGCCGCCCGCTCCGATTCCCCCAGGTCGCGGCACGTTCCCGGGTACGCTCCCGGCGCGGCGTGCGGCGCGCGGACCGCCTCGGCGATGTCCTTCCGCGAGCAGTAGCACTCGTACACAAGCCCCTTCTCGCGCAGGGCCTGTAGCGCTTTTTCGTACTCTGACCAGCACTCTTGCTGACGCCACAGCCTCCCCTCGTACGCTATCCCCATAGTCGCAAGATCCAGTAGTTGCTGTTTTGCACTTTCTTCCGACGAGCGTTGAACATCAATGTCGTCGATCCGCATCCGGAACTCGCGCCCTTCGTGCTTGGCGAACAGCCATGCCAGCACGGCGGTCCGGAAATTCCCCAGGTGTAGGTCCCCCGAGGGGCTGGGCGCGTACCGCCCCGCCCCTCGCTGTCCCCCGCCCGCAGCCTCCGCCTGCTCCGCTGCTCGCATCATGCCGTCGCCTCCTACGTCCGGTCTTCCGGTCTTCCGGTCTTCCAGTTTCCCTGGCAAGGCTACCCCTGGATCTGCACTACTTTTCTGCAATACTTTTCTGCGATACTTTGAAGCCAAGGGGAAAAGCTCAACGTGTGGGGGAAAAGTGAATTCGTTGGCGTGGGGGCGTCAGAAAGAAAAGACAACAACACTGCTCATCGAGGCGAAAGAGCTTCCGAGCGGTGCGCGGCGAGGGCTGGCGCGCGGACGGCGACACTACAAGATTGCGCCGGGGATCTACGCCGAGTGCGCACAATGGGATGCGCTGCCGCGCGACGAAAAGGTGCGTCTCCACGCGATCGCACACGGCCTGAGCTGCACAAACGGCGTGCTGTGCGGCCGCTCCGCGGCGCTGCTGCACGGGCTACCGATCACAGGGCGGGCGGAGCCGAACGCAGAGATCGGGTACTACCCGCCGACGGGAACTCGCAAGGTTTCCGACAATCGAATCATCCGACCACTGCACGCTGGCTCGTGGCAGAGAACGGAAGAAATACTGATCACCACCGCCAACGGTCCGCGCGAAATTCGCCTAACCGGCATCCACGACTCAATAATCGACCTAGCCCGGTGGCATAGCGTGGCGGATGCAGTCGTGGCAGCAGAGTCGATTGTTCAGACGAAGTACGGCAGCGATGCAGCAGAAGTATTTATTGCAGAAGTTCGTGAGTACCTTCAATCAGCGCTGAATCTACGAGGTTTCAGCGAGGTCACGAAAGCTCTTCGACTGATCAACGGCGCCTCCGAGAGCCCGCGGGAATCTGAACTGAAGGTGAAACTGTGGGAAGCTGGGCTACCTGCGCCTCTTCAGCAGGTGGAACTACACTACGAGGGCTACTTCGCAGGTCGCGTGGACTTTTTCTATCCCTGCGGGTTGGTGATCGAGTATGACGGTCAGGGGAAATACCAGCCCGGCCTGACTGACGCGGACGCCAGCTTCACGGTGGTCGCGGGTGGCGTGATCAACGAAGAGGTTTTCGCCGCGCGGCAGATCCTTAGCGAGCGCGAACGCGAGCGGAAACTGCAGAACCTGGGCCTGCGCATTTACCGGGTGGATCGCAACAACTTCCGAGATGGCAGTGCCGTGGCGGACATCTGCAGAATCCATCAGCAAATGACACGACAAGGGCTCGAGTTCCCCGCCACCAACTACCGGGGAGGCGTCCCAGCGTGGGAATAGCAGCTCCTGACTGGAGGCAATTGCTTTCCTAAGGAGGAAGAATAGCCTCAGCGCGGGAATAAATTCGCCGGTAGGGCATACATCGAGTCGGCTTGGAGGACGCCAAATCCGGCAGGGCGATTCTAAGCCCGTTTAAGCGACTTTCTTCGCGCTGAGAGGGTTCAGGGTGCGCCGATCAGCCTGACGAGCGATTGCCGTTTTGCAAGATTTCCGACACTTAGGCAGCCAAATGTCCCAAATCTTCCACTCTGTTTTTATAACTTTCTATTTGCGCAGGTCAAAAGGGGTATAAATTTTTACTTCAGACTTGCTATCTGCCGAAAGTGGAAGATTTGGGACATTCGCGTTTTAGCTCACCCCCGGAACCTGGCAGCCGCGGGGCTGGTGGGGCCAGTGGGGCCGATGGGGCAGGCCAGGGCGAGGGGCAATCGCTCAGTTAAAAAGCCCAGGCGGAGGGTGGGGCCAGTGGGACTCATGTGACAGTGCGGGGGCCTGGGCAGGGGAATGGGGAGGAATTGGTGTGGGGAGTTGGCTGAGCGGGAGGGAGACTCGGCAATGCGTGGGAGGGAGACTCGGCGGCGAGGGAGGGAATTGGCGGCGAGGGAGAGGAAACCGGCCGCGCGAAAGGGGCGCCAACGGAAGCGGAGGATAAAATAGGGCGCCATGGCCGACAATCAGGGAAATACCAGCGCGGACGCTCGTGCGGGAGAGCGCACAACCAGCGACGGCGCGAACGTTAGCGCTGGTCAGAGAGCAGGCGCAGGCGCCAGCGCAGGCGCAGGAGCAGGAGCAGGCGCAGGCGCCGCAGACCTATCCTTCGAAGTGCGCACCCGGCTGCGCGATAACGAAAGCGCAAGCGCGGGCGGGCTGGGGCGTACGGGCGTCATAAAGACTCCGCATGGGAACATCCACACCCCAGCGTTCATCCCGGTGGCGACAAAAGCAACGGTCAAGACCCTCACGCCCGAGCAGGTGCGGTCGACGGGCGCGCAGGCGATGCTCTCCAACGCGTACCACCTGTACCTGCAGCCGGGCCCGGACATCGTGGACGAGGCCGGCGGGCTCGCGACCTTCGAGAACTGGCACGGGCCGACGTACACGGACTCCGGCGGCTTCCAGGTCATGAGCCTCGGCGTGGGCTACAAGAAAGTCCTGGCCATGGACACAAAAGGCCGCAGCGAGGCGGACATCATCCAGCAGCAGAAGAAGCGCATGGCCGTGGTGGACGAGGACGGCGTGGATTTCCGCAGCGTCATCGACGGCAGCAAGCACCGCTTCACGCCGGAGGTGTCGATGCAGATCCAGCACCAGTTGGGCGCGGACATTATGTTCGCGTTCGACGAGCTCACCACGCTGGTGAATACTCGCCCCTACCAGGAGCAATCCGTCGCACGCACGCACCGCTGGGCTCGCCGTTGCCTGGCGGAGCACCAGCGGCTCACGGACTTGCGCACGCACCGCCCGCTGCAGTCTCTGTGGGGTGTGGTGCAGGGCGCGCAGTATGAGAATCTCCGCAGGCAGGCGGCCCGCGGGCTGGTGCAGCTGTCCGCGGAGGCGGAGGCGCAGGGCAACCGCGGTTTCGGCGGCTTCGGCATCGGCGGCGCGCTGGAGAAGGAGAACCTCGGCACGATCGTCCGCTGGGTTGCCGAGGAGCTGCCGGAGGATAAGCCCCGCCACCTGCTCGGCATTTCGGAGCCGGATGACCTGTTCACGGCGATTGAGGCCGGCGCGGACACGTTCGACTGCGTCGCGCCGACTCGCCTGGGCCGCCGCGGTGGCGTGTACACGCTGGACGGTCGGTTGAATCTTATGGGTGCGCGGTTTAAGAGGGATTTTTCTCCTATTGACGCCGCAGTAGGCGGTTATGTCTCGGAGAATTATTCGCGCGCTTATATTCACCACCTGTTGAAGGCGAAGGAGTACCTGGCCGGGACGCTGTGTACCCTGCATAATCTGCATTTCATGGTGGGGTTGGTGGACCGGATTCGCGAGTCCATGGAGCAGGGGCGTTTCTATGAGTTCCGGGAGGAGTTCATGGGGCGCTATTACGGCCCGGCGTGGCGGGAGCGCCTGGGCTAGCGTTTGCCGGGGTTCCGGGGGCTGGCGGCGGCTGCGCGGCATGGCCGCGCAGGGGGCGGGTGCCTGCGGCCACCGCTAGCGCGGCGAGCCTGGGCTAGCGCGTCGGTTCCGCCACCGCTAGCGCGCCGGGCCCGCCGCTAACGCGCAGGCTCCAGCGCACGCCCTTCGTCATCGAAGCGCTGGATCTCGCCGGAGCGGAAGGCGCGCTCCAGCTGCGAGCCTTCAACGTCGAAGGTCGGCAGTATGCGGTCCAGCCACTTGGGCATGTACCAGGTGGCCTTGCCGAGCAGAACCATCATGGCGGGGATGAAGGTCATGCGCACGAGGAAGGCGTCGAACAGCACGGCGGCGCCCAGCGCGAAGCCGAAGATCTGCACGAACGGCAGTGGCTGGAAGATGAAGCTGGCGAACACGCCGATCATGATCAGCGCCGCCACGGTCACGACCTTCGCACCCATGCCGAAGCCGAAAATCACGGAGTCTTCGACGGGCGTGTACTTGGAGGTCTTCGCGGCCTCGAAGGATTCGTGCTTGAAGCGTTCTCGCATGCGCGACACGATGAACATTTGGTAGTCCATCGCCAGCCCGAAGGTCACGCCGATCAGGAAGATCGGCATGAAGCTGATCAGCGGCCCCGGCGAGTTCCACAGCCCGGCCCAACCTTCCTGCCAGACCAGCACGGTCAGTCCGAAGGCGCCGCCGACGGAGAGCAGGAATCCGAGTGCCGCCATGATCGGCACGGTGATGCTGCGGAAGATCATCAGTAGCAGCACGAGCGCCAGCCCGACGACCAGCAGGAGGTATATCGGCATGGCCTTCGACAGTTGGTCGGTGACGTCCTGCTGGATCGGGATCAGGCCAGTGATACCCATGTCCACGCCGGTTTCCTTCTCGATCACGTTCTGCTGTCCGCGCAGCGCGTGGATGAGCGTGGCGGTGCTTTCCTCGGTCGGCCCGCCTACGGGCGTGATCAGCAGCTGCGCGGCGAGCCCATCTTCGCTCTGGCCGATGAGCTGCGCGTGCTTCACATGAATGTTGCTGCCGAGGTTCTCCATCGCGTAGATAAATGACGCCTGCGCCGCGGCCTTGGTCTTGTCGCCAGCGCCCTGACCAGCCTCCGCGCCCTGTGCGTCCGCTTGGCCCTGAATGTAAGTAGCGAGCGCCGGCGAATCCGGGTTTGCGTTCTCGCCGTTGACAACCACCAGGAACGGAGCATTGCGGCCTGGTCCGAAGCCCTCCTCGAGCATCTCGGCGGACTTCCGCTGTGTGGAGTCCACGTTCGCCGTCTTATCATTCGGCAGCGAAAGCTGCAGGTTCAGCGCCGGGATAGTCAGCGCGGCCAGAACCAGCATCACCACCGCAATGGAAATTCCAGGGAAGCTATAGACCAGCCTGATCCAACGGCCCGCCAGGCCTTGCTTGTGCTGACCGTCGCCCGCGCGCTGGTGCTCCCCGCGCGCTACCGCGCGCGCAGCACTCGCGCCGGCCGCAGCTTCAGCGGCGACACTTTCATCCTCACCAGCCTCAGCTTCACCAGCCACGTTAGCCTCAGCTTCACCAGCGCCAGCCACGTCAGCCCCGTCATCCCTGCCGACGCGAACCGCACGCCCGCGGCCCGCCGGACCGCCCGTGAAATACCCGTGCGCCGAATCCTCCCCCACGAGGGCGGAGGAGTACTGAGCGCCAAACGTGGCGTCCTTACGAAAGACCCGCGAGCCACACGCCCCCAGCAGCGCGGGCAAGAACGTCAGCGCCACAGCCACCGCGACCATCACGCTGATCGCCGCGAAGTAACCCATGTACGACAGGAACGGGATGTCCGCCAGGCGCAGGCCGACCAGCGCGATCGTCACCGTCAGACCCGCGAAAACCACTGCGGAACCCGCAGTTCCCGCGGCCAGGCCAATCGCATCTGGGCGCGACCGTCCCTGCCGCAGCTCATCTCGGTAGCGCGACATGATGAACAGCGCGTAGTCGATGCCGACGGCCAGGCCGATCATCAGCCCCAACGTCGGCGTGATGGAGTTCAGCGGCAGCACCGCCGTCGCACCGACCGTCACCAGCGCGCCGATGCCCACACCCACGATCGCGGTAGCCAGCGGCAGCCCCGCCGCCAGCAGCGAACCGAACGTAAAGAACAGGATGATCAGCGCGACCACTACGCCCGCGATCTCCGAGATCGGCTCGACGGCGATGGGGTCGCCGAAGCCGGGGCCGCCGACCTCCACGTCCATGCCCGCGTCGCGTGAGATCTGGATCGCGTCGTACACCGCCTGCCGATCCTCGTCGGTCACGTCGGCGGGCAGCGGCACGTCGTAGCTGAAGCTCATGGTGCCGTAGCGCCCGTCGGCGGAGTACATCCGCAGGTTCTCCGCGTCGGATTTCGCGGTGGCTTCGGGCATGCCCTGCTTCGTCATCTGGTCGACGAGCATTTTGCCCAGCTTGTCGTTGAGCTCTACGGGGTTGCCGAACTGCATGCCCTCTTTGAAGTCGGGCACGTTGTTCTTTAATGACGCCACCGTCTCATCCATTGCCGCCATCAGCTCTGGGTCTTCGAGTTTCTTCCCCTCGGGGGCTCCGAAGACTATGTTGACGTCGGTGGATTCGGCGGGGTTTTTCGTGCCCGGGAATTTCTCTTGGAGCATTTCCGTGGCGTGCGTGGAGGGCACGTCTTTGATTTCGAAGACGTCGTTGAAGCCCTTTTGGAATCCCAGCGCGGCTGCCGCGATGCCGACGAACAGCAGCAGCCAGGCGGCAATCACCCGCTTCTTGTGCAGGTAGGACCATCGTCCGAGGTTAAACAGGATTTTCGCCACTGGTTGACCTTCCGCCGGCTTTTGAGTGTGTGTAGGACCTTGCGTTTGCGTTCGTGGTTGCGCCTTCCCACGGCGCAGACAGTTCTCGAAATATACATCCTACAGTAGCCAAAAGCCCAGGTGGGTTGTGACAGGTGTGACGAGTGTTGCGAAAGCTTCCAGGTGGACGTGCCGGACGTGCTTCCCAACTTCCCCGTCGCAGACAACGCAAGGGGCAAATGTCCCAAATCTTCCACTTTCGGCGAGTAGCAGATTTGCGGCAAATTTTCGCAACCTTCTGACCTGCAGAAACAGAAAGTTATAAAAACAGAGTGGAAGATTTGGGACATTTTCCGCTTCGGCGCCCCCTCATTCCCAGCCCTACACGCCCGGCCGCGCACCCCGCTCACGCACTCCCAACCCCCGCGGACGCTGCCGCCCGCCCCGCCCCGCAGAATCCACGCCTCGCGGACCCGGCCGCGCACCCCGCTCACGCAAAATTGAAGCTCCCCGGGCGCACTTCCGCCCCCTTGCGACTGAGCGCCCGGCAAAACCTAACCCCGCGCACGCAAAAACCGCGCGCCACCTCCCGGTTCAACCGGAAAACAGCGCGCGGTAAAAAATTTTTGGCGGTGGCGGAGGGATTTGAACCCTCGGTTGCTACTAACAACACTCGCTTTCGAGGCGAGCACCTTCGGCCGCTCGGACACGCCACCATGGTCGGCGATTGCAGACTCGTACTAGCGTAACACCCCCACTTTTTCGCAACAAAACCCCACCCTGCGCACACGAGAGCCCCGCACCCACATCCGCACACTTCCCCCACACACATCCGCACACATCCGCGCACGCGCATCCACACGTCCCCCGCGCACGCCCCGCACATGCGAAAGCCCGCCGCGAACTTCCACCAGTTCGCAGCGGGCTTGCGGCTTCAGCGCTTTAGCCTCCGCGCAGAAAGTCTCCGCATGGGAGACCGCCGAAGGCTTGCGCCTAGCAGGCCTTAGCTCTAGCAGGCCTTACTTGTCGCCGAGGACCTTGTCCATACCCTTGTTCAGGCCGTCCTTAGCCTTGTCAGCCTTGTCGCCGTCCAGCTTGCTGTCGATGGCCTTGTCGGCACCGTCCTGAATCTTGTCGCGGTGCTCGCCTGCCAGATCCTTTGCCTTGTTCAGATCCATTGATCTCTCCTTGTGTCTTCTAGTCGCTAACTTTGTTCTAACTTGTGCGCCCCAGCCGCAGCATTCGCACGACCAGGACGCTCGATTTCCAACGTAGGGTCGTTCTGGATTCCTCGCCACCGCTGAGCCGCCTCCCCAGCCCTCAGACGCCCATTCTGAACGCAAAAGCACTGTTCAGAACCGCTCATTACTTTTCCATAACACTTATTGGCGCCCCCTCATCCTCCGCATCCTCACCCCTCCCTTGGGCTTCGCGGCCTGATCCGCTTGGGATGTCCGTTCGAGGCTTCGGCAACGTAAAAGTCTAGCGATCGACCAGCGAAGGGCGCCTAGCGCAGGTCGGCGAAGAACTGTCGCAGCAGTTCTTCGCACTCCCCGGCCAGCACGCCTCCGCGGACTTCCGCCCAGTGCAGTGGAGACTCCCGCGGCACATCCCAGACGCTGCCGCACGCCCCGGTGCGGGGCTCGTAGGCTCCGAAGATGATGCTGCCAATTCGCGCCCCGACCAGCGCCCCCGCACACATGGCGCAGGGTTCCAGGGTGACCACTAGCGTGCAGTTTTCCAGCCGCCAGGCGTCTCCGAGCTCCCGCACGGCTTCCCGGATGGCGAGGATTTCCGCGTGTGCGGTGGGATCATTGTCGGCTTCGCGCCGGTTCACACCCCGCCCCAGCTCGCGGCCGTCCGGGTCGAGAATCACAGCTCCGACGGGAACGTCCCCGGCGGGGGTCTCCGCGGCGATGTCCAGGGCCCGGCGCATCAGCGCTTCCGCGCGCGCATCCTCGCCGGCCTGCGGCAACCCGCCACCAACGCACACCTGAGCCTCAGCCTCACTGCGCGCCTCAGCGTCGCCCGAACGCAGCGCGCCCGGCGCGCACACCCTGTCCCCGCGCTCGTGCCGCTCCTGCGACTCCACCCCCACCGGTTAGAACTCCAGCTCCACGCCCACCAGGTCCGTCAGCTCGTCGGCGAAGCCCAGCTCGTCCGCCACGCGCAGAACCTGTTCCGCCCCGTACAGCTCATCGTCGTAGAAGATGATGGACATTATCTGCTCGCTCGCACCCAAGTCCTCCAGCAGGTCGAAGTCGCCTTCGGGCCACGGGTCGTCTGAAGCGTCGGCCTCCTCTTCCGAAGGCTCGTCGATGTCCAAGGTGTCCAGCACCTCGCTGGCGATGTCGTAGTCCAACGCGGCGGTGGCGTCACTAAGAAGGATCCGCACGCCGCTCGGCACCGGGCGAAGCACAACGGACCAGTCGTCCTCGATGCACAGCAGCCCCACGACCGGGCCTTCTGCGCGCGAGGCTCGCAACTCCGCGATGAGGTCAGGCAGGTTTTCCGTCGCGCGGGTGGGGAGTTCGCGCAGGTGCCAGTGGCCGTCGGTGCGGATGGCGGAGACGGCGAAGGTCAGGTCGCCGCCGTCGCGGCTGTCACGGTCGGCGCCGCCGTCGCTGCCGTCGGCGCCGCCGTTGTCGAAGCTGTCGGTGCTCATGTCCCCCAACGCTAGTCGGCTTTGTGGAACACTGGGTAGCGTGAGCCACGAAATTTCTTCCGACTACCGCCTGAGCACCCTCCCCGAGGACCGCCGTCCGCTGTGCATCCTGGGTCTGGGGCTGATCGGCGGCTCGCTGATGCGCGATGCGCAGGCCGCCGGCTGGCCCGTGTTCGGCTGGAATCGGTCGGAGAAAACCGTCACCCGCGCGCGCCGCGACGGCTACGACGTGTCCGCCGACCTCGAGGCAACGCTGCGCCGCGCCGAGGAGGCCGATGCGCTCTTGGTCCTTGGCGTGCCGATGCCCGCGCTGTCCTTTCTTCTTGACGCCATATCTCAGCACGCCCCGACCTGCGGCTTTACCGACGTGACCAGTGTGAAGCAGGAGGTGCACGACCTCGTGGAGGCGAAGGGCATGTCCGATCGCTTCGTGGGCGGGCATCCGATGGCTGGCACCGCGAACTCGGGCTGGCAGGCGACGATGCACGGGCTGTTCCGAGGGGCCGTCTGGGTGGTGACGTATGACAACGCGCGGGAGCTCGCGGGGGCTCGCACGGGCGCAGCCAACGCAGGTTCTAGCGTGCCGGGGGTCGGCAGTACGGGCGCGGCGGCGGCCGGCGGCGCGAGCGCCAGCGCCGAAGCCGACGCGATCAGCAAGCGCTGGCTGGATACGTGGGTGCGCGTGGTCGGGCTGGCCGAGGAGGTCGGCGCGGCAGTAATCCCCGCCATCGCGCGTCGGCATGACAGCGCCGTGGGGCGTGTCAGCCACCTGCCGCACATCCTCGCCGAGGCGCTGGCAGTCGCCGGCGATAGTGGAGGTCCGCTGGCGCTGAGCCTGGCGGCGTCAAGTTTCCGCGACGGCACGCGCGTGGCTGGCACGGATCCGGACCTGGTGCGCGCGATGGTGGAGAACAACCGCCCCGCCGTGCTGGAGGCCTTGGACCAGACCATCGAGCTCCTGCAGGCCGCGCGGGAGGATATCGCCCACCCGGATCGGTCCTTGAAGACCCTTGCCGAGGATGGCCACGCCGCGCGCGGGCGCTTCGAGGCCCGCGCCGGCCGCAACAAGGGCGATGCTTCCAACCGACCGATTATCCGCGTGCGGCCGGGGGCGCCGGGTTGGCTGGATCAGCTCCGCTCGGCGGAGTCCATGGGTGCGCAGATCGGCATTTTCTAGCAGTCGTCCTTCGTCTTCGCCGGCGGAGCGCCTTCCAGCACGTCAGGCAGCTCCTTCGCCAAGGCATCCACGCCATCCCACGCAGTCGGCTCCAACCCATCGTTGGGAATCGCCATAATCGCCACGGGGGTCATTTCCCCGTCCGGGCCGGGCACCAACCCCAGCTGGCGGTAGATGAACCGCCCGTCCGGCTCCGGCCCCCAGCCGCCCTTAAATTGCGCGCCCTTGATCTTCGCTAGCCCGTAGCGGTGCTCCGGGATGATGTGCCCCATTCGCTCCAACACCTTGTCGGAGCCATTCATGCACCGGAACCCGTTCATGAACTTCACCTGGTCCGTCAGCTTCCACTTAATCGCGCCGAACCCGATGTAAACCCCATCTTCGAACTGCTTCGCCGCGTTCGTCGGGTCGCCTACGCGGCGCATGTAGTCGCGCACTTTGTAGGAGGCGGTACGGTCCGAGCCGTCGCCGACATACATCCAGAGCCGAAACGCGGCGTCATTATCCGAATAGTGGATCGCCGCATCCATGTCGGCTTCCATCGCGGCGCGCGGGGCGGGCTGGCCGTGAGCTTCCGCGTGGCGCAGCTTCTCCTCGACCGCGCCGGCGATCGGCACCTTGATCGTCGACCAGGCGCCTTCCTCGTTGAGCTTGCCTGCGTGCAGAGGGCCTTCCTGCCCGAGGATTGCCACGCCGACCTGCACGTTGTTCTTCTTTGAGACTTCCGCCGCCAGCTTGTCCAGCTTTGCCTGCTGTTCCTCGTCGGTCGGCGGGGTGGCGTCTGCGCCGTCGGTGCTGTCGTTGCCGCCGTTGTCGTCGTTGTCGGGCGCGGCGGCGGTGTTGGCGGCGGGTGCGCTCTCTTCGCCTTTCTTAGGGACGCCCCCATCTCCGCCGTTTAGCCCCATCACCAAACCGACCGTGATGGCGAGGACGGCGGCTCCCACTGCGAGGCCCGCGACGAGTCCGCCACGGGCGCCACGGCCGCCGCGAGCGCCGGCACCTTCGCCTCGCGGCTCCCCTTCGGGCTCGGCAGCCTGCATGCCGGCTTGCATGCCGGCTGGTGAGCCGTCGGCTTGCCCGGCGCCAGCCTGCCCGGCGGGCTGTACCTCGCCTTCGGGGCGCTCATTGCTCGCCATCTTCCCTCCTTGACCAGCTGTTTCTTCGAACTCTTCCGTCTCGGCGGCGCATCCTCCGCTGCCTAGCACTTCACCACGCGACGTCTCCACCGCTCAACGCTTCCGAGCAACGTTTCCGCTGTGCGGCAAATCACCACCGAGAGCGATCGCGTTCAGTCTAGCCAGGAATGCCCAGGCTCGCGCCCCGTACAACTTCCATTGCAGAGACTCTTAGCCCCCTGCGGCAGTACTCTTAGCCCCCAGTGGCGACACTCTTATTCCTCGGCGAGGAATACCCGCCGTAGATCTGCCACCGACGCGCCCCAAAGCCGTCTACACCCTGTCATTTGAGCCCGCTTGGCCCACCTTCAGCCCCGACGGAAGCGCTTGCGAAAGCCCGGATGTCCC
>ERZ1673753.1778-NODE-1778-length-18143-cov-4.101946_pt1 | contig 18143 bp, 13 predicted proteins | sample MGYA00580201_ERZ1673753 | MGnify/ENA primary metagenome ERZ1673753 (study PRJEB41218, sample SAMN15661747) | gut metagenome | host: Homo sapiens | place: Canada: London | collected 2015-08-20/2019-03-30 | study: EMG produced TPA metagenomics assembly of... | reverse complement strand
CCTGTATAAGTCCGTCCGAAATCTGATCGATGTCGCTTCCCACCCGCGCCATCAGGTCGCCGTGAGAATTGCCGTCTATATAGGCCAGGGGCACGTCGTTAAGCTTTTTAAATGCGTAGCGTCTCAAGTCCCTTATGGTCCTGAAGGAGGCGAAGTTAATGCACAGCGAGCTTAAATACTGAAATATAACCGCGGCCGCTATAAGCATGGCAAGATATAAAGCGTTTGCGGCAATTACTCCGAAATCTACGTTGTTTACGCCGATTATATAGTCAATGGTTTTACCCACGATTACGGGCGCGAGCAGGGTGGCCGCAATCTGCACGGCCGAAAAAAACAGCGCGGCGGCGATTGCCGGCAGATACGGTCTTGCGTAGGTCAGCAGCTTTCTTATCGGCTTTACGCCGGTTTTTATTTTCTGTGCGGAGGAGCTTTTCATTTCAGTTCGTCCTCCTTATTCTGGGACAGGCATATTTCTCGGTAAAGCTCGGAGGAGCTTATAAGCTGTTCGTGCGTGCCCGCCGCGGATATCTCGCCGTCGTCCAGCACGACGATTATATCGCAGTGTCTGACTCCCGCCGCGCGCTGGGAGACGGTGACGGTCGTCAGTCCGTCGCTTCGGCGCATTTTCTCCAGCGCCTTTCTCAGCCGCGCGTCGGTGGCAAAGTCAAGCGCGCTGGAGCTGTCGTCCAGTATCAGTATTTTAGGCCGCGCGACAAGCGCCCGCGCTATAGTCAGCCTCTGCCTCTGTCCGCCCGATAAATTTTTGCCGCCTTGGGCAATAACGGCGTCAAGACCGTCTTTAAAAGAATTTACGAATTCGGCCGATTGGGAAATTTCCAACGCCCGCGCGATTTCGTCGTCGGTTGCGTCCTCCTTGCCCCATTTTATATTTTCCCTGACGGTGCCGGCGAAAAGCACGGCCTTTTGCGGCGCTATCCCGAAAAACGATCTCAGCTGCGCGCCGCTGTATTCCTTTACGTTTCGTCCGAAGATATTTACGCTGCCCTCGGTGACGTCGTACAATCTCGTTATAAGGCTGACAAGCGTAGTCTTTCCGCTGCCCGTGCCGCCGAGTACTCCGACGCTTGCGCCCGCCGGCACGGTCAGATTGATATCGCTCAAAGATGGCGAGGGACTCGAATAGTAGGTAAAGCTTACGTCTTTAAGTTCTATTGCCGGCGCGCTGTTATCCGGCATAGCCCCTGTGCCCTCGGCCATCGAGGTTTGCACGTCGAATACCTCGTTGATGCGCGCGGCGGACGCGGAAGCTTTTGTAAACACGATCAGCAGGTTGGCAAAAACTACCAAAGCGTTAAGTATCTGCATCATGTAATTTACCAGCGCAATTATCTGCCCCTGCGTCAGATTGCCGTAATATACCTGCTTCCCTCCGAAGTACAGTATAGCTATGATTCCCAGATTGAGCACCGCGTAGGTAAGCGGATTCAAAAGCGCCGATAGCGCCCCCGCTCTTATGGAGGCGGAGCTTAATCTATCCGCCGCTTTGTAAAAGCCGCTTTTCTCCCGCTCTTCCGCTCCGAAGGCGCGCACAACTCTTGCGCCGGACAAATTTTCCCGCGTAAGCTGCGTGACGTCGTCCAGATTTTCCTGTACGTTTTTGTATTTCGGCATGGTTGACGTAAGTATTATCAGCAGCGCGGCGCCGACAAGCGCCGCCGCCGCGATAAATATCAGCGACAGCTTTACGTCAATCAGCATCGCCATGACAACCGCGCCTACGGCGATAAACGGCGCGCGCGTGACCAGCCGGATAAACATTGCGACCGCCTGCTGAGTCTGATTGATGTCGGCGGTCAGTCTGGTAATAAGCGACGGCGTGGAAAACCTGTCCAGCTCCGCGTAGGAAAAGGAGTTTACGTGCGCGTAAAGCTCCCGCCGCAGATTTGTGCCGAAGCCCAGCGACGCGCGGCTTGCGAAAAACTGAGCGGTCAGCGCGAAAATCAGGCCGAATACCCCTAACGCCAGTATTATTATTCCCCCTGTTATAAGGCCGGAAAAATCGCCCGCCTGTCCCGCCGGAATCGCCGAATCAATCACCCACGCGACAACAAGCGGGGTGATAAGCTCGAATACCGCTTCCGTCAGCTTGAAAAAAGGCCCGGAAATAGTTTTGAACCAATATCCTTTTAAGAATCTTACAAGTTTAAGCATAATTTCGTTCCGTATTGTTATCTACGGTAATGATATCACAAAAAAGGCTTTGCGTAAACCTATTTTATGCAGTTTTATGGTAATTTGTGATTGACCAATCGCTTGAAGTCTGCTAAAATAGTCGGCGTAGGAATTTTACGAGAGGTTTAAATGGATATTGTCAAACTACGCCCGGCCGTCAAGACTCCCGTTTGGGGAGGAGAAAGGATAGGCGCTTGGGGCAAAAAGGGCTGCCGCGGCCGGATAGGCGAGACGTGGGAGCTGTCTTTTCTAAAAAGCGCTCCGTCGGTTATAGACGGCGGTCCCGACGACGGAAAGCCGATTTATGCCGTAGCCGGCAAATCCGATTGGGGAAGCTCGGCCGCCGCTTTCGGGGATTTTCCGGTGCTCGTTAAGTTTATCGACGCCGCCGCGCCGCTTTCGGTGCAGGTGCATCCCGGCGACGAGTATGCGGCTTCTCACGGATTGGGCTTCGGCAAGACGGAAATGTGGTACGTTACCGACGCCGCTGAAAACGCCGGACTTTATATGGGCTTCAATCGTACCGTAACGGCCGGGGAAGCGGCCGCCGCCGCTGAAAACGGTTCTATAGAAGCGCTGCTTAATTTTATTCCGGTAAAAAGGGGCGACTGCTTTTTCGTTGAGGCCGGTACCGTGCACGCTATCGGCGCGGGCGTTACCGTGGCCGAGATTCAGCAAAGCTCGGACGTAACCTTCCGCGTGTACGATTACGGCAGACCGGGCGCGGACGGAAAACCAAGGGAGCTGCATTTAAATAGCGCGCTTGAGGTCATGAGGCTGGAAAAATATTCTCCGCGCTTAAATAATTTTTCAGCCGGTTTGTTTGCCGACAAAGCGGAAAAGCTTGCCGAGTGCAAATATTTTTCCGTTTACCGCGCGTCGGGCGCCGGCAGTTTTCAGGCGGAAAACAGCTTTATGGCTTTTATCTGCGTATCCGGCTCCGGACGGCTTAACGGCCTGCCGATGAAAAAAGGCGATACGTTTTTCGCGCCTGCCGGAAAGGCTGTAAGCGCGGAGGGAGACGCCGAATATCTCATCGCAGGCGTCAATATATAATTTTTGCACAATAGGACACTTTGTTTACAGCGGAAATAAATTTGTGCAAAATGCTTGCGCGTTTATCACCGCTTTGCTAAATTATAAATATAATACAGTATAAACTCCGTTTTAAATAAGAAAAAAGGACAAATCAAATGACGACGGCACAGCTTAACGAAATAGCCGAAAAATTCGCAATCGAGGGCGACGTAAAATCGTACATGCCTTACGGCGACGGACATATCAACGATACTTATCTCATTATTACGACAAAGCGCAAGTACATACTTCAGCGCATAAACAATTCGGTTTTCAAGGACGTTGACCTTCTCATGGGCAATATAGAGAAGGTGCTTGCGCATGCAAAAAGCAGTATCGCCTCTGCCGGCGGTGATCCCGAGCGCGAGGCAATGACGCTTATTTACACCAAGGACGGCAAAAAGTACTACCGCTTCGGGGACAAGTATTACAGGGTATATCTTTTCATAGATAAAACGCTTTCGCTCAATCTTGCCAGAAACGAAAACGATTTTTACGAGAGCGGAGTGGGGTTCGGCAGATTCGCAAGGCTGCTCAACGGCTTTGACGCGGGAGAAATTCACGACGTTATTCCGGATTTTCATAATACCGGCGTGCGTTACGATAATTTTATAAAGGCGCTTGAGGCGGATAAATACGGCCGCGCGGAGGAGTGCGCGGAGGAAATCAAGTTTGTGACCGACAGGCGCGGCGTGTGCGGCAGGCTGGTCGATATGCTGGCCTCCGGAAGTCTCAAAAGCCGCGTTACCCACAACGACACCAAGCTTAACAACGTGCTGCTGGACGAAAAAACAGGCAAGGCCGTGGCCGTCATCGACCTCGATACGGTCATGAGCGGCAGCGTCTGCTATGATTTCGGAGACTCGGTTCGCTTCGGGTGCAGCACCGCGCTCGAGGATGAGGAAAACCTCGATAAGGTGCATTTTTCTCTTGCGCTTTTCGACGTTTATTCGCGCGGATTTTTAGGAGCTTTGGGCGGGGTTTTGAGTCCTGCCGAGGTCGACAGCATGCCGCTTGGCTCCGTTATGATGACGCTGGAGTGCGGAATCCGCTTTCTGACCGATTATTTGGACGGCGATAACTATTTTAAGGTGTCTAAGGATAAGCACAACCTTATTAGATGCCGCACTCAGTTTAAGCTGGTTGCCGAGATGGAGGACAGCTTTGATAAAATGCTTGCCGTTGTCAACAGGTACGCTTGAAGTATAATAAGCCGATAGTAAAAACGGCGGAGATTTTTCTCCGCCGTTTTCTTCAGCGTTTTAACGAATTAACGTAAATTATTTCTCCTATACGCCGCAAGCGTTTGATACGTAATGGAAAAAGTTGTTTTTCCGGCGTAACGCTGCGTCGTCCGCCGGCCGGTGCAAAGATTTTTCCGCCGGCAGCTTAGGGAGAGCTTAACAGATTTGTTTATAAGCCGTTTTACCTGCCGGGCTATTGACGCCTTGCGCAAAAGCTTGCGCGCTGCGTAAGCGGAATATCCGGCTTAAATGTGGCCGTTGTCGTCTTTCAAATCGTAGTTTTCTGTTTTTGGGATAAGGCCGTCGTCGAAATGAATCGTCACTCCGTCCTCAGCCAGCGTTTTTTGCAGGAAAGCAACGTCGGTTTTTATGACGGGTTTACCTGTTTTAACGCTTAAAGCCGCCGCCGTGCCCGCCGCCTGGCCGGTAAGGATTGCCGGGGGAATCACCCGCAGCACGTCCCAGGCGTAGCCCTCGGCCGACGCGCACCTGCCGGCGGTTATTATGTTTTCCGCGGCGCTGCTGTATAGGGTGCGGAAGGGCACCTCGTAAAGATAATCGCGGTTGTCGAAATCGCATATCGCGCCTATCGAATCCTTGTGGTGACGGTATTTGTCCGCTTCGGTAAGCGTATATTCGCCCTTTATTCTCCGCGTCGTGCGCAGCTGAGCCATAGACGGCAGACAAACCACGTCGTAACGGGTGCGGTCATGTTTTTTCACTTCGTCCAGCGCAAGCAGCTGATTTTTAAGCATGTATTCGGTCACGTCCGTATTGGTAGTGCCCTCGTAAAGTCTTTCGCCCGCGCGCTGATTGGTCCCGTAAAGCGAGGCGTTTCCGCCGCATATCCAAAAGAGAGCCTTGGCTGCGTCGCCGGCTTCCGCGGCTTTTTTCATGCTGTCGATGTTTTGGGCAAAGCCGTAGTAGGTAAAATAATTTTTTCCGGCTTCGGTGGGTACGCCGGCGCGGTAAAGTATATCCGCGTCGCCGGTGACGTCCACGACGACCTTGGCTGCGTAAAATTCGCGTCCCGACTTGGACTCGGTTATAAGTCCGTCGATTTTTCCCGGCTCGGTCATTACCGGCTGAGAAACTACCGTATCGTACAGTATATCAACGTTTTCCTTGACTAAAAGCTCGGCAAGGGACAGAGAGAAAATCGGCGCGGAAAACTTTGTGACGTAGCGCACGTTGGTTTCATCTTTAGGCGGGCCGTTTTTCCATTCCTGCGGAAGCGTGTCGAAGCCGTTTTTTACCGACAGGCGCAAAAGCTCCTCCGCCAGCCCCGTTATAATCTGTTTTCCGCGGCCGTTGCACAGCGCCACGAAAAAATTGACAAGCCCGTTTGTCGCCAGTCCGCCGAGATTAACCGATTTTTCGATCAGCAGAGTTTTGCAGCCGTGCCTCGCGGCCGAAACCGCCGCCGCTATTCCGGCCACGCCTCCTCCCGCCGCAATAACGTCGTATTCCGCCACCTTAGGTACTTTTTCGGTTACTTCGATATATCCGTTGCGCATGCTTTTTCCTCCTTTATTTTTAAATAAAAAGCGTTTCAAAATTTGTGTTTCGGCTTTCAGTGTGCTATAATATCCGTATCAACAAGATATTCGCTTTTATTATACCGCGTTACGCGCGGCGTGTAAAGCGTAAAAGTCCGCTTAAAGTAATTAAAGCCTTTGCGGAGCGGAATATAAGGAAAACAGAATGCAGCATCGCAAAAATAATTTTATTCAGGAAGAGGAGGGCGTATCGGTAAAGCTTTACACGCACGGCACGTCCGTCCGGCATTCCCATGAGTTTGTGGAGCTTACCTACGTCCTGGACGGCAAGGGCAAGCATATTGTCGGGGACGAGTCTATGGACGTGAGCGCCGGCGACATGTTTATCATCGACCTGGGGGTGGAGCACGAGTACATTGCCGAGGGCGATGAAAAGTTTACGCTTTGCAACTGTCTTTTTTATCCCGAATTTCTTACGCGCGTTATAACCGCCGAGAATTTTATAGAGCTTGCTTACGATATGTTTTTCAGCGGTTACGCCGAGGAAAAGGGCGCCAAGGGCTACGTCTGTCTGCAAAACGCCGATACCGGGGAAATCCGCAATTATATTCTTTCCATGGTGCGCGAGCAGGAGGAGAAGGCCGAGGGATATCTTAGGGTTATCCGTTCTCTGCTTACAGCCGTGCTGATAAAAATGTTCCGGCTGTGCGCGTTGGACGCGCGCGCTCCGCTGCCGTCGTTTCAGCGGCGGCTTGTCGGAGAGGTTATCGACTATATCTCGGGGCACGATACAAAATCTTTAAGCGTGTCCGAAATTTCTCAGGCTATGTTTTTTTCGCCCTCTTACCTAAGCCGGCTTTTTAAACAGCATACCAACAGATCGCTCGTCAAATTCATTCAGGAAAAGAAAATCGAAACGGCTGCCGAGCTTCTTGCCGGAACCTCGCGCCCGGTAGAGCAGATCATGTCGGAGATCGGCTATTCGGACAAAAAGCATTTTTACGAGCTTTTTTACAAATCCTTCGGCATGACGCCCGGAGAATACCGCCAGAAAAAGCTTAATCCTTGAAAACCCTACCGTTACGGCGGAAAATCCCATTGCTTTATATGCGCTTTCGATGGTAAAATAACGTTAATAAAAACGGTATAAGGAGAGATTAAATCGTATGCTTATAGAAGCGGAATGGATCAATTTCGAGACTGGGGATAAAAAGGACGAGTATTCTAAGTACGGTAATCCCGCGCCTTACTTCCGCAAGGAATTTCATGCCGCGGGCCGAGTAAAAAGAGCCGAGCTGACGCTTAGCGCGATGGGCGTGTTAAAGGCCTACATAAACGGCAAGCCCGCTGCCGACGATTTTATGTCGCCGGGCTGGACCGATTACCGCAAGCGCATGCCGTCCGTCAGACTCGACGTTACGGGACTGATCGAAAAGGACAATGCGATAGGCATTATCGCGGGCGACGGCTGGGCAGTAGGCTATATGGGCAACAGAATGGAAAGGTGCAATTACTGCAACCGTATTTTCGTTATGGCTCAGCTTGAAATCGAGTACGAGGACGGCAGAAAGGAGCTTGTAGTCACCGACGGCAGCTGGAAGGCCTCAAAGGGCGAAATTCTGCGCACCGACAACTATATGGGCGAGTATATAGACCATAGGCTGGATCCGGGCGATTTTTCGGTTTACGGCTACGACGACGGCGACTGGAGCGGGGTTTACAGTCTCGAAAAAGGCCATAACCGCCTTATCGATGTGCAAAGAGCGCCGATAACGACGGTAAAGCACACGCTTACGCCCGAATTTATGTACGCGGACAAAAACGGCCTGCTTATTTACGATTTCAAGCAGAATATGGTCGGCGTCGTTTCCGCGTCGGTAAAGGGAGAAAGGGGAGCCAAGCTCGTTTTTAAATACGGCGAAATGCTCAATCCGGACGGAACGGTTTATACGGAAAATCTGCGCAAGGCGGAGGCTACGGACACGTATGTGCTTGCCGGCGGCGGCAGCGAGAAATTCCGGCCGCTGTTTACGTTCCACGGCTTCAGATACATGTCGGTGGAGATTGAAGGAAAGGCTGAAATCACCGATATAAAGGGCGAGGTAATGTATTCCGACCTGAAAAAGACCGGCGAGTTTTCCTGCTCCGACGAGGTGGTAAACAAGCTGTATTCCAACATCGTCTGGGGGCAGCGCGGCAACTTCCTGAACGTGCCCACGGACTGTCCGCAGCGCGACGAGCGTCTCGGCTGGACGGGCGACGCGCAGATATTCGTAGGCAGCGCAATGTACAATATGGATTGCAAGGCCTTTTACGAAAAATATCTGTGCGACGTAAGGGATTCTCAGATGGGCAGCGGAGCTGTCGGCGGCATCGCGCCGCACGTTCCGCATCACAGCGATTATTTTGCGGAGGTCGGCCGCGTCAGCGCCGGCTGGGCCGACGTAATTACCGTTATTCCGTACGAGCATTACGTAATGTACGGAGACAAACAGACGCTGTACGACAATCTCGGCGCAATGAAGGCTTTTGTGGCCTACTGCCGCGAAAACAGCGATAAGCTTATCCGTCCCGAGTGGGATAACTACGGCGATTGGTTAAACGTCAACGCCGAGACCGATCATTCGGTTTTGTCCACGCTGTATTTTGCGTATTCGACTCTGTTGACGGCCAAGGCCTGCAAAGCTGTCGGAGACCTTCAGGCGGACGAATATTACTCGCTTTACGCCGATATAGTCAAGGCTTTCCGCACGGCGTTTGTGGGAGAGGACAACGTGATTAAAAGCGATACGCAGACGGCCTATCTTCTTGCATATGCGTTCGGCGTGATGGATAAATCGGAAATCAAGGACAATCTTTTGAGAAAGATTCACGAGGCTTCCGACCACCTTACGACAGGCTTTCTCGGCGTGAAGTTTCTTCTTCCGACGCTGTGCGAGCTTGGCGAAAGCGCTTTGGCGTATAAGCTTTTGACCAACAGGACGTATCCGTCCTGGGGCTACAGCGTCGTCAACGGCGCCACTACCGTATGGGAGCGCTGGAACAGCTACACCATAGAGCACGGCTTCGGCGACGTCAGAATGAACTCGTTTAACCATTATTCCTTAGGCTCGTGCTGCGAGTGGATGTTCAAATACGCCTTGGGCATCAGCCCGGCGGAGGACGCGCCCGGATTCAAAAAGATAAAGGTCAGACCGTTCGTCGATTTTTCGGGCAGACTTACTCATGCCGAGGGCAGCTACGACTGCGCTCTGGGTAAAATCGAGGTTTCCTGGAAGGTAAAGGACGGTATAGCCGAGTATAAAATAGCTATGCCTGCGGGAGCGGAGGCGGAATACGACTTTTCCGCTTATTCGTCCGCGGAGCTTAAGGACGGAGTCTGGACCTTAAAAGCTTAGTCCGGTTCGTCGAAGCTTAAATTCGGCGCCCGCGGCCCGGATTTTGCCGAAAATCGGTTTTTTGCAAAGCAGCTGTCTTTTCGTTAAAGCAGCTGCTTTTTTCGTAAAATTTAATCGTGCAAAAATGCCGCCGGATATTTGGAAGCAGCGTAAAATTTTGTGCTGATAGAAGCGCGGTTAAATTATGCGGCAGATAATTTTTAACGGCGCCGGGTTTATTAAGGCGCGGCTGAAAAAAATGTATTTCCGCCGGGCTGCCGGCGTCCGGTTGCGCGCTGTCTTAAAATGCAAACACGAAGTCTTTTTGTGTGAAAAAAATTTCGGGTTTAAGGTTGCAAATATTGTATTTTATGTTAAAATATATAAAACGGATTGCGGAGGATGCTTAAAGTGTTTACGTATGCGGTTATAGGTTACGGCGGACGCGGAGGACTGTACGTCGATTTGCTTGCAAAGCGCGGAGAAAAGGCGCTTGAGGCGGTTTGCGATATAGACTGTAAAAAGCTTGACAAGGCCGTGCGCGACACGGGTATTTCCAGAGACAGGCTGTATTCCGATCCGGAAAAATTTTTCGCCGCCGGCAAGCTTGCGGACGCGTTGATAATTTCCACTATGGACAGGACTCATTACGAGTACGCCGTGCGCGCGCTTAAGCTCGGGTATCATCTGCTTTTGGAAAAGCCGATTGCGGAATCGAAAGAGGAGTGCGAGGAAATCGAGGCTTTGGCCGCTGAGCTCGGCCGCCGGGTTATGGTCTGCCACGTGCTGAGATATTCGCCGTTTTACAATATTATCAAGGATAAAATCGACAGCGGTACGCTAGGACGCGTCGTTACCGTATCGCAGACGGAAAACGTGGGATATTTTCATCAGGCGCATTCTTTCGTGCGCGGAAACTGGGGAAATTCGGATAAAAGCTCTCCGATGATACTGCAAAAATGCTGTCACGATATGGATATTTTTTGTTATTTAATCGGAAAGGACTGCAAAAGCGTATCCTCGTTCGGCTCTCTTGAGTATTTCAACGAAGCAAACGCTCCTGAGGGAAGCGCTGATTACTGCTATAAATGCCGTTACCGCGGAAAATGCGTTTACGATTGCATAAAAGCCTATGCTGCAGGCGGGAGCACGGCAAGCTTTCTTCCGCTTACCGGGTTTTACGGCGACGGGGCCGATTCGGCCGCGGTGGAAAAGCATTTTTCGGATGAGAAAAACAGATTTGCGCGCTGCGTTTACAGATGCGACAACAACGTTGTGGATCATCAGGTCACTAATCTTTTGTTCGACGGCGGAATTACCGTGCAGCTTACCATGACGGCGTTTTCGGCGGCATGCGTGCGATATATCAAGGTTCATCTTACCGAGGGTGAAATAGTGGGCGACATGGAGTCTAATCTTATTAAAATAACTCGGTTCGGAGAGGCGGCCGAGACGCTTGACGTGGCGGAGCTGACAAAGGGGCTGGCCGGACACGGAGGAGGCGACGCTCGTCTGGTGGACGATTTCGTATCGCTTGTTTCCGGCGACGGAGGCAGGGCGCTCACGGACGTAAGCAAGTCGGTAATGAGTCATAAAATGAGTTACGCCGCCGAGCTTTCCAGATTAAACGGAGGCAAGCTTATAGAGCTTTGACGCCTGAAACGGACGCATAAACGAATATGTATTAAAACCGCTGAGCTTGCCGGAATTTCAGCGGTTTTTTGCTTGCCGGCTATTTTTTTCAGATTGTTTTTATTGCGGCTGATTTATGTATGAGTCCGCAAGCGATTGACAATTTTTGCCGATTGTGTTACAGTTATTTCGATAAAAAAGGCTGCGGTAAAGATGATAAAATACGTATTACTCGATCTTGACGACACTATATTGGATTTTAAAAGGGCGGAAGCCGTCGCAATTCGCGGCGCTCTTTGCGGTCTGGGAATAATTCCTGCAGACGACACGGTCGCTCTTTACAGCCGCATCAACGCCGAAATGTGGAAAAAACTGGAACGCGGCGAGCTTACCAGAGAACAGATTCTGGTAATGCGGTTTAAGATTTTGTTTGACAGGCTTGGCTCAGACGCGTCCCCGTCGGAGGCAAAAGCGCTGTACGAGGACTTGCTTGGGCGCGGTCATTATTTTATCGACGGAGCCGAGGATTTTCTCGAAAAAGCTTATAAAAAGTATTCGCTTTATCTGGTTTCCAACGGTACGGCGCGGGTGCAGGACGGACGTATTCGCAGCGCGGGCATCGCAGGCTATTTCAAAAATATATTTATTTCGGAAAAAATCGGTTTCGTAAAGCCGGACCGGCGTTTTTTCGAGGCTTGCTTTAAACGGATTCCGGATTTTGACAAAGCCGCCGCCGTCATTGTGGGAGACAGTCTTTCGTCGGATATTGCAGGAGGCAAAAACGCCGGCATACTTACCTGTCATTTTAATCCCGACGGCGTGCGGTACGACGCTTTACGCCCCGATTATGAAATAAAAAAGCTGTCCGAGCTAACGGCGTTATTGGAAAGGCTTTGATATAATTACATAATTTTTGCGTAAAAACGGCTGCAATCAAAAACACTAACACGGGGATAAACAAATGAAAATAGTAGGAAAAAGACAATCGCATCTTGTGGCGGCCGTTATAAAGACTATTCTTGCGGCTATTATTTCCGTGATTATTCTCGCGGTTCAGCTCCTGTTTTATTACGTGCTTTTTTTCGGAATTTATAATTTCTGGTATGTGCGTCTTGTAACGGGGATAATCGGCATTTTCGTTGTTTTGGGACTGTATAAACGAGACATAAATTCCAGCTACAAGCTTTCATGGACCATATTTATCCTGGCGATGCCGTTTGCCGGAACGGTGTTTTATCTGCTGTTCGGCGGCGGACGCCGGATCCCTAAGCGCAAGGCCAAGGTCGTAAACGATTATCTTCAGACCAAGATAGTCGAAAACGATTACCTTCGTGAGCTGGAGGCCGCGGACACGCGCGGAGCCATGCTTGTGCGTTCGGTAAACAACAATTCTTATTTCAACGCTTACCGCCACACTCGTACCGAATATTTTTCGGATATTGCGCTTAAGCACAAGCGCATGATGGAGGATATCGAGGCGGCAGAAAAGTATATTTATATCGAATTTTTTATTATTTCCGACGGCATGGTGCTGGACGAGGTGATCGACGCGCTGGAACGAAAAGGCCGTCAGGGCGTAAAAATCAAGTTCATTTACGACGATATAGGCTCCAAAAAGGAGCTTAAACGCAGGACGAAAAAGCGTATTGCCAATATTGAAAATCTGGAGCTTTGCGTTTACGAGCCGATGGGGCTTGTGATAAATCCCAGAATAAATTACCGCGATCACCGCAAGATAGTGGTGATTGACGGCAAGACAGGCTACATGGGCGGCGATAATCTTGCCGACGAATATACCGGCAGAAAGATTCGATTCGGCCGCTGGCGGGATACGGCCATGCGTTTTACCGGCGACGCGGTATATTCGCTTGAGCTTTTGTTTGCCGAAATCTGGTATATGTCGTCGGGAGAACTTCTTGAAATCGCCGATTTTTCACCCGACGAATCGTTTGACGGCGACGGTTACGTCATGCCGTTCGGCGACGGTCCTACAAACGCTTTGGATCCGGCGTATCATCTTTTTGAGTCGCTTACCGTTTCCGCCGAGAAGTATCTTTATATTTCCACGCCGTATTTCATAATAGACAATTCCTTTATCAATATGATTCAGCTTGCGGCAAAGAGCGGAGTGGACGTCAGGATTCTCGTGCCGCATATTCCCGATAAAAAGCTGATTTTTGCCATGACGCGCGGGCATTACGGCGAAATTCTTAAGGCGGGCGGCAAAATATACGAATATACGCCCGGATTCAATCATGCAAAAAACGTTATCGTCGATGATAAATACGGTTTTATCGGTACGGTAAACTGCGATTACCGCAGCATGCTGCTGCATTTCGAGTGCGGGGCGCTGCTTGTGGGCAATTCCGACGTGGAAAAAATGCGCAGCGATTTTCTGGAAGCGCTTGAGGAGTCGGAGGAAATCACTTACGAGCAGTGGAAAAACCGCTCGGTGTTTACTAAGATCAGCGAGCTTGTGCTGTCGTTTATAGCGCCGCTGCTTTAGCCTTTTTATCGTCTTTACAAAAAGGAGAGGAAGAAATGCTGGAATATTCCGTCAAAAGCCTTTACTTAAACAGGCGTTATCTGCTTGTCGTAATGGGCATGATATATCTCGGTCTAATCGTGGCGCTGTACTCGTTTTTTTCCTGCGTAATCGGAATATTGGCCGACGCCGCAGGATCGGTGGCCGAAGCGATAGTTTCCGAGGTGGAGACCTTTGCCGGCGGGTTTACCGTCGCAAGAATTTCCGACGTGCCCGAGCTTTGGAATAAAATACTGACCATTTTAGGCGACAAGGCCGCCGCGGCCTCCGCGGAAATCGTGGAAACGCTTGTGATTATGATAGTGTCTGTAGTGCTGTCCGTACAGATCGCCAAGGCTTTGACCGTCTCGTACATAAAGGACGAAAGCGCCAACCGAGTAAGCGGTCCGCTGCTCACGCTGGTTTCCGCCGCGGTACGCACGGCCGCAGATACAGCGCTTGCCGCGGTTTTTATTTGGCTTTTGTTCGTCCGGCCAGTTTCCGCGCTTGCGTTTATTATAGTTTATCTTTTCGTCAGCACGCTGGTAAATTTGCTTTTGGTCAAGCTGACGTCTCCGCTCAAGCTGTCCATGAAAAATATTTTTACGTTTAAAAACATATCGGGACAATTCTGTTCTTATCTCGCAATAGCTCTTGTCTGCTGCGCGCTTGTCCTGCTTGTGTTTGCGGCTTTTTCCGTTTTTGTGGCGGTTCTCGTTGCCGCTCCGCTTGTAATATATTGCGCGGCGGTCATGGAAAGCGCGTCCTACGGCTATATAACCGAGAGGGAAAACCGTAAGCCGAAGCCTCTTTACCGGCCTGTCGGTATCCGGTGAGGACGCGTCAAACGGTAAATTATAAAAAACGCAGATTGATTTTTCTGCGTTTTTTGTTTTTATAGTATCTTGCAGGCTTTGCTTGCCGCCCTTTCGCGTTATGAAAATCTTAAGCCGTCCCGAGTTTTTATGCCCGGCGGCGCTTTATTTTCAGTATAGCTTTTTATTCAAACTACGCGTTTAGCGCCGGATTGCCGTCAATCCGCGTCCTTTACGCCTCGTCCAGCGGATTGCGTCTGTGCTGCCGTTTTTCGCCGTCGCCGCGTATAAGCTCAATCGTGAGCGCGTCGAAATCAACCGGCTCCACAAAATCCGCCGGCTTAAAGCGCGCGACGTTAAAATTTTTCAGATGTCTTACGTGCGTTTCAAGCACCGACGGCGTGGGAATGTCCAGCGGCAGCAGCGTTTCGCGCAGTATTGAGGTCAATGCGGACGCGGTAAGCTGCTCTCCGGTTTCTACCGTCGCCGAGTTTAACGTTCTGTCGCCGTTAAGCGTTCTTATCCAAAGCTTCATGCCGCGATTATATCGCAAATTTCGACTTTTTGCAAGAAAAAAGCCCGCGATTTACAAAAAAAGCCTTTTTGCGGTAGCCGCTACGGTTGACAACCTGCGTTAAAAAATATAAAATAATAGGAAAACAATTCAGCGTAATGAATTACGACGGAGGCGTTATGAACTTAACCAGAAAGATTATAGGCAATCATCTTGTTTCCGGCAGCATGACTGCGGGCGAGGAAATAGCGATTCGCATCGACCAGACGCTTACGCAGGATTCTACGGGCACCATGGCGTATCTTCAGTTCGAGGCGCTTGGCATCGATAAGGTAAAAACTTACCGTTCGGTCGCTTACATAGACCATAATACCATACAGTCGGGCTTTGAAAACGCGGACGATCACGCTTATATACAGTCCGTTGCGCTCAAGCACGGGATATACGTTTCAAAGCCGGGCAACGGCATCTGCCACCAGATAAACGTCGAGCGCTTCGGTATCCCCGGACAAACGCTTATAGGCTCCGACAGCCATACGCCTACCGCCGGCGGTATCGGAATGCTTGCTATCGGTGCGGGCGGGCTGGACGTTGCGGTAGCCATGGGCGGCGGTGCGCTTTATCTTACTATGCCCAAGGTCGTTAAAATAGAGCTTAAAGGGAAATTAAAGCCTAACGTCACGGCAAAGGATATAATTCTGGAGGTTCTCAGACGCCTGACCGTTAAAGGCGGAGTGGGCAAGGTCATGGAATACTGCGGAGAGGGCGTTGCCTCGCTGACGGTGCCGGAGCGCGCAACTATCACGAATATGGGCGCGGAGCTTGGCGCTACCACTTCGATTTTTCCTTCGGACGAGCAGACGAAAGCGTTTTTGCTTGCCGAGGGCAGAGAAAACGATTTTATTCCGCTTTCGGCCGACGCGGATTCCGACTACGACGAGGAGGTCGTAATCGATTTAAGCGCTTTGCAGCCGCTTGCGGCTTGTCCTCATTCGCCCGACAACGTGAAAAAAGTGTCGGAGCTTTCCTCAGTCAAGGTAGATCAGGTATGTATCGGCAGCTGCACAAATTCGTCTTACCGCGATATGATGAAGGTCGCCGCAATCCTCAAGGGCCGGCGCGTCAACCCTGACGTTAGTCTTACCGTCAGCCCGGGCTCCAGACAGGTCCTTGCAATGCTTGCCGAAAACGGCGCTCTTGCGGATATGATCAACGCCGGCGCCCGTATTTTGGAATGTGCCTGCGGTCCCTGTATCGGCATGGGGCAGTCGCCTAAAAACGACGCCGTGTCGGTCAGGACGTTTAACCGTAACTTTTACGCCCGCAGCGGAACGGCCTCCGCAAGCGTTTATCTGGCGTCTCCGGAGACCGCGGCTTATACCGCTCTAAACGGATATTTTACCGATCCGTCAAAGGAATTCTGCCCCGAGATAAGCATGCCGTGCAAATTTGAAGTCAACGACAATCTCATACTGGATCCCAAGGATTTTCCCGACGTCACCGTGACGCGCGGACCCAATATCAAGCCTTTTCCGTTAAACGTCGCTTTAGGCGAAACGGTTTCCGGCCGGACGCTTATAAAGGCCGAGGATAATATCACGACCGATCACATAATGCCGTCAAACTCCAAGCTGCTGCCCTACAGATCCAACATTCCGTATCTGTCCAAGCACTGCATGGAGCCGGCGGATCCCGGTTTTGCGGCACGCGCCGAGGAATGGGGCGGCGGATTTATAGTAGCCGGCTCAAATTACGGCCAGGGCTCCTCGCGCGAGCACGCCGCCTTGGTGCCGCTGTATCTGGGCGTAAAAGGCGTAATCGCAAAGTCGTTTGCGCGTATTCACCGCGACAATCTTATAAACAGCGGAATTCTGCCGCTGACGTTTAAGCGCGAGGAAGATTACGACGCGCTGACCTTGGGCGACGAGCTGATTATTAAGGACGCGGCGGAGCAGGTAAAGCGCGGCTCCGATATTGCTGTCGCCAACGTCACTACAGGCAAAGAAATAATTTGCGAGATGCCTCTTTCGGACCGTCAGCGTAATTTCATTTTGGCGGGCGGAGTGCTTAACAGTTTAAAAAAGAGCTGAGCAATCGGCTCGGTTGCGTTTGGGCCGGCGATATCCGGCCGCGGAGGTAGTTATGAGAAATATTAAGGACGACGTTCTGGCAATATTAAAGGACGACGCGCGCACACCCGTAAAGGAAATTGCCGAAATGCTGGATAGGGACGAGGCTGAGATAGCCTCGGTAGTGGAACGGCTTGAAAAAACGGGCGTTATAGTCAAATACACGGCGGTAGTCAATGACGAACGCACCGCGCGCGACTATGTTGAGGCGCTTATTGAGGTGAAAGTTGCTCCCGTCAGGGAAAAGGGCTTTGACGAAATCGCCGAATATATTTATCAGTTCGACGAGGTTAAAAGCGTTTACCTTATGAGCGGCGCTTACGATCTGGCGGTTTTCGTGGAGGGGCGCACGCTGAGGGACGCGGCGCGGTTTGTCAGCGAAAAGCTGTCCGTAATAGACAAGGTGCTGTCAACGGCCACGCATTTTATACTTAAAAAGTATAAGCTGGACGGAGTTGTTCTGGATAAGCCGGACAGGAACAGGCTTATCGTTCAGCCATGAATTACGGGGATATAATAAACAAACGCGTTTCGGATATGCCTCAAAGCGGCATACGCAGGTTTTTCGACATCGCTTCCGAGCTTGACGACTGCGTTTCGCTCGGCGTCGGAGAGCCGGATTTCGTCACTCCTTGGGAGATACGCGACGCGGCAATAAAATCGATTCAGGCGGGCAGGACTCAATATACTTCAAACGCGGGGCTGCTGTCCTTAAGAGAGGAAATAGCATTGTATCTTTCCTCCCGCTTTAATACGCGTTACGATCCGAAAAGCGAAATCATAGTGACCGTCGGCGCAAGCGAGGCGATAGATCTGTCTCTGCGCACGCTGGTGTCAGACGGCGACGAGGTGCTTGTTCCGTCGCCCTCTTACGTGAGCTACGCGCCCAACGTAAAGCTTGTAGGCGGTGTTCCCGTACCGCTTAATACGTCGGCGGAGCAGGAATTCAAGCTGACCCCCGGACTTATAGAGGCTGCCGTCACCGATAAGACCAAGGCGATTATTTTGCCGTATCCCAATAATCCGACAGGCGCAATCATGACGCGCGAGGAGCTTGAACAGATTGCTCCCGTAATAATAAAGCACAACCTTACCGTGGTTTCCGACGAAATTTACGCCGAGCTTACCTACGGCAA
>ERZ1673753.1761-NODE-1761-length-18317-cov-6.837696_pt1 | contig 18317 bp, 3 predicted proteins | sample MGYA00580201_ERZ1673753 | MGnify/ENA primary metagenome ERZ1673753 (study PRJEB41218, sample SAMN15661747) | gut metagenome | host: Homo sapiens | place: Canada: London | collected 2015-08-20/2019-03-30 | study: EMG produced TPA metagenomics assembly of... | reverse complement strand
ACCAGAATGCAGTCGGCGTTGCGGATGGTGCTCAGGCGGTGCGCCACGACAAAGCTTGTGCGACCTGCCATGAGCTCGTCGAATGCCGCCTGCACCTGCAGCTCGGTACGCGTATCGATGCTCGACGTTGCCTCGTCCAGCAGCAGAATCGCCGGATCGGTGAGCATAACGCGCGCAATGCACAGCAGCTGTTTTTGACCCTGGCTAAACGTGCCGCCGTCCTCGCCGATGACCGTATCGTAGCCGCCTGGCAGCTGCACGATAAACTTGTGCGCATGCGCGCGCTTGGCAGCTTCGATAACCTGCTCGCGCGTGGCGTCGGGACAGCCGTAGGCGATGTTTTCCGCCACCGTGCCCTCGAACAGCCACGTATCCTGCAGCACCATGCCAAAGGCGCGGCGCAGGCTCGCGCGCGTGTAGTCACGCGAAGACCGGGCATCGACCATGATGCGTCCGGCATCAATATCGTAAAAACGCAGCAGCAGGTTGATGAGCGTTGTCTTGCCGCAGCCCGTGGGGCCGACCAGGGCAAAGCGCATGCCGGGCTTGGCCTCAATACAGATATCCTGCAGCAGCTTGCGATCGGGCACATAACTAAAGTCTACGTGCTCAAAGGTCACCTCGCCACGCGGGGCGGCAAGTTCCACGGCGCCCGTCGCATCGGGCTCCTGCTCGCGCGCGTCGAGCAGTGCAAACATGCGGCGTGCCGAGGCGTACGCCGTCTGGATCTGCGTAATGACGTTGGTGACCTCGTTGAACGGCTTGGTGTACTGGTTGGCGTAGGACAGGAAGATCTGCACGCCGCCCACCGTGAGTGCCGCGGGCACGCCCGTGATCACGCCCACGCAGCCAATCACGGCCACCACGGCATAGATGATGTTATTGATAAAGCGCGTGCCGGGGTTGGAGAGCGAACCCATAAACTGCGCGCGCTCACCTGCCGCATAGAGCTCGGCGTTGAGGGCATCGAAGCGCTGCTGAGCGTTGGGACCATAGGCAAAGGCGTCGACAAGTTTCTGCTCGCCTACGTACTCCTCGATATGACCACCGAGCTGCCCTTGAATACGCTGCTGTGCCGTAAAGCTTTTGTTGGAAAGCTTGGCGATAGCACCGGCTGCAAAAATGGAAAGCGGCGTGACGAGTACCACCACGAGCGTCATGGTCAGGTTGATGGAAAGCATAAACGCGAGCGTACCCACGATGGTAATAACACCGGTGAAGAGCTGTGTGAAGCCCTGCAGCAGACCGTCGCCCACCTGATCGACGTCGTTGACCACGCGACTCATGAGGTCGCCGTGGGCATGGCCGTCGATAAAGCTGAGCGGCATGCGGCTGAGCTTGTCGCTCGCCTCCACGCGCATGTCGCGCACCGTCTCGTAGGACAGACGGTTAACGCAGTAGCCCTGCAGCCACTGGAAGGCCGCAGCACCTACGACGACAATCGCGAGCTTGGTGACAAGCGGCAGCAACGCATCGAAGTCCACCTGTCCGGCGGCGGCGATAAGGTCGATGCCCTCGCCAATGAGGATGGGCGTATAGAGTTGCAAGATCACCGAGATTGCGGCGCTCACAAACGATGCCGTAAACGAGACGCGGTGCGGGCGAACATAGCCCAGCAGGCGGCGGGTCACCGCACCCACGGGATAGCGCTCGGGGTCGCCAGGCTGGCGCGGGCCGTCGCCCAGGTCGTTGAGGCTATCGTTACCGGACACGTTGGCCGTCATCGTGGCGACCGAACCGGAGGAAGTGTACGGATTCATTTAGCAGCCCTCCTTTGCGCAGACGGATGCGGGGGCGGTCGGGGCACCTGGGGCGAGCGCGGGCGCTGTGCTCCCCCGCTGGCCCTCAAGCTCCTCGCGGCGCAGCTGCGACTGGCAAATCTCGCGATAGAGCTGACAGGTCGCATAGAGCTCGTCATGTGTGCCCAGGCCGGCAACCGAGCCGTGGTCGAGCACGCAGATCACGTCGGCATCGCGCACGGTCGAGACGCGCTGGCTCACAATCACCGTGGTCAGCGGCAGCCCGCCCTTGGCGGCACCGCGCATGCTGCGCTCGCGAATGGCATGGCGAAGCGCCGCGTCGGTCTTAAAGTCGAGCGCCGACGCGGAGTCATCCATGATCAATATCTGAGGCGAACCAACCAAGGCACGCGCGATAGTCAGGCGCTGACGCTGGCCACCGCTAAAGTTCTTGCCGCCCGCCTCGACCGGGGCGTCTAAGCCCTGCGGCTTGTTGCGCACGAACTCGCTGGCCTGCGCCATGTCGAGTGCCGCCCAGAGCTCCTCGTCGGTCGCAGCTTCATCGCGCCAGGTCAGGTTGCTGCGGATGGAGCCGCTCACCAGCGATGCGCGCTGCGGAACGGTCGCGACCACACGGCGCAGCTGGTCGAGCGGCCAGGTGCGCACGTCGGCGCCCATCACGCTCACGCTGCCGGCGCTCGCATCGTACAGGCGCGGGATGAGCGAGACGAGCGTGGACTTGCCGCTACCCGTACCGCCGATAATGCCGAGCGTCTTGCCCAGCGGGAGTTCCAGCGTCACATCGTTGACAGCATTGGCCGCGCCAGCGCCAAACGAGAAGCTCGCATGGCTCAAGCTCAGCGCGGGAACTGGAGCGACATTGCCCGGCTTGGGCAGCGCGACCGGCTGGTTGCCCTCGTCGGTGATGCCCGGCACGCAATTGAGCACCTCGTTGATACGCGACGCGCTGGCGCTCGCCTTGGTAAAGACCACGACCAGGTTGGCGACGTACACGATGGAGGTCAGGGTCTGCGTCATGTAGTTCACAAACGCCATGACCTGGCCCTGCGTAAGCTCGCCCACGCTGACCTGGATGCCGCCCACCCACAGGATGGCGCACACGCCTAGGTTCATCACCAAAAACGTTACGGGGTTAAGGATTGACGAGAGCTTGCCCACCGCGATGGCAGTATTGGCCTGATTGTCGGCGGCTTGGGCAAAACGCTCGCGCTCGTGGTCCTCGCGTACAAAGGTGCGAACCACGCGGGCGCCCGAAAGCCCCTCGCGGCAGATAAGCGCGATGCGGTCGAGCTTTGCCTGCAGCTGCCTGTAATACGGGATACAGCGCGCCATGACAAACCAAAACACCAGGCCGATAGCGGGCGTGCAGATCAAGAAGATCATGCCGAGCTTAAGGTCGATGGCAAGGGCCGCGCACATAGAGCCCACCGCCAAGAAGGGCCAGCGGATGAGCATGCGTACGCCCAGCGCCACAGCGAGCTGCACCTGGTTGACGTCGTTGGTGATGCGGGTGATAAGCGACGGCGTGCCAAAGCGGTCGAGTTCGGCATAGCTCAACTTGTTGATGTGCTGGTAGAGCGCACCGCGGATATCGGTGCCCATGTCCTGCGAGGTGAGCGCCGCCATCTTTTGGCAGACGAGCGTAAACGAGATGCCGATCACAGCCATGGCGCCAAGCAGCATACCGTAGTGGACGACGGCGTTGACATCGTGTGCGCCAATACCCTTATCGATCATCTGGGCAATCACCAGCGGCGTCAGCAGGTCAAAGATCACTTCGATCAGCTTACACGCAGGGCCAATCACCATATACCGGCGAAACTTACCACCAAAACGCCTGAGCAGCTCAATCATGTATAGGCGCTCCCTATCATCATTCACACTCAATCCGAATCATGATAGTACGGTGAGCCCAAAAGAAGCGTAAACAACTCGTCATTTCTAATGGGATTCGGTTTCCAAAGAAGCGGAGAGGCGCGCACCCAGCCAGTGTCGGGTCGACCACTTGGTATACTTGCATTAGTGCTACCAAGTTAGTCGCCGACCCTTGAAATGAGGTGCCGAGATGAACGACATTCTCGCAAGAAGAGCAAGACGAGCAACTGTGGGCATCGCCCTTTCCGCGGCACTTGTCGCGGGAATCGCCCCCGTAACGGCGATCGCGGCAGAAACCAGTTCCCCCACCGGTGCGGCCGTTTCGCAGACGAGCGCCGCCAACGGCAATTCGGGCGCCCCGCAGACAGAAGACGCGGCCGCCGCAAAAGAAAAAGCGTATGCAGCCATGCAGGAAGCGCTCAAAAACCTCGAGGCCGCAAAAAACGCCGCAAGTCCCGAGAAAATTGCGAAATTCAATGATGACATTACCCGTTTTCAAGAGTACCGCGAAAAGATGGCGGCGCAAGCCGCCGAAGGGAGGGAACTCCTTCCCACCATGCAAGCGGACATCGATGCTGCCCAAGCCAAATACGACGGGGCCATCAACCGGGTAAGCGAGCTCCAGGCAGAATTAGAGAAGAAACATGAGATGCTTAAGACACTCGAAGCACTCGGCTACGAGGAGTTTGTCGAAACTACTAAACAGCAAATAAAGCAGTTGCACAGTGAGATCATATCGGCAAAAACGCACGTAAACTATTGCGAAACGGAGCTCCGCGAGTTCCAGTACCGCCTCAGAAGAGAGGAAAGACGAGTTAATGACTGTGAACGTGCTGTAGAGAAATATAAAGCCGATATCGACCGGTTCACAGCCTGGCGAGATGCGCTCCTCGACAATTTGAAAAAAGCGCAAACGGCCTATGACGACGCCTGCAAGGCATACGAAGAGGCAAAGGCCGCGGCAGACAAGGCCGCCTCGCCCGAGATAACGAAACCGACCGAGACAGTGCCTCCCTCCGGCTCGACGCAACCCGCCGAGGCGACACCGCCCGTTGCCTCACCTGCAACCGGCAAAGACGCCCCATCGAGCTCCACCAAGCAGGCGAACACGAGCAGCGGCAAGCAAGCAGATACGACCGCCGGCAAGCTCGCGAACACGGGCGATGCAGCGCCGAGCGCAATCGCACTCGCAGCAGTCGCCGCCGCAGGACTCGGAATAACCGCCACGGCCACACGCCGCCTCAAGAACTCGAAATAGCCGCCAGCGGTTATTGCCTTCGCCAATCCACGAGCCCAGAGACAAATAGAGGCCCGTTTCCCCAACCCAGGGAAACGGGCCTCTTTAACTGCAAAAATTCAAGCAACAGCACCGCCGCCTCTTGAACCATGTAGCCATCAATGCCCAGACAACACCAGCAAGCCGCATTCCACAAGGGATAGATTAAATTAGATAAACGCGCCTTTACGGGTGATTTTCGGACGACGGGGCCCGGCCGGCGGCGAGGTGTTTGGTAGTCGAGCGATCCCGCAGGCGAAGCCGAGGACCAGCGAGACACCAAATACCTCGCCGTCGGCCGGGCCATGTCGCGGCACCAAAAAACGCCCGTGCGCTCGATGGATTCGGATGCCCGACAGAGGCTCCTTATGGCTGCTTCCTTCCGGACCTGACCAGATTCGGAACATGTCGTCATCCGAACCCATCGAACGCGCTAGGCGCTCGGTATATCTTACCTGCTCCCGCCCACCAGAGCAAGTGGGGCGAACCCATCGGATGGATTCGCCCCACTCGTGCATATCGCTAACGGCGCCTGCGGTACAGGACCGCGCCGCCCACTGCGGTCAGCGCGCCGATGCCGGCCATGGCCGCGAGCGCCTCGACCGGCAGGCTGCGGTCGCCGGTGTCGGGCATGCCGCCCTTGGAGCCGTCGCCGCTAGAGCCGCTGCCGGAGCCGTTATCTGAACCGCCGTCTGAGCCGCCGCCCGGCGTGCCGGGGTTCTCGGGGGTGCCGGGGGTCCCGGGATTCTCGGCGTAGCTGTTGGTGAAGACCGGCGGAATGTTGGCGTCGCCCTCGTAGGAGACCTTCGCCGACAGATAGCCCGTCTTGGTGCCGTCTGCCGCCTTGTCGCTCACCGTGACGACGATCTTGTGCACCGCCTTGTCGTAGGTCACGTGCGCCTGGCCGTCGTCGACCTCGCTCACCGTGAAGGTGTAGGTGCCGGTCTGCTTGAACGTCAGCGCATCGAACGTGACGCTGCCGTCCGCGGCGTTCTTGGCGATCGACATGACCTTGCCGTCCCGGCTCTTGAGCTCAAAGCTAAACTGGCCCGCCTTGAGCTCGGCGCCCTTGAGCACCTTGGCGGCGCCCAGCTTGAGGGTGACGGGTGCGGCCTCGTAGCCGTTGGTGAACGTCACCGAGTCGCCGCCCGTGGGATTGCCCTCGGCATCCGCCAGCTCGTGCGTGACGGTGAGCTTACCGTTTCCGGCATCGGCAACCGTCGTGCGCACGCGGTACGTCGCCCTGTCGTATGTCACGCCGCCCGCCGTGCCGGCGACCTCGCGCAGCTCATAGCTGTGCGTGCCGGGCGCGGTGTAGGCGACGGGGCTGAGAGCGACCGTGCCGTCGGCGGCGTTCTTGCCCGTTGCCGCGACGCTCTCACTGCCGTCGGCGGCAATCTCGACCAGCTGGAACTCGAACTCGCCCTCGGCCAGGTCACAGCCCTTGAGCTTCTTGTTCACCGTGATCTGGTCGGTGACGGAGCTCGGCGTCGGGTTCACGCCGTAGGTGTTGGTGAACTCGAACGCGCCCTTGCCCTCGGGCGTGCCCTCTGCGGGCAGGACCTCCGCGGCGAGCGTGCCCGCGTTGGTGTCCTCGACCACCTTGACCGCGAAGGTCCTGATCGCCGTCGCGTCATTGACCACGCCGTCGACCGAGCCGGACTCGCTCACCCGGTAGGCGAACGTCTTGGTGCGCAGGCCGTCGCCGTCGATCTCGACGTCGTCGAGGTCGCTCGGCTGCTTGAACGTGACGCGGCCCAGCACGACATTGCCGGCGGCGTCGTTGGTCGCCTCGGTCACCGTCTTGCCGGAGGCGTCGACCGGTGCGGGCGCGCCGTCCAGCGGCTCAATCTTAAAGGTGTACTTGCCCGCGATGTCGGCCTGCGTGAGGCCGAGTCCGGCCTGGCCGAACGCCAGCGTCTTGGTGCCCGCGAGGTCGACTGTCGCCTCGTTGGTGCCATAGCCGTTCACGAACGACAGCGTGCCATCGGAGCCCTCGGGGTAGGTCACGGCCACATCCAGCCCGCCCTTGCCGTTATCGGTCACCTTGACCGTAATGCCGAAGCTCGACGCGGCCGCCGTCACGCCGGCGGGCAGCGCCGCTGTGTCCTCGGAAACGGTATAGGGGATGGACCAGGATCCGTCGTCGGCCTTGGTGGCGGTGCCGTCCGCCACCATCTGCTCGAGCGAGCCGGTGGTATAGGCGATGGGCGAGAACGCGAGCTCCGCAGCCTCGCCGTCGCCGGAGGCCCGGTTGGACGCGGTCGCGGCCACATTGCCCTGGGCGTCACGGACGGAGAACGAGAACTCGCCCGCCGCCGCGGCGCGGCCCGTCAACATCTTGGTGGCGTTAATTGCCACGTTGCCCTCGCCGCCGAGCACGCCGGTGGCCTCGTAGGAGTTCTGGAACGCGACCGTCACGGGCGCGGGCGCCACCGTGGCGTCATCTGCTGTGGAGACCTCGCTGCGTGCGACCTCGACACCGTCCTTGGCAACCGTGGTCGTGACCGTGAGCTTGCCCGTCGCGGCATCGTAGGCGGGCGCGATGGTCACCGTGCGCGGCGCGGTGTCATTGGTGTAGCCCTCGCCGCCGAACTTGGTCTCGGTGACGGTGAAGCTGTAGGTCTTGCCCGCATCGGCGTCGGTAAACTTCACGTCGCTGCCCGCAGCACCGCCGATGAGGTCGACCAGATCGGCCTTCCCATCGTCAGCCGCGGCCACGGCGTAGGCGTCCTTGTCGGTCTTGAGGCCGAGCTTGGCGGCCGTCTCGGCGTCGGCGGTCACGGTGAAGGCGAACTGCCCCGCCTCCATGGCGCGGCCGGAGAGCGTCTTGGACAGGCGCACGCCCGCGCGGGCCGAGTAGTCGAGCTCGGTCGTGTAGGTGTTGACGAAGTCGCCGCCGCTCACCTCCGCGATCGCGGGCGTCGTGGCCGTGAGGTTGCCGGAGCCGTCGTCGATCACGGTCACCGTCATCATAGCGACGTGGCCGTCGTAGGCCACACCGGCGATGGCAGAGCCGTCATCGGGCCTGACCTCGCGCACCGTGTAAGTGAAGGTCTTGGCGCGCACGCGCTTGCCACCAACCTCGGCGAACTCGGCATCCTTGATGTCATCGAGCGTGTAGCGGATGGAGCCGAAGTCGAAGGCGACCCTATCGCCCGCCTTGGTGCCGGCGGCCGTCACGCTGACGGTCTTGGAGCCGTCGGCGGAGCCCTCGGGCATGGGAGCGCCGTCCTCGCCCGTGAGCGCGAACTGGAAGCTATCGCCCTCCGCCCAGTCGCGGCCCTCGAGCGTCTTGGTGAAGAGCCCCGCGGTGGAGACGTCTCTGCCCTCGGTGACCGTTCCGTACGTGTTGGTGAACGCGACGGTCGCGCCGTCCTCGGTCACGGCGCCTTCGGCCTTGGAGCCGTCAGCCCCGTTAACAGCAGTCGTGTAGCCCTCGGCGGCGTCCTCGGTCACGGTGTAGTGCGCGCCCACGGGCAGGCCGGCGATGGTCTTCTCCCCGCCGTCCTTGAGCGCAAAGGTTGCCTTGCCGTCCGTGAACGTCACGGCGTGCCCGCCCTTGCCGAAGGTGCCGGAGACGGGCTCGCCGTCCCCGTCGGCCAGCGCGACCGTGAAGCCGAACTCGCGCTGGCTGTCGCCGCCGACGACCTTCTTCTTGACGGTGAGGCTACCAGTCTTGGCGGTGTTGGTAAAGACCGCCGCCTCTACCGTGCGCTCAGCAGCGTCGCCCGCATCGTCGGTCAGCTGTGCAATCTTGGTCTTGGCAAACAGCTTGCCGGCGCCGTCGTCGGTCACCGTGACGGTGGCACGATAGGTGGCCTTCGAAAACGTGAGTGCCGCCTCGTCACCCGATTGCTCGGTAATCACATAGGTATAGGTGCCGGGCTTGGTGTACTCGATAGCACCGAAGTTGCCGACCTGGGCATCCTTGTGCAACTCAATCGTCGACACGCCCTCCTTGGCGCCCTTGGGCATGGGTGCCTCACCCTGGGCAGTCAGCGTCATGGTAAAGGCATCCGTCTTAGTCCAGTTGCGTCCGGAGATCTTCTTTTGCACCTTAAAGGCGTTTTCCACCTTCGTGGACTCCGCGCTGTAGACGTTGGTGAAGCCCACCTGCGTCGCCTGTCCGATGGTACCCTTCTGGGGATTCGCCTTATCGACAACCGCAAAGCCGTCTTCGCTCGTCATGAGCTCACCCTTGGAGTTGAGCTCCCGCACCTCGTAGTGAGCACCCGCAGGCAAGGTAACCGTGACGGAGCCGCCGGCCTTAAGCGTGATGGTGTCACCGCTCTTGATCTGTCCGCTTACATAAGTGCCATTGGTGCCACTGGGGCGACCGGCGTACGCAAAGGTGCCGGCCAGAGGCGTTGTGCCATCGGCCTGGTAGAGCAGTACCTTAAAGGTAAATGCCTTGTTGGGCGCGGTGATGCCTTCGGCGGCCGTGACCGTCTTGCTCAACGTCAGGCGCCCGTCAGAGACCTCATCGGTAGTGGTGTTAGTCTTGACGGCAGGGTTGTTGCCGACCGTCACCGACGCCTGGTTGGAAATATTGCCCGAAGCGCCACCGCTCTTAAACGCGTCCTCGGTCACGCGGACCTTAAACTGAACCGTACCCTCCTTGCCGGCGGGAACGTCCGCCAGCGTCCAGGTGAGCTTGCCGTCATTGTCCTTGGAGCCGGCATCCTTATGGTCGCCGGCGAACTCCACGAACTCGGTTCCCGCGGGAACGGTATCGGTGATCGTCACCGTGGCAGACACGCCCTCAGTGTTCTTGTAGCCGATGGTGTAGGTGAGCTCATCGCCCAGCGCCACACCCGAACCCGTCGAATCCTGAGCATCGTTCTCGGACTTCTTGGGCACGTAGTTGGTCGTGGTGCCGGTATAGCTCTTTTTGCCGACCGTAACGGTGGCAGTGTTATTGACAGTGCCGATCGCACCTTGGGTATCCTTCACGGCGTCCTCGGTAATCTTGACGCGCACGCGCACCGAACCGTAGTTTCCCGCAGGCTGCTCGCCCAGGTTCCAGGTGAGCGACTGGCCGCTCACGGCACCCTTGTCAGCGTTCTTGCCCTCAAAGGCCTCGAACACGACGCCGGCAGGAAGCTTGTCGGTCACGGTCACGCTGGCCGGAACCAGGTTACCGGCGGTATCGGCCTCGGTATTGACCCAGTTGATGGTATAGACGTAGGAGTCGCCCACAGAAAGCAGCTGCCCGTCGATGTCCACATCGGGCTTCGCGACCGTGCCGATCGTCTTGACCTTATCGCGTGTGTTGTGGAAGACGATCTTGCCCTTCTCGGTACCATCGCGATAGGTCACCTTGGACGTCAGACTGCCATCGTTGTGGTCGGTCACCTCGAGCAGCACTCGGCACGTCGCAGACGTATCCACGGGACGCACACCCTCGGGCAGGTTGGCCATGCGCTCCTTTGCCACCAGGTTAAAGCTGTAGGTGGTAGTGTGGTCGGCATTGTGACGCTTGGTGGCAATGCCATCGTTGACGGCGCCGGCAAGGTCAATCGTCTGCTCATGAGTTTCGCTGGCGGCATCGCCAAGCTTAAAGTAAACCTCACCAAAGTCGACCTTTGCTTTGCCGTTCTCACCTTCTTGGCTCGTACCCTCATCCATCCATTCGAGCGAACCATCAGCCTTCTGGGCATATAGGTCAAACGTATACTGGCCAGCCTCGATCTTGTCGCCGGAGTCCATTACCTTTTGGGCATGAAGACCCTCGAATGTTCCGGCCGCGATGTAGCTGTTGGTAAAGGACACTTGGGCCTTGGCGGTACCGCTCTCGGGGCCAAAGGTCTTCGCATCGCGGGGCTTTTCAACGTCGTTGGCGTCATAGTGCTTGACCGTGGTCACGGTATAGAGCGAACCGTCGCCGCGCTTCTTAACCGCAATCTCTACCATCCAATAGGTGGAGTCGTATGTATAGCCGCCCTTGCCGCCGTCATTCTCGACAACCTTGTAGGTGAACGTCTTGTCCGCATCTTCCGTCGCAAAGGTCAGGCCACCCAAAATGCCGGTATGGGACGTGCCATCGGGCTGCGGCTCATCGTTTGTCACGGTGAGCTTGCCCTCATCTGCGCGCAGCAGCTTGTTGAGCTTATCGGTCGAGGCGGCGTCTTCGCCCGTTACCGTAAAGCCAAACATGCCGGCATGCAGGTCGTGCCCGTTGAGCGTCTTGACGATCTCCAGACCGCCCTGGAGCTCGTAGCTCGTCGAGGTGCGATACCTATTGGTGAAGATGAAGCCTTCCGAGCCGGTCGCGCCATCGGCGCGGGCCACAAGCTTGCCGCCCTCATCGGTTACGGTGATGGTCAGGGTATAGGTGTGCGCATCATACGTCCACTCGCCGAGACCGCCATTCGGGACCAGCTCGTTAATAGCAAACTTATACGTGCCCGGCTTGTTAAAGGTGAGCTTCGAGAAGTTAACCTGATAGTGCTCCCCGTCCTTGAGGCCCTCCTTCGTTTGCTTCTTCTCGGCATAGCCGTTGTCCACGCTCATCGAAGAGCCGGTGATGAGCTTGCCGTTGATGGCAGTCTTGGTAGCATCGTCAGCCGCGGTCATAGCAAAGGTGAACTTGCCCGGAGCATCGGCACCGGCAACCACCTTCGTCACGGACGGGGTGTAGGTTGCCGCCTCGGTGACCGTATAGGTGTTCTTGAATTTGACCGTCGCGACACCGGTGGACGTTGCACCCGACGGATAGATCCACTGGCCCTCGAGCTCGTCCTTGCCATCGACCTGCTTGCTTACCGCTGTCGTGACTCTAAGCGTACCGTCGCCGTTATCCGCCACGACAGCCTTAACCGTATGGACCATCTTGTCGTACGTATAGCCCGTCGCCTTGTCGTCAATCTCACTCACCGTATAGGTGAACGTCTTGCCGGCATCATCCTGAGTGAAGGTCAACCCACCCGCAGGTATCAAACTCACGGTCTTGGGGGCGTCGGCCTCGACATTTGCGGTCTCAAAGACCTTGCCGTCCGTGGAAATGCCAACCTTGCTGGCAGATGTCTCATCAGCAGGCTTGACGATATAACGGAACGTGCTCTTAGGCGAGCCGAACACCGTCGCGTCCTTGGGGTACGTCAGTGTCTTCTCGATCTGCAGACCGCCAGCAGCGCCATAGTTGAGGCTTGCCGTATAACGGTTCACAAACGAGACGGTAGGCGTCGTGGCGCCGACCTCACTTGCATCGTACTGCTGCACGTAAGTACTCGAATCTTGCTTAAGCTCGGCGATCTTTTCGTCCGTCAACACGCTCGCATCGGCGCCATCGCCCAGCAGCTCCATCACACCCGCGCCCTTGAGCACGGTCGTCACGGTGTAGAGCTTGGCGGGATTATTATCGTGCGCAAGAACCTTAACGAGCACGATGGCATCGCCGGTATAGCCGGTGTCATAGGTGTAGCCGGCAGCAGCAGGCTGGTTCTCGCGGATGCGATAGGCAAATGTACGTCCCAGGTCCTGCTCGGTGAGCGTACGGGCAAAGAGCTTCTCTTCCCCGCTTGCGCTCACCACAGCGCCGGACACGCCGGCCCCTGCCGCCTTGTTGGACAGGTTGGCCTCGGAGCCATCGACCGATGTCTGAACGCCGTTGTACCAAAGGCCCGTCACGGCAAAGGTAAACTGGCCCGCAGTAGAGGCGCGACCCTCAAGGGTCTTACTCACCGTCACGCCACCAAAGGTGCCCGATGCATGGTACGCGTTGGTAAAGGCAGCCTTGTCGGTTACGTCCTTGTCCGCATCGGAGGCACCGGTGTTGGCGTAGGTCACGCTCGACACGCGTAGCTTGCCCGCGTGGTTGCCCGACTCGTCCAGGTCGGTCACCACGACGGTCGCGCGGGCGGTGTGCTTGTCCATGGACATGCCCGCTTGGCCATCCTGTGCGGCGTTCTCGGTGATATTGAAGCTAAAGGTGCCCGCGCGGTTGAACGTCACGGTCGGGGCGGCTTCGGTGCCAAAGACGAACGAGGCCACGCGCCCCGACTCGGGCGCACTAGCGACAGCTTGGTTAGTGCCGATAGCAACGGCCCCATCCGTCACTGCCTTTGCGGTGGTCTTACCCAGACCAGTTGCGCTGGCATCGTCCGTAGCGGCGGCAAGGTTAATGGTATAGCTCTCGTCCTGGTTCCAGTCGCGACCGCTCACGGTCTTCTGACCCTGCAGGGTCACGCTCGTGGGATCCACGCTATATATATTGGTAAAGGAAGGCGTAACGTTCGTGTCCAACTGCTTTACCGAGCCGTCTTCTGCAATCTTGTAGTACTCGATCGAAGTCTGGATGCCAGCACCCTTCTCGGCATTGCGCACCACGGCGTAATAGACCGATCGATCGTAGTCCATGCCCGCAGTGCTACCGGGATTCTCAGCGAACTTATACACGTAGGCGCGTCCCGCATTCGCCTTGGCGGTATAGGAGATTTCCGGCCACGTCACTGTACCGTCAGCGTTATTGCCCACGGTTGCGGTGTTGCCCTCGGGCATGGGAGCCGTCACGCTCGTATCGACCGTATCGGGGTTGAACGTTGCGTTGACATCCGCTAGGCCGCCAACGCCCTCGAGCGTAAAGCTAAAGGTGTTCTGGGCAAGTGGGAACGTCCCGGCGTTGTCGGTCAGGTTCTTTTGGGCATGGATGATGATGCTATGTTCGTGCGTATCGTAACGGTTGGTGAAGGTTGCGATCTTATCGGCAACCTCTGCGGCAGCCGGTTCGCCTGCGTCATCGCGCACCTGCACCACTTCCACGCTCTTGACGACCAATGCACCGGCTTGGTTATCCTCCACCACGACCTTCGCAGTATAGGAGGCGGCAGAGTAGCTTATGCCATCCGCCCTGGCATTGGAGCCGGGGATAACCTCCTTGATGGTATAGGTGTACGTGCCTGGCTTGGTATAGGTGATGTCGCCAAACGTCGCCGGCTGGTCGTTGGTGAGCTCAACCGTAGCCACCTTGCTCTTGGCGCCGCCGGGCATGGGGACGCCGTCGTCGGCTGTAAGCTGCACGGTAAAGGTATCGCCATCGGCCCAATTGCGGCCCTCGAGCACCTTCTTGGCGCTTAGGCCATTCTTTACGGGGCTGACACTGTATTTGTTGATGAACTCGAGCGTGTTGCTCGCGGGAATCTTTCCGTCCACGAGCGCAGCGATTGAACCCGTTATGGTGTTGCCGATTCCCAACTGCTTCTCGCCGCCGACCATGCGTCTCACGAGGCTAAAGCCAGCCGGAAGCACCGACTCGTCGGCAGAGCCGGTCACGGCGTTGACGATGCTCGCCAGCACATTGCCACTGGACGCCTCGCCCTTGGTGGTGAGCTCGCTTACGCTATAGCTGTCTCCCTTCTTAAGGTCATATACGCGAATGGTCTCGCCAGCCTTGATGGAATGGGTGCCGCCGTTCCTAAGCTTAAAGGAATTGCCCACAGCGTTGCCATTCGCATCGAATACGTGTGCCTCATAGCCCTTCTCGGAATCCGGCAGGGTGAACTTAAACGTAAAATCCTTGGTAGGCGCGGTAAGGCCACTGTCCGCCGTCACGGTCTTAGTCACTTGCAGGCGTGCCACGCGACGATCGGTATACTGCACGGCCGTTGCCGTGGTAAAGAGATGATTGAGCTGAAGCGTGCCCAGATCGGTGCCATTGGTGGCATCATCGTCTTGATAAAGGGCCATGCGGTTGATGCCCGTATCGGCAAAGATGGTCGCCAGCTGGTCGTTGCGGTCGCCACCGTCCTCGACATAGCGCAGGATGGTCTTGGTACCTTGCGTCGCCTTGTCATAGCGCATATGCATCCAGTTGCCCGCAAGAGAAGGCGTCACGCCTTGGGCGGTGCACGTCTGGCCCCATGTCAGGTTTTTGTTGGCATCTAAGCCAGTTGTACTCTGCAGCTTGCCCTTAATGTGCGTAAGCGTGTTGTCGATGGAGTCGGGAGAGCCAAACTGCGCCAGGGAAGCAATCAGTGAACCCGGGCCGCTTATGCTGAGCACACCGTCGCCTTTCTCGCCGGCATCCACATACACACCCGAATCGTCCACGATTACCTTAGTGATAGTGTTGTTGATCTCATGACCATCTGGACTTACAGACTCACGCAGATAGTACGTACCCTTGATAAGGGGTTTGTGGTTTGCCGAATCGAGCGGGAAGCATGCAGCACCCTCAATGTCATACGGATAGGTCATGCCGTTTGCCTGCACGGTGTCATACGGCGTGGCACCGGCTTCAATGGCATACGTGCTGGGGCTATCGCCGGTAACATCCTCGGCCTTGTATAACTCAAACGTTGCGCCGTTCACGGGTTCGCCCAGGTCGTCAACCTTCTGCACAAACAGACGGTTCTGAACGTTGGTGAGGTGGATCACCGTAGAGAACTGCCTGTTTGTCATTTGATATTGGACCATAGAGGTGTTGTCGGTGGTTGCCTCCGCCAGAGATGATGCCGTGGTGTGATACACCGCCACGGTATATTCCGCCTTCGACTTGTCCGTCATCATGGCGGCGTACTTCTCGATATCTCCGGGCAGCGACCTAACCGTTACCTCGTAGTCGCCCTTGGTGTTAACGGCAAAAACACTCGTGTCCGCCGATTTGGCAGCCTCGACGGCACCGGCAATGCCGTGCGCGGAGCACAGCTTGTAGCCCTCGAGTGGGTTACCCGTAACCGCCGTCCACGCACTTTCGTCCGTGTCGCTCTTGTTCTTATCGGTGCGCTTGAGTACGACGGCGAAGGTCGTACCCGAACTAATGGGTTTGTCCTTATTGTCTTTTATTTCTTTGCTAAGGGAAATGGTCTCCTTGGCAGCCAGATAGCCGCCGTTCAGCCACATGCGGCTGCCCGCCCATTGTTCGTTGTTGGCTGTTGTGACTGTTGTTTGCGGCGCAACCACCACGCCACCCGTGCCACTTGCCGCGGCCTTGTACTGCAGGTGCAGCTCACCTGGCGTTGCAGAGGTCGATGAGGTCAGACTCGAGCGATATCCCGCGGGCAAGCCAACCTCTTTGAGTACAAAGTAGTCGTGTCCCTCAGCATGCTCTTCGTCGAACGAGAGAACAGAACGGTTCGGCTTCAGAAGTACCAGCTGGCCATTGTTGTCCGTCGTGCCCTGGGCGATGGCCTCGCCTTGCGCATTCCAGTTGTCATCCGACTGATACAGTGCAAACTTGGCACCCTGGACTGCCTCGCCGTTCTGATTGACTTTCGCGACCTCGGACGACGGCAGGGTGGTGAGGTTGAACTTAAGCGACATGTTCGATGCACCAGCGCCGCGCTCCAAATAGAAGAAGCTCAGCGTGTGCTTGGTGCTATCGCGGAAGGTGTTGTCGGAGAAGTTGGAGGTATCCGCACCAGCGGCTTTGAACATGTTTAGGATGGTGGTATTTTCAATTGTCTTTTCTTTATCGTTTGCATTGTCAATATGACCAACATGCACGGCACCGGTGGCGAAGTTGATCTCGAGCGTCGCCTTCTCGTGGATGCCGCCCAGATCGCCCACGAGCACGTCATCGATGTACACCCAGACGTCGTCGTCACCCGAGAACTCAAAGACCATGTCGTTGTTATCGGTGGTCTTGCCGCCCGCAGGCTGGACAAACTCTGTGGTCATGGACATGCCAAAGTGGTGGTTGAGCTTATCGTTCGTTCCGTCCGTTATTCCTTTAGGGGAGAGTTTATTGCCCGACTCATCAAAAACTTTATCAGCCGAGTCAAAGGGAAAGAACTGACCCAAATTTGTATCTGATACGCTGCTCTTATATACGCCCGCAGAATCGTAGACGTTAAAGGAATTCGTCGTGAAGTTATACACGGCGTAGTTACCGTCAGAGCCGTACGAGTCGTAGACGTAATAGCCATCTTTGAGCTGGAAGAGGCCTTTCACATCGTTGTAGACAGCCTTACCGTCCTGTTTGCCATTTGCCTGACTGTCGTTGTTAAAGAGATAGGCCAGCGACTCATCGGTGTAGTTAACACCCTGGCCTTGGGAGGTGTGGGTGCCATTGCTGATTGCCGGATAGCCATCCACCAGCATGGTCTTCACAAATGAAAGACGTCCAAAACCGTTGATATTGCTTCTGCCCGTCCACTTGTTAATGCCCGTGCCGGCACCACCATTGAACTTGAGCTGGTGATTTTTGTTGATGCCGGTGTTGTTATTGCCATTATTGATGTTTATGTTGACGGACTTATCGTTGTCGCCGTTCACGACCCAATAGTCGAACAAATTGACCGTAGTGCCGGTGGGATTCACCGTCTCTACGGTATGGTTGCTCAAGGGAACGGACTGGTCGGCCGACGCACTCGATGCACCAAGCATGAGTGCGCATGCCGCCAGCGGGACGGCCAAAACCCTCAGGACACGCTTGGCGGTATTGGTTTTCTTGCCAAAAGGCTTTAGCATTTCTCGAGCTCTCGCACACACGCGATTCATGAAGGCCCTCCCCAAATCCATGAGGACGTCAAGCAGCGACTCGCTATATATGTGTGTCGTCCCCATCGATGCAAATATACGCCCCCCCCCGCGCAGAAACGCAAGGCAGGACATCGCTATATGCTTAAAATTGTAGCAATTTGGGTGACCCGAAATTTCGCCTCGGGTTGCCACTCAGGCTCAAAATCGAACCACTCGCGCCATCGACATACCCCAGTAGGACAAATCGACCGGCAATCTTTATCCCCCACATCCCACAAAGTAGCTAGTTTGGGACGTGTCTATTTTGACTACTTGGGCAATCAAATCGGCATGTAGTCAAAATAACCCCGCCCCAAAAAGACTGGTCTGACGCTGTGCCACGAAAAGGACCTATCTACTACGTTTAGGCCGCAGGGGTCAACCATAGCCGGCTTTTTCGAAAATCGGCAAGCTTTCTACCTGCGGTTTTGTTTTTGTAAATTCCGGGATGGTCGAGAGTGGCCGGTTTAACGTAGTAGATGGCCACGTTTCGTGGCAAACGGTCCGATCCAAGACCCAAGGCAGCCAACCTCGAATGGCCATTCTCGAAGTTGCGGTGGAATACGGACTGAATTGGCCCCTTAAAGGCAAAAACGCTCCGTATTTCACCGCAACTTATCGAGGGGATGGGTTTTAGATACGGCCAAGGTCGTAGGATCGAGCGGCCGCTTCACCGGCGCAGATGAGGTTGGTTGTGGCTTCTTGCGGATCGAGTGCCTGTTCCAGGCCCATGGGTTTGCGGCAAATCGGCAAAACCAAGTCAATACCCTGCTCACATACCGCATCCAGGTTGACGGTGCGACCACCCACGACGGCGACCACCGGTTTGCCATATCGCTTGGCGCGACGAGCCACACCAACCGGCGCCTTACCGGCGGCGGATTGCTCATCCATATTGCCCTCGCCTGTAATGACCAGGTCGACATCGCGCACGCGCTCGTCAA
>ERZ1673753.1751-NODE-1751-length-18411-cov-56.235781_pt1 | contig 18411 bp, 14 predicted proteins | sample MGYA00580201_ERZ1673753 | MGnify/ENA primary metagenome ERZ1673753 (study PRJEB41218, sample SAMN15661747) | gut metagenome | host: Homo sapiens | place: Canada: London | collected 2015-08-20/2019-03-30 | study: EMG produced TPA metagenomics assembly of... | reverse complement strand
GGTAGGGTTCGAACAGGTCGGCCGCCCGAAGGCGGCAAGCAACAGTCCTGCGGACGGTTGCTTAGACCGCGGCTTGGCGAATCCACCAGCTCCCGCCAAAGTGTTGAACGTTAAAACGTATGTTTTATCGTCTAGTTTTTTTATCTGACCGCACTTTTGACCGCATTTATTATAAAACCCATATCAAAGCGCCCCTCTGTTCCTATCACAGAGAGGCGCTTTTCTTCATTTCAATTTTATCAGGTTGCCTCCCGGCGGGCAAAGTAGGAGCCTACTGCGGTGATCTGCTTGGGCAGGTCAGGGCGGTAGAGGGGGGAATCCGGGTAAAAGCTGTTGATCACAACACCATTGTCCCCTGCTCGCGCGGTGGAATGAATGTACTCTCCATTGCCAAGATAGAGCGCCACATGGCCGGGGAAATACACCAGATCCCCCACGCGCATATCCGAAACATGGGCCGGATGGATGGGGTAGTCCTCTTTCAGCTCGGAATCCCGCCAGATGGAAATACCGCACAGCAGGTATGCCATGCTGCACAGGCCGGAGCAATCAATGCCCGCCGGGGTTTTGCCGCCCCAGCGGTAGGGCGTGCCAAGGTAGCGCTTGGCTGCCTGGGCAATGGCTGCACGCAGCTTTTCCTGGTCCTGCTCGCAGGGCTGGGTGTACAGCGGGGCCAGCGCGTCCGCACGCAGGTAACCGGTGCGGCCATCCGCCAGCGCTACGGCCTGCCAGCCGTCTTCCGGCTCCCCCTGCACGGCCACGCGGGCGCCCAAGGGCAGGCCAGCAGCCACGCAGGCCCCCTGCACACGGGGTTCCGCCAGCACATCAGCCCAGCGGGCTATGACCACCATCTGCGGATGAACCAGCCATTCTTCCGCCTTGGGGCCAGTCAGCAAAGCATCCTGTGCTACCCAGCCGGTATAGCCGTAAAAGGTGCGTACCGGTACCATGTGCTGTTCGGCTTCGCCGGTAATTTCCACCGGCATGCCCAGCAAAAGCTCATCCACCAGACGGGATTGCTGCGGGTTCTGCGCCCAGAGGGCCGGGTTTGTGGTAAGCGGCGCTATGGCCACGTTGATTACTGCCTGCATTGTTATTTCCTCACTGTGTTATCTCAGTCCCAGTTTTCGCCCGCGCGGTGGCAGGCAACCATACGGCCATCCCATTCCCGCAGCTCCGGAACCTCGGTGCGGCAGCGCTCCGTTGCGTAAGGGCAGCGGGTATGGAAGCAGCAGCCGGACGGCAGGTTGACCGGGCTGGGCACTTCGCCCATCAGCACACGGCGGTGCTGGTTGCGGCGGTGTGGATCCGCCTGCGGGATGGCATCCATCAAAAAGGCGGTATAGGGGTGCATGGGGCGGCTGTAGAGCTCTTCCTTGGTGGCAACCTCGCACACATGGCCCAGGAACATTACGCAGACGCGGTCCGCAATAAAGTTGATGACAGAAAGATCATGCCCGATGAAGAGATAGGTCAGGCCGTACTGCTTTTGCAGGTCCTTGAGCAGGTTCAACACCTGGCTCTGCACCGAAACATCCAATGCGGAGACCGGTTCATCGCAGACGATCAGGTCCGGCTGCAGCGCAATGGCGCGGGCAATGCCGATGCGCTGGCGCTGGCCGCCGCTGAACTGGTGCGGGTAACGGTTCAAAAACTCTGCCGGTACACCCACAGCCTGCATCAATTCCAGCACGCGGTGGGTGGTTTCGGCTTTGGTTTTGCATACATGATAGGTTTCCAGCGGTTCGGCAATGATATCCCGCACCTTCATGCGCGGGTCAAGGCTGGCATACGGGTCCTGGAAGACCATCTGCATCCGGCGGCGCAGGGGGGCAAATTCCTTATCCTTCATGGCGGTGATGTTCCGCCCCTCAAAGGTCACGCTGCCCCTGGTTGCGGGCAGCATGCGGATCAGGGTGCGTCCCAGGGTGCTTTTGCCGCAGCCGCTCTCCCCCACCAGGGCCAGTGTTTCGCCGCGGTACAGGGTCAGATCCACATTGGTCAGGGCATGGACGGCCTGGTCTTTTTTGCTGGTTTCAAAGTTTTTATAAATACCTTTTGCCTGCAAAAGAACTTCGTGTTTTACCTCGCTCATTGATGTTCCTCCTCACAGCGGAAGCAGCGCACCTGATGATCCGGTGCAACGGGATGCAGCTGCGCTTTTTCCGTGCGGCATTGGTCGGTGGCATATTCGCAGCGGTTGCTGAACGGGCAGCCCTGCGACAGGTGCAGCAGGTTGGGCACCACACCGGGGATGGTGTGCAGCCGCTCGGCGTTCTGGCCAATGCGCGGGATGGAATCCAGCAGGCCCTTGGTATAGGGGTGCATGGTATGGTCAAACAGCTCAAAGGTTTCGGCCTGTTCCATGATCTTGCCTGCGTACATGACATACACATAGTCACAGATTTCCGCCACAACGCCCATGTTATGGGTGATGATCAGCACGCTCATGCCGGTTTCGTCCCGCAGCTCCTTCATCAGGCGCAGGATCTGGGCTTCAATTGTCACATCCAGTGCGGTGGTGGGCTCATCGGCAATCAGCAGCTTGGGCTTGCATACCATGGCCATGGCAATCATCACGCGCTGGCGCAGGCCGCCGGAAAGCTCGTGCGGGTAGCAGTCATAGCGCTTTTCCGCTTCGGGGATGCCAACACGCTGGAACATTTCCACCACGCGCTGCTTGGCTTCCGCCTTGCTCATGGTCGGGTTATGCACCAGCAGCGTTTCGCGCACCTGGCGGCCCACCTTGAGCACCGGGTTCAGGCTGGTCATCGGCTCCTGAAAGATCATCGAAATATCATTGCCGCAGATCTTGCGCAGCTCTTTATCCGAAAGTCTGGTCAGGTCCTGATCTTCAAACCGGATGCTGCCGCCCGCCACGCGGCCGGGGTATTTCAGCAGGCCCATAATGGATTTGGCGGTCATGCTTTTGCCGCAGCCGCTCTCCCCCACCAGGCCGATGATCTTGCCCTTGGGAATATCCAGGTCCAGGCCATCCACCGCCGGGGCCACGCCTTTTTCGGTAAAGAAATAGGAGTTCAGGCCGCGGATTTCCAGAACATTATTATTATTTTCCATCTTTTACTTCTCCCCCGCCGTTACTGGTTCTTCATGTAGGGGTCCAGCACATCGCGCAGACCGTCACCCAAAAAGTTGAACGCCAGCACCACGATCATAATGGCAATGCAGGGTGCCAGGGCCAGCCAGGGCTGGGTGAACAAAAACTGCTTGGACTGGTTGACCATCAGGCCCCAGGATGCTGCCGGGGGCTGTGCGCCGATGCCCAAAAAGCTCAGCGAGCTTTCAGACAGAATGGCAGAGGGAACATTCAGGGTAAACAGAACGATCAATGAGGGAATGCAGTTGGGCAGGATATGCTTGAGCATGATTTTGCCGTTGCTGACACCGATCGAACGGGCAGCCTCAACATATTCGCTCTCCTTCAGGCTCAGGGTCTGGCTGCGCACCACGCGGGCCACACTGGCCCAGCTGGTGAGGGAAAGCGCGATAAACAGGTTGACAGTGGACTGACCCAGGGTGTACATAACCACCATGGCCAGCAGCAGGGACGGGATGGACAGCATGATATCCGCCAGGCGCATGATGACATAATCCACCCAGCCGCCAAAGTAACCGGCCAGCAGGCCAAAGAAGATGCCCACCACCAGCGAGATGATGCTGGGCAGAATACCGATGGTAAGCGAGAGGCGCGAGCCATACAGAATACGGGAGAACACATCGCGGCCCAGTTCATCCGTGCCAAACCAGTGGGCAGCGCTGGGGCCCTGCAAACGGCTGATCAGGTCCTGTTCAGCCTCACCATAGGGGGCCAGAACGGGAGCAAAAATAGCTATCAGGATGACAACCAGAATCAGCACAGCCGAAAAGGCGGCCAGCTTGTTCTGGCGGCACATGCGCAGCAGCTGTTCTTTCAAGCCGTCCTCTTCGCCGATCTGGCTTTCCAGTTCCTGCGGCTGGGCATTTTTCAACATTTCGTCTGCCATGGCTTATGCCTCCTTTCTGATGCGCGGGTCCAGCACAGAATACAGCAGGTCCGCAATCAGGTTGCCTGCAATGACCAGCACGGTGGTAAACAGCACGGTCCCCTGCAGCACCGGCATATCACGGTTCTGGATTGCTGTGGTGGCAAGGCGGCCGATGCCGGGAATGGCAAAAATGCTTTCGGTGATAACCGCGCCGGACAGCATGCCGGAAAACTGCAATGCCATCATGGTAATGACCGGCAGCATGGAGTTTTTGAGCGCATGGCCCAGAATAACCGCCTGCTTGCGCAGGCCTTTGGCACGGGCGGTATCAATATAATCCGCCTGCATCACTTCCAGCAGGCTGGAGCGCGTCATACGGGCAATGCTGCCTGCGCTGTTCCAGCCCAGGGCAATGGCGGGCAGAATCATGGAAAGGAAGGTACCATCCAGCGTAAGCGGGAATGCCTTGATTTTGAAGGCAAACAGGTATTGCAGCAGCAGCGCCACCATAAAAATAGGCATGGAAACGCCAGCCAGCGAAACGCCCATGAACAGGTGGTCCACAAGGCTGTTCTGCCTGATGGCTGCTATAATACCGGTGCCAAGGCCCAGCACCCAGGCGAACAGCGCCGCCAGCAGGGCCAGTTCCAGCGTGTAGGGGAACGCCTCTATGATCATATCGGTAACAGCGCGGTTATATTTATAACTGATGCCCAGATCCCCATGGATTGGCCCGGCCAGATAGTCAAAGAACTGCACGATCACCGGCTTATCCAGCCCCATCACTTCAGTCAGGCGGTCAATGGTGGCCTGGTCCACATGTTCACCCAGCAGCATAGCCGCCGCATTGCCGGGAACAATGCGCAGCATGATGAAGATGAGCAGTACCACGCCGATCAGCACCGGAATGGTGCCCAAAATGCGCTTTATCACGCTTTTCACACGGAGTCACTCCCCTTTTGTCCCTCACAGCCGCTGTTTTCAAGCTGCCAATCGGTTAAAACCATGCTCTGTGCAGGTGAATATCATTTTCCCCGCAGGCGTTGCTTCGGCACAGCGCTTTTATAAAAAGCGCTAAGGCAATACCGCATAATTCTAAGTGCCGATACGGCGAGCGAGGTGCGGCAGATGCCAAGCCAAAAGCGCAGATAATACTGGATGTCTTATCGAGCATTTTGGCAACGCAGATGCCGTACCGCAGCTGCCGGAGCGGTACTTAAGCCGCAAGGCGGGAATTGTGCGGTGTTGCCCTAAGTTTTCAGGTTCGTGGGCGCACAATGTGCGCCCTTACGGTCCCTGCCAGGCAGAATACAGTTTTACCTTATGGACAGTCTGTTTGAGCGACTGTATATTTTTACACTTTTATGCTGTAAAATATACAAGCATTAAAATTATAACATAAAAAATGCAGGCTGCAACCTGTGGTCGCAGCCTGCATTGCATTATTTGTAACTTTTTTTGTCCAAAAATTACTTCAAGGTAACGTTGATATACTGGGTATCGTTATAACCGGCCCAGTGCGGGGTGAAGGAGGCAATCCGGTCGCCCTTAACAAACAGGTGGGAACGGCTGAACATGGGTACCCATGCAGCGTCCTCTTCCACGATCTGCTTTTCCAGCGCGGCGTACTCGGTCAGGCGTTCGGTGTCGTCCACAATGCCGCGGGCGGCAGCAACACGGCTCATAACGTCGGTGTTAAAGTAGTTCAGGCTGCGCACATTGCTCTTTTCGGGGGTACCGAAGAACGTGTAAATGAAGTTATCCGGGTCGTTATAGTCGGCCGTCCAGGAGCTGACAAAGCTGACCATATCGCCGCTCTTGCGCAGATCCAGCCAGCTGGCGGGGTCATAGCTCTTGATCTCGGCGTTAATCCCGATCTGCTGCAGGTACTGCTGCACGATCTGGATGACCAGCAGAGTGGAATCGCTGCTGGAGTTATCGGCAGCAATCTCCATGGTAAAGCCATCCGCGTAACCGGCTTCGGCCAGCAGGCTCTTTGCCTGTTCGGGGTCGTACTTCAGCCAACCCTCGTTGTCCCCGGTGTAGCCGATCAGGCCTTTGGGGTAAATGCCGTCCACCAGGTTGCCATCGCCGTTATACACGGTATCCAGGATGGTCTGGCGGTCAATGGCCATCTGGATGGCCTTGCGGACCTTGACATCGTTCAGCGGCTCCACATTCTCGTTCAGAGCCATGTAGGTGGTGCCCAGACGGTTGGAGGTTACGATATCATCGGCATACTGGGTCTTGTAGGTAGTGTTGACAACGGCAGCGTCAATGTAATCGCAGTCCAGGATATCCAGCTCACCGTTCTGGAACATCATGCTCATGGTGGAAGAATCCGGCACGATGGAAATTTCCACATGCTGCACGCTGGGCTTTTCGCCCCAGTAGTTGGGGTTGGCATCCAGCACAATGCTGCTGTCGCGGGTCCAGCTGGTGACCACATACGGGCCAGAGCCGATGGTCTTGGAGCAGTCCATACCAAACTGGTCGCCTGCTTCCTCCACGTTCTTCTCGCTCATGATGGAGCAGGAAGCGGTTGTCAGCTCATACAGGAAACCGGCAAACGGATCCGACAGGGTAACGGTAAAGTGGGTGTCATCAATCACCTGAATGCCTTCCAGGTCGGTGGCGGTGCCATCCATCACAGCTTCCGCACCGGCAATGGCAGAGGCATAATCCGTCTGCACGCTGTCCGGCAGGGCCAGCATACGGGTAAAGGTATACTTGACATCGTTGGCGGTCAGCGGAGTGCCGTCAGAGAAAGTAACACCGCTGCGCAGGGTGAAATCATAGGTCAGGCCGTCGTCCGAAACGGTGTAGTCTTCCACCAGGCTCTTCTCCAGCTCAGTGGAGCCGTCCGCATTGGTTTTAATCTCAAACAGGCGGTCAAAGATATTCAGCGGCACCATGTAGTCGTTGTTGGTCTTGTGCACATCCATCGTCTGGATATCGGTGTTCATGGCAACGTGCAGCGAACCATCTGCTGCAGCCCCGGTGGAAGCGGCAGCTTCGGTGGAAGATGCCCCGGTATCGGAGGATGTATCAGCGGAGGAAGCCGCTGGGGTGGTGGATGCGGAGCTGCCGCAGGCAGCCAGCATGCTGGCCAGCAGTGCAGTGCTCAGCGCAACGCAGGCAAATTTTTTCATAATTCTTTTCCTCTCTTAATTGGCGCAGCCATTCTGCCGCGCCCCTGATTGTTTTGGGGCTGAGTCCCCGGCCCCAGGCGGTTAAAACGCACAATGTTACCGCCTGAACCCGCAAAAGTGCAAAAAAGGGCAGCTGTATTGGTAGCTGCCCCTTTGCATCTCATGTTGGTTATAATACCACAAATCCTATCAGATTGCAAGCGCAAATTCTGCTGGCCGTGGTGCCCCAACCCGGAACAGCTTAAACATTGTTCGGGTTGTTTTTCAGGATAACGTCATGGCTGCCACCTTCCACAATGGAGGTGGAAGAAACGACCGTCAGGCGGGCTTTCTGCTGCAGTTCCGGGATGGACAGCGCACCACAGTTGCACATGGTGGAACGCACCTTGTACAACGTGGTCTGCACGCCATCGGCCAGCGGGCCGGCATACGGAACGTAAGAATCAACGCCCTCCTCAAAGCTCAGCTTCTGGGCACCGCCAAGGTCATAGCGCTGCCAGTTGCGGGCACGGTTGGAACCTTCGCCCCAGTATTCCTTCACATAGTTGCCGCCAACGCGCAGCTTGTTCGTGGGGGATTCATCAAAGCGGGCAAAGTAACGGCCCAGCATAACAAAGTCAGCGCCCATTGCCAATGCCAGGGTGATGTGGTAGTCATGCACAATGCCGCCATCGGAGCAGATAGGGATATAGATGCCGGTCTGCTCATAGTATTCATCGCGGGCTTTGGCAACCTCGATAACGGCGGTTGCCTGGCCGCGGCCAATGCCCTTGGTTTCGCGGGTAATGCAGATGGAGCCGCCGCCAATGCCGATCTTGACAAAGTCTGCACCGGCTTTTGCCAGGAACAGGAAGCCCTCGCGGTCCACCACGTTGCCTGCACCGACCTTTACCTTGTCGCCGTAATGCTCACGGATCCAGGCGATGGTACGGGACTGCCATTCGCTGTAACCTTCGGAAGAGTCGATGCAGAGCACATCCACGCCGGCATCCACCAGGGCGGGCACGCGCTCGGCATAGTCGCGGGTATTGATGCCGGCGCCGACAACATAGCTCTTGTTGGCATCCAGCAGCTCATTGGCATGTTCCTTGTGGGAATCATAATCTTTGCGGAAAACCATATACTGCAGGTTGCCCTGCTCGTCTACCAGCGGCAGAGAGTTGATCTTGTTATCCCAGATGATATCGTTGCAGTCATGCAGGCTGGTGTTGGCCGGTGCGGTAACCAGCTTGTCCAGCGGGGTCATGAACTCAGTCACTTTCAGATCGGTGCTCATGCGGGACAGGCGGTAGTCACGGGATGCCACAATGCCCAGCAGCTTGCCGTGGGGGGTGCCGTCAGCCGTGATGGCAACGGTGGAATGGCCGGTACGGGTTTTCAGGTCCAACACATCAGCCAGGGTAGCCTCCGGCGGCAGGTTGGAATCAGAGGTAACAAAGCCCTTTTTGTAAGCCTTGACACGGCGAACCATATCAGCCTCGGACTGAACGGACTGGGAGCCGTAAATGAAAGAAACGCCGCCCTGCTTGGCAAGGGCAATGGCGAGCTTCTCACCGGAAACGGACTGCATGATAGCCGAAACCATGGGGATGTTCATGGTCAGGGGGCAGGCTTCTTCGCCCTTGCGGTACTTGACCAGCGGGGTTTTGAGGCTGACTGCCGTGGGGATGCACTCCGAAGAGGAATAGCCGGGGACGAGCAGATACTCGCCGAAGGTACGGGACGGTTCACTAAAATAATACGCCATTTCGCAATTCTCCTTTACCCTTTTCGTTGCCTGATTTGCTTATTGGTTATTGTACCACATTCGCGTACAATATGCAAAATTTGTTGTATTAAATCTTTTTTTGGCCTTTTGGGCAAAAGTTGTATAAACTGCACCATGGCCAGGCACAAGAGTATGACTAATCAAAACATTTTGCACATCGGCACCCGTCCGCCGTTTGGAACGGGCTCCAAACGCCTTCCGGCATGCCGCACATGTGATGCTCTTTTCCCCGCTCATTCCTCAAAGTTCAGGGTAATATCCCCCAGCGCGGCATCCAGAATCACAGCGTTGGCTGCTTTGCTGTTGGCGCTGTAAGGGCTTGCCTGCTTGGCGCCGCTTACCGTAATGCTGCCCAGGCCGCATGCAGCCTGCACGCTGTAACCGTCTGCCTTTTCCCCCAGGGTCAGGGCAATATTGCCCAGCTGGTCGGTTACCTGCACCTGGCTGGCCCCCACCAGGCGGCTGATCGTCACATCGCCCTGGGCGTTTTCAATCGTCACGCGCTCTGCCTGCACGGTTCCAAGCTCTGCACTGCCCAGGGCAAGCGTTGCATCCAGCTGCCCGGTTTGCAGCTCATCCGCATACAGGCTGCCGAGGGCAAGGTCTGCCTGTATGCTTTTGGCTTTCAGTGTACCAAGGTCGGCGCTGCCCAGGTTCAGATTCAGCTCTATCTGTTCCAGTTCTATCTCCGGCAGGGCGATGCTCAGCGTGGGCGTGGGGTCACTGCCGGAAATATAGCCTTTGGGTATTTTGTACCGCACGCTAAAGCCGCTCTCGTCCACGGTACGCTCCAGCCAGTCGGAATAGAAATTTTCAAACCGGAGTGTTATCTCATCCGCTGCATTGCTGCGCACAAAAGCAACCTCGCCGCAGTCCAGGTCCAATACCATCGTTTGGACCTGCTTTGCATCCAGCGTCATCGTGCTGCTTTCCAACCGGTTGGTGCTTTCGCTTTTTGCACTTTCCTTTGTGATGGCTGTTTCGGTATTTTCATCCGTGCTTTCGTCCATATTTTCGGTTGCTCCCCCGGTGGCTTCCTGCGGGGGGACTTCTTCTGCCGTTGCGCTCTCTGCAATGCTGTACTGATATTTTGTCACAATTTTGAAAGAGCCGATGAACACCAGCAGCACAACAATCAAAATCGCAAGGATAGCCAGCACAATCCACACCAGGCTTTTTCTGCGCCTGCTGCCCTGTTCTGGCATGCTGTTATCCGGCATCGGCGTGCCGGACTGTGCCCCGGTACCCTCCCATATCTTTTCCGCCACATTCTGGGGGCTGCCCAGTTCCTGGATGGTCTGGGCCTCTTTTTCGGGGCCTGCAGCATCAAAGTATTCTTCGTAATAATCCAGGGCATCCCGGCGTTCGGCTTCCGGCATTGCGGCCAGCAGAGCTGCCAGCTGCTGCATATATTCCTGCCTTGTCATTTTGCATCCTCCCCAAAAATATGGTCAATGTTGGCGGCGTAAACTTTCCACTCTGCCTTGTAGCCTGCCAGCTGCTGCCGCCCCAGCGGGGTAATTTTATAATAGCGGCGGTTGCGGCCATTGAACGGTTCATCGTAAATGGTCAGGCAGCCATCCCTTTGCAGCCGTCGCAGCACCGGGTACAGTGTCGATTCGCTCAATTCCAGCGCCTGCTTGATCTCCTGGGTGATCTTGTAGCCATAAGTACCTTCTTCCTCACGCGATACGACCGCCAGCACCACGGCATCCAGCAGCGCCGCGCCTGTGGTAAAGCTCATGCGGGTGCCCCCTTCCCTGTTGTATTAACCCGGCAGTGCCGCTGCGTGTGGCGGCGGCTCTGGCGTTATTATTTTGTTCTATATATTATATATCATATAATATTATGTCAGTCAATATATTTTATCTGGTTCTTTCCCACTGCTTCAAAAATGGCAGCAAAAATGCCGCAGGCACACAGCCTGCGGCATAAAAGTGATGCTTATTCTGTTTTAGCTTACCTGATGCTGCTCGATCCAATCCGCCACCGCGCGGGAAAGCTCGGTCAGGCTGCCCTTGGTAAAGGGGGCTTTCATTCCGGCGCTTTCGGCCAGCTCGGTATAGGTTGCCATACCGGCCAGGTTGGTCAGCTTCATATAGCGCTGCCAGGCGTCCTTGTGGTCCTTCAGGCTGGCCACAAAGAACTGCAGGGCAATGGCGGTTGCCAGGCAGTAATCAATATAGTAGAACGGGCATTCAAAGATATGCAGCTGGCGCTGCCAGCCTGCGCCGCGGCCATAGAACGGCAGGTCGCCGAACTTGTTCCAGGGGCGGTATTTCTTTTCCAGCTCCAGCCAGACGGCATTGCGTTCATCCGGCGTAAGATCTGGCTGCTGATACATAATGTGCTGGAATTCATCCACCATGCAGCCGTATGGCAGGAAGATAAAGCTGTCCTCGGCGTGCAGCAGCTCGTATTTATCCGTATCCTCCTTAAAGAAGAGGTGATGCCACGGGGCGGTCAGGAACTCCATGCTCATGGAGTGGATCTCGGCGCTCTCCATACCGGGGCACTGGATATCTTCGGGGATGTTCTTGGGGCTGCGGGCAGCCAGGTAGCCTTCCAGCGCATGCCCTGCTTCATGGGTCAGCACATCCACATCCCCCGCCGTGCCGTTCCAGTTGGCAAAGATGAAAGGGGTCTTGTAATCGGGCAGCATTTCCTCATAACCGCCGCTCATTTTGCCGGGGCGGCTGAGAACGTCGAACATCTCGTTATCCTGCATGAAGTCGATGAACTCTGCCGTTTCGGGGCTGAGCTCATGGTACATCTTGCGGGCACCGGCCATCAGCTCGTCATAGCTGCCGTGCGGCACGGGGTTGCCGTCCGCAAAGCTGATGGTGCTGTCCCAGAACATGGGGTTCTCAATGCCGGTGCGCTTGTTGCGCAGAGCCAGAGCCTTCTGGATCATGGGCACCACCTGCTCCACCACTTCCTGCCGGAACGCGGCAACCTCCGCCGGGCCGTAACCGATGCGGTTCATACGGATATAGCTCAGCTCACTGTAATCGTTGTAGCCCAGGATGCGTGCCTGCTCGTTGCGATTCTTGACCATCTTATCATAGATCTCGTCAAACTCGGCGCGGTGGGCGTCAAAGTAAACGGCTTCCGCCTCGTAAGCCTTACGGCGCATGGCGGGGTCAGTGCTCTGCTTATACAGCGTCAGCTGCGGGATGGTCAGCTGTTTGCCGTCCAGCTCCGCCATTGCACCGCCGTACAATTTCTGGTAAGCACTGGTCAGGGCATTTTCCTCTTTCTGCAGTTCGATCACCCGGTCGTCCATGCTCAGCACCAGGTTGCGCAGGCTGGGCAGAATGCGGGTACCGAACGCTTCTTCCAGCGCTTTGGCGTGCGGGTTGGAAAGAATCGCCTCCGCAACATTGCGTGCTGCATTGCTGACCGCCGGGCCGGTTGCATCAAACCATTCCTGTTCCCCGCTCCAATATTCATCGCGGGTATCCTGGGTATAATGGATGGATGCCAGGCAGGATGCCGTGTGGTAATGGGCCATCATGGCGTTTTCTTCGCGGTAAAGCTGTACCAGTTCTTCGCCGCTCTGGGCAGCGGCCATCTTTTTGGCATACTCTTCGCACTGGGCCAGAACCTTATCCAGGTCCGGGCGTTCGTACTTCATTTCTGAAAATTTCATAGCGATTCCTTTCTATTGTACATCCATTTTGGGGATACCGGAAATTCAAAAAGTCCGCCACGTTGCAAAAACAGGCCATTTTTTTGCTTTTTTCGGCTTTCCCAACGGATAAGTATTTTTCCGTGCAGGCACGGGCATTTGGCGCTAAACCTTGTTATGTTAATATCATAGCACACCAACAGGTATTTGGGTAGCCCCCTGTGCGGCGGGCAAAATGCACTTGCGGGTTTGCGGCAAATAAGCTACAATGGCAGTGAGCAAACACTGCGGCTTTTGCCGCCACAAAGGAGCAAACGACCATGACGTATAACGAAGTACTTACTGCAGCGCGTGGCCAGATGGGGCCCTGCAAAGCGTGCCCTGTGTGTGATGGGCGTGCCTGCCGCAACACGGTGCCGGGTCCCGGTGCCAAGGGCGTGGGTGATGTTGCCATCCGCAATTACAGCGCATGGCAGAACGTGCGGGTGAACATGGACACCATTTGCGAATCGGGTGAGCCGGACACCACGCTGGAAATGTTCGGCCACAGTTACCGCATCCCGGTTTTTGCCGGGCCGGTGGGTGCCATGCAGCTGCATTACGGCACCAAGTACACCGACCTGGAGTACAATGATATTCTGGTTCCCGCCTGCCACGATGCCGGGATCCTGGCTTTCACCGGTGACGGCACCAATCCCGCGGTTATGGTGGGTGCCTGCAAGGCGGTAAAAGCCAATGCCGGGTTTGGCATTCCAACCGTAAAGCCTTGGGATGCCGGGACGATTGCAGAAAAGATGGCCCTGGTGCGTGCCACCGGCGCGTTTGCCGTTGCCATGGACATTGACGCCGCCGGTCTGCCGTTTTTGAAGAACCTGAACCCGCCCGCCGGCAGCAAAACGGTGGAGGAGCTGCGCGGCATTATTGCGGATGCCAAGGTTCCGTTCATCATCAAGGGCGTCATGACGGCACGCGGCGCGCAGAAAGCGGTGGAAGCCGGTGCTTCGGCGATCGTGATTTCCAACCACGGCGGGCGCGTTCTGGACCAGGTGCCCGCCACAGCAGAAGTTCTGCCGGAAATTGCGGAGGCCGTCAATGGCCGCTGCAAGATTCTGGTGGATGGCGGCATCCGCACCGGTGTGGATGTATTTAAGGCGTTGGCCCTTGGCGCAGACGCCGTATTGATTGCCCGCCCCTTTGTGAACGCCATTTACGGTGCCGGTGCCGAGGGTGTTCAGGTGTATGTGGACAAGCTGGCCGGTGAGCTGGCCGACACCATGAGTATGTGCGGTGCACATTCCCTGGCCGAGATCACCCGCAACATGGTGAGAGTGTGATTTTTTACGAGGGTTTGTATTCCTTCTTTGAAAAGAAGGAACCGAAGAAACTTTAATCTCGTATTACATACAAAATAAGATCAAGGCCCGTTGCACAGGATTTTGGGATGCAGCGGACCTTGGTTGTTTTAGATGATATTTTTATTGCTCTGTAGGGAACGGTCTTGACCGTTCCCTACAAATTGGGCAGGGTTTCTGTCCTCTTTTCATACTATACAAATACAAAACCAAAATAACCGCCCGCCTGCCGGAATGTCATATTCCAAACAGACGGGCGGTTATCTAAGACAATACCGCATAATTCTAAGTGCCGATACGGCGAGCGAGGTACGGCAGCTGCTAAGCCAAAAGCGCAGATAATACTGGATGCTGCAAAGGTGAGCGCCGCCAGTGGCGGAAACAGCGAACCGAAGCAGGGGCAGCGGTCGCAGAGTGCGAGGGGCTTTTGCCCCCGAAGCACGATGCGGGTACCGCAACCCGACATTATCGAGCATTTTGGCAACGCAGATGCCGTGCCGCAGCCGCCGGAGCGGTGCTTAAGCCGCAAGGCGGGAATTGTGCGGTGTTGCCTTATATTTGTCTTATCATTTCGGGTGCTTTTGTCTCGCTATCCCGCAACCTTACTGCGCGTGATTGATGGGTTCCATGATGGCGTGTACCACAAAGCGCTGGTTGTTGGAAGCATAGGCGGAGCGGCAGGTGGAAAGCGTCAGAATATGGCTGCCGCTGGGAACATCCACGCCGGTATCATACAGCGAAAGTTCTTTCAGATACCGCAAAAAGGCATCGTAATCCTCGCCCTCACTGTAATCCAGCGCATAGCACGGGTCGTCCGATTTGGCATCGTGTGCCGAGAAGATGCGGCACAGGTAGTCGCCATCCGGCGTGTACAGGGTAAACGTTGGGTTTGCGCTGTAAAAATCCTGCTTGCGGTAAGCATCCAGCTTGCCGAACATGGCGCCGTTATGGATGTTGTGGCCATGGATCACATGGCACAGACCGTCCGCCCAGCTGGTGGAATCCCACGAAGGGCGGATCAGACAGCCATCGTTGCTGCTTGCACCGGAAAAGCTGCGGCGCAGGTAATAGTTGGAATCTTCGTTCTGCACCACCGGCAGCGAAAGTTCCAGCCCCGGCACACTGAGCCATGCGGTAACGTCCGGGTTCTGCTCTTTCAACACGGTAAAGTCCAGGCGGGAAGCCGGGGCGTTATCGCCGCCGGTGCTGGTATCCATCCAGACAAGCTGGGTGCGCAGGGTCTGGTATTCTTCATCACTTTTCTGGTAGCTTGTCCACTGCCAGAAGAACAACAGCAGGAACACCACCGCGGCAGCCAGCAGCGCCGGTACAATAAACTTGGAAAGCTGCGCTGCCGTTACGCCATCCGTACTGCGCCGACGGCGCGGCTTGGGGTCTTTCTCCGGCGGCTCACGGTACATGGTGTACTGCTTTCCGCTGGATTTGTGGTGGGTACTGCTGCCTGTGGAGCGGCGGGGCTGCCCGCTATAAGAGGGATTCTGTCTGCTCATGCTTACCCCCTGTCGGAATGCGAGGCATCATTGCCGTTTTCTTTCTTTTTGCGCACCACGGTCACACCAACAGCCGCGCCAATACATACAACTGCCAGCGCCAGGAAGATCCACATCACCGGGCTGTCACCGGTGGGCAGGGCGTACTGACCGTTTGCAAAGGCCGGAACATTCGGCGGGGCCGTGGGGCTAATCTTGGGGGTATCCCCATCGCCATTGGGTATTGCGTTACCCGGCGTATTCGGGTCATCGCCGGGTTTACCCGGTGTCGGATCTCCATCCGGGTTGGGCGTTTTGTCCGGGTTCTCCGAAGGATTGCTCGGTGTCGGCGTTGCGCTCGGCTGGTCCACCATCTTGACCAGGTGGTAACCAAAGTTGGGGATGGTGCCGTCACCGTTAAAGTAGAACTCTACATCCGCGGCCTGAGCATAGCCCTCCGGGGCGCTTTCCTCGTGCATGATGTAAGTATGGCCTGCCACCAGCACTTCGCCGGTGTTGCCGGTCATCACCAGCTTTTCCGGTTCTGTACCGGAAACCCAGCTGTGAACCAGCTTGGCGGTGTTCTTATCCGTCAGCGTCATGGAAGCCCCTGCCAGAGAGTTGCCGTTGGGGTCCACCTTGGAAAGCTTGACTTCCAGCGGCTGGTCAATAACAGTCAATGTCTGGCCATCCAGCTTGCCGGATTTGGAAGTTACGGCAACGGTAAAATCCGAATTGATGGTAAAGGTAATATCGCTGGTCATGGCATAGCCTGCCGGAGCGTAAGTTTCGCGCAGCAGGTAGTTGCCGGGCGAAAGCTGCATCTCGTGCGGGGTGCTTTCGGTCTTCCAGCTGTCGATCTCGCTCTGGGTGCCATCGGAGCCTACGCTGTAAACCACCAGTTTTGCGCCGGGCAGTTCATCGCTGCCGGTGGCGGACTTTTTGCTCACGATCAGCTTTTGCCGCTTGGCGTTGGTAAAGGTAAAGGTTTTGCCGTCATCGCTGGTGGTCATGGTGGAAACATAGCCATCCAGGCCGGTCATATCCTCGCTGATGTTGCAGTTGGTCATGCCCTGGCGGATATCAAAGTAAGCGGTGCCATCCCCCGTGATGGTACGGGTGGCGCTGCGCTGCTGGCCATCCTGGGTATAGGTCAGCACAATTCTGGCCGGGCCGTGGTTGCTGTCATCGGTAATCCACTTTTTCTTGACCGTGATGCGGCCATAGCTGCTGATGTTGCCGGAGTAACTGTTTTCCACATGTTCCTTGACCATAATGTACACGATCCAGCTGGTACGAGAACCAAAAAAGCAGTTGGGTACCGGGATGGTAATGCTGTCCATCGTGCGGGAAAGGGTTGTGGTAATGGTAAAGTAGCCGTTCTCAGCATAGGTATCATTGCCGATGCCGTGCGGGAAGTAAACATACAGATAGCGGTTGTTTTCGCCGCCCTGATAGAAGCTGACGTTGCCATCCGTATACTCAATATTATAGTTGCCGGGGCAGGCATCCAGCAGCCAGCCGATATCCATACGCAGGTAGCTGTTGCCCTTGGTGGTGTTTTCTTTCATCAGGCTGGAGTCATCCAGGATTGCCTGGCTGCCCGCTGCCACCGTTGTGCCATCCAGCATGGTTGTATCATGGGTATAGGTCACATAGGTCGAATTGGACTCATCCACCAGTGTGGCATCGTTCGGGTCATAAGCACGGCCCTGCAAACCGAACAGCACGTTGAAGGAGATGGTATCGCCAACCTGCATGGTCAGCGGGGTTCCCTGCTGGCGCATCTGGTCCAGCTGGTTCAGGGTATAGTCCACACCATTGACCGTAACGGTAACACGCTTGACGTAATTCATCAAGTCCACACATCCATTGGCCGATGCATCATAATTGGGATAATAGTAATCATCCTGTGCCGCATGGGCACCTGTTGCAAAGGCAAGCACCAACAAAATCAGCAACAGGCAGTACCGCACGCCGTTCCGTAAGTATTCCATCTTCTGGTTCAACGTTTTCAACCTCAATCACCTGACATCCTTGTTTTCTTACAGACGCTGCAATGTATTTTATCATTTTATAGCGTCTGCTCGTTTTATCTTGTTCCTTTAACTATGTAGTTTATTTTATCATATCCTTGTGCGGCTTTCAACCTGCAAAGCTTCCAAATTTACACTTTTTTGTCACAGATTCCTTGGGTGCATCTGCTATTTGTTTCCCGCGGCAGGCAACAAATGTCTGGCATTTTTGCTGTGTTCACGCCGGATTGCGTCAGCTTTTGTGAAGTATCCTCACATGCAGCAAATAGCAAAGGCCGGCGGCTCCGTTTTTGGGCAGCCACCGGCGTATTCAAAATCTACGATGCAGAAAACGGCCTAATTTTGAGCAGCGAGGTTGTTTCCACCAACGGGCAGGGCCATGGTGCGCTGGTAGGCTTCCTGGTTCAGCATCAGGTCAATGTGGTTTTATGCGGCGGGATTGGTGCCGGTACCCAGGCCGCCCTTGCGCAGGCTGGCATCCAGCTGTTTGGCGGTATTTCCGGCAGTGCGGATGCCGCTGCCGCAGATTATCTGGCTGGTCGGCTTGTTTTTGACCCCAACGCCCACTGCAATCATCATGCCCACGAAGCAGAGCACGCCTGCAGCTCCCATTCCTGCCACGAGGACAAAGGCGGCTGTGCCGGGAGCTGCCACTGACCAAAAGAGTTAAAAAGTGCCGCGTCCCGAGAGAAAAATCGAGATGCAGCACTCATTTGTATCTTCATTTTTGATTGTTGAAGAAAACCAAAAATCCGAACCCTCTCCCCTGTCGAGAAAAGGTTCGGATTTTTATTATTCAGTGCGGATAACAGGACTTGAACCTGCACGTCGTAGACACTGGACCCTAAAACCAGCGCGTCTGCCAATTCCGCCATATCCGCTCAAAATACCTTTGTATTTTAGCAGGTATCACGCTTTTTGTCAATGCAGGCAGGCGGGTCATATTAGGGCAATACCGCATAATTCTAAGTGCCGATACGGCGAGCGAGGTGCGGC
>ERZ1673753.1747-NODE-1747-length-18429-cov-7.864700_pt1 | contig 18429 bp, 23 predicted proteins | sample MGYA00580201_ERZ1673753 | MGnify/ENA primary metagenome ERZ1673753 (study PRJEB41218, sample SAMN15661747) | gut metagenome | host: Homo sapiens | place: Canada: London | collected 2015-08-20/2019-03-30 | study: EMG produced TPA metagenomics assembly of... | reverse complement strand
GAAGAAAAAAGATAGATTCACGAATCTGGAAAAAGGGGTGGTCTTGCGTGGATTGCGCAGAGAACGCTATTCTTAGAAACTTTTGCACCCGTTTCGCGGCGGCTTCGCGCACAAGCGAAGCCGAGCCGCCCCGAAACGGCATCGCGGGCGGTGCAAGATGACCCGCGAGCAGACAGCAGAAGAGCGCGCGGCGCAGCGGCGCAAGGAAGCAGCCGCGAAGGCCGTGCGAACCCGCCGCATGAACGCGCTGAAGCGCAAGATGAAGGACATCTTGGCGGCGCTTCCCGATGACCAGCGCTTCATCGCGTCGGAAATGGCCGACAACTACATCTTCCTTTCGGTGCGCGTCACCGAACTGCGCGAAGCGCTGGACAAGCAGCCGACGATAATCACCTACGACAACGGCGGCGGCCAGAAGGGGCTTCGCGAGAATCCGTATCTTGCGACGTACAACAAGCTGGTCACCCGCCATGCCGACCTGTGCATGAAGCTTGTCAAGCTGATACCCGGAGAAGCAGAGGATGTGCGAGACGAACTAGAGAAGTTCATAGGGCTGTAGCCATGAAGCACCAGCGCGACTTCCTGCGCTACTTCGAACAGGTGGAAGCGGGCGACATCGTTGTGTGCGACAAGGTTGCGCGCGCCACGATGCGCGCGCTAGACGAGATACGCAACCCCGCGAAGTGGCACTACGACGAAGCGATGGCGGCAAAGCACATCGACTTCATGGAGCGGTTCTGCATGACCGCCGTCGGCAGCGCCCCGAGACCCATCAGCTTCGAGCCGTTCCAGAAAGCCATCATCGCGCATGCCTACGGCATGGTCGATGACGAGGGCATCCGCAAGTACTTCGAAGAACTGTGGATGATGGCGCGAAAGAACGGCAAGACCACAGTCGGGGCTGCGCTAGAGGTGGACGCCGCCTTCAACGACGGCGAGTACGCCCCTCACATCTACAACGCGGCGACCTCCAAAGACCAGGCGATGGAAAGCTACGAGCCGTGCTACAACATGCTGAAGCTTAACCCGCTGCTGTGGAAGAAGACCAACAAGCCCAAATCCAAAGACGTGGGCAAGATAGAACTCCCCTTCAACTTGGGGCGCATCGAGCGGCTTTCCGGCAGACCGAACTCCATGGACGGCTTCAACGTCCACTTCGCGCTCATAGACGAACTCGCCGCACACAAGACGCGCGACATCTACGACCTGCTGAAGCAGGGCATATCGGCGCGCACTCAGCCGCTCATATGGTGCATCACGACAAACGGATTCGTGCGGCAGTCAATCTTCGACGCGCAGTACGACTATGCGAGCAAATGGCTCGACGGCCTTATCACCGATGACAGCTTCTTCGCATGGCTCTACGAATTGGACAGCCCCGAAGAGTGGGAAGACCCGGCATGCTGGATTAAGCCGAACCCCGGGCTTGGCACCATCAAGAAGGAGCGCTTCCTCCTTCAGAACGTGGAAAAGGCAAAGAACGACCCCGAGTACCGCCCCACCGTCATGGTGAAGGACTTCAACATGAAGGAGAACGCTTCTTCGGCATGGCTGTCGTGGCAGCACATCGCGAACCCCGAGCGATACGAGTTCGCCGACATGGGCTTCCGCTACGGAATAGCCGGCTTCGACGCGGCAGACAGCATCGACCTCACCGCCGCGTGCGTCTTCTGCATGAGACCCGGCGATGACAGGATATACAAGCGGAGCATGTACTGGCTGCCGCAGACCGTCATAGACGAAGCGGCCGAGGGCGGAAGTCGCGCCGAGCGCGACGGCGTGCCCTACACGCAGTGGGTCAAGCGCGGCCTTATGCGCGCGGTGCCGGGGAACAAGGTTCCGAAGGGCGTGCTGCTCGAATGGCTCATAGAGCTGCGCGACGAAGAAGACCTGTACACCTACGCCATCGGCTACGACCCGTGGCACATAGACGATGCGACGAAGCACGACCTTGAAATGTTCGTGGGCAAGGACAACCTCATAGTGGTTCGGCAGGGGGCGCGAACGATGTCCGACCCCATGAAATCGTTCAAAGCAGACCTGAAGGCGAACCGCATAGTGAACAACGACCACCCCATCGACCAGTGGTGCCGCCTTAACGCCGCCGTGCGAACGGACGTGAACAACAACATCCAGCTGGACAAGAAGAACAACGACAAGCGCAACCGAATAGACGGAATGGTGGCCGAACTCTGCGCCTACATCGTGCTTCAGAACCGCTTCGCTGAGTACCAGAACATCATCTAGGGCAACGCCGACCGAAAACCCCTGACACGGTTCCTATGCTTTGGAACATGGGAATTTTTGACGCGATATTCAAACCGAAGAAGAAGCCGCAGCGAGACGTTGACGGCTACTTCACCACGCTGACAAGCTACGCCCCGGCCTACACCGACTACAAGGGCGGCGTCTTCGAAATGGCGCTGACCCGCGCGGCGGTGAACGCGGTCGCCACCCAGTGCAGCAAGCTTCAGCCCATCGTAACCGGATCGGCGAACCGCTCCATCGCCCGGGCGCTGGAATACCAGCCCAACCCGTGGCAGGACAGGACGAAGTTCCTGTACCGCTGCTGCGCCATCCTCGAATCGAAGACCACGTGCTTCATCTTCCCGCTGCGCGACCAGTACGGGCGCATAACGGGGTACTTCCCCGCGCTTCCGACATCGGTTCGCCCCTACTCCGTCGCCGGCGAGTTGTGGTACGAACTCCGATTCGCGAGCGGCCAGACCGCGCTAGAGCCGTCCGAGAACGTGGGCGTTCTGACCAAGTTCCAGATGGAAAGCGACCTGTTCGGCGACGGCAACGAGCCGATTGCCCCGACGATGAAGCTTATCGACGCGCAGAACCAGGCCATCAACAACGCGATAGAGAACAGCGCGCGCATCGAATGGCTGGTGCAGATTACCGGGCAGAACCGACCCGAAGACATCGCGAAGAAGCGCGACCAGTTCGCCAAGGACAACCTCGCCGGCTCCAACAAGACCGGCGTCATGGCGTACGACCAGACGTGGAGCCGCGTAGAGCCTATCGACCGCAAGCAGTACACCGTGGACGCCGCGCAGATGGAGATTATCGAGCGCAACGTGTACAGCTACTTCGGCGTCAACGAAGAGATTTTGCAGAACAAGTTCAACGAAGACGTGTGGAACGCCTTCTACGAATCGAAGATAGAGCCTTTCCAGCAGCAGCTTTCGCTCGTTCTCACGAACATGACCTACACCGAGCGAGAGCGGGCGCAGGGAAACGCAATCGCCTTCTTCAGTTCATCCATCGACTACATGAGCAACCAGACGAAGGCCGCGCTGTGCCAAGCCATGGCAGACCGTGGCGCTATGTGCGCCGACGAGTTCCGCGCGAAGTTCGGGCTGCCGCCCGTTCCGGGCGGTGCCGGTCAGCAGTTCGCCATCCGTGGCGAGTACATCCTGTCCGAGAACCTTGCCGCGCAGACCAAGGAAGCGGCGCAGGCCGCCGCAGAAGCGAACAAGCAAAGCGACGAGAAGGAGAAGGGCGAAGATGCCAGTTAAGGAAAACAGGGTCTACAGGGCTTTCACCTCGCCGCTCGCGACCTCACCGCAGGGCGAGCGCCGGAAGTTCTTCGACACAGACTACTACGTGGAGGGCTACGCGACCACGTTCAACCAGCCCTACGAACTCTGCTACGGAATCCGCGAGCAGATTGCGCCCGACGTGCTGGACGGCGCAGACCTGTCCGACGTGATTTTCCAGTACGACCACGAAGGCATGGTGTTCGCGCGCAACCGCGCCGGGAACCTGCACATCGCTTCTGACAGCCACGGCATCTTCGTCGCGGCCGACCTCGGGCGCACAGAAGACGCCCGGCGTCTCTACGAAGCCATCGCCGCCGGTCTCGTTGACCGCATGAGTTGGGCGTTCACGGTGGCGGAAGAGATATGGGACAACGACAACGACCTTCGAACCATCACGAAGGTGAAGAAGGTCTTCGACGTTTCGGCGGTGTCCATCCCCGCCAACGACGCTACGGCTATATCGGCACGTTCCTTTGCTGACGGAGTGATGGGGGAACGCAAGGCGCAGGAGTTGCGACGCCGAAGGCAAATAAAACTGAAGGCTCAGATTGCAAAGGAGACCACACTATGAGTTTTCGCGACGAACTGCGCGCCTTCTTCGCCGGCGCGCCCATCCAGAAGCGCACCGCCGACGAGTTGCGCAACATGCTGAAGCGCATCGCCGAGAACACCGACGATGCCGACGATGAAGCCCTGACCGAGTTCGAGAAGGGCACGGCGGACATCACCGCAGAGTTGAACGAGCGCGCCAGCGCCGCCAGCAGCGGCCTTGCAGAGCGCCGCGCCGCCGTGCGCGCGTCCATCGACGCCGGAAGCGCCATCGTCCTTCCCGTCCCCGCCGAGAGCGCCGAGCCGCGCAGCTACGACGCTTCTTCCCCGGAGTACCGCGACGCATGGCTGCGCGAGATGGCGAGCGTCCCCGACGGCGGCCGCCGAAGCTACATGTTCGGCGAGCCTACGGCCGAGCAGCGCGCGGCCTACACGATGACCACCGCCAACAGCGGTGCCGTCGTGCCGACCGAAATCATGGACGAAATCGTTGAGTTGATGGAGGCGGACGCGCCCCTGTACGCCGATGCCTACCACACCAACTTCGCGCACATCTGCGAAATCGTGCAGCACACCGGCATCACCGCCGGCGACGCCGCCGCAACCGACGAGGGCGTGGCCAACGATGACGAGCAGAACGCATGGAACACCATCACGCTGACGGGCGAGGAAATCAAGAAGCACGTTGACCTCACCCGCAAGATGGAGATTCAGTCCCTTGGCGCGTTCCGCACATGGCTCGTGCGCGAGATTGCAGACCGCATGAAGGTCGCCATCGAGAAGCTTTGCTACCAGCGCCTTGACGAGGGCACGGCCAAGGGCGCGAAGGCGGGCATCGCCGACGAGAACATCATCAGCGGAACGCTCACCGATGCAGAGGTGCGCCGCTGCTTCGGTCTTCTGAAGGGTCGCGGCGTGCGGTCGGTCTACGCCAACGAAGCGACCATCTGGAACGTCCTTGCCGGCATCACCACCGAGGACAACAAGAAGGCGTTCATCCCCTCTGCGATGGAAGACCCCATCGTCCAAGGCCGCATCTACGGTGCCGCCGCGAAGAAGGACGATACCTTGGCCGACGGCGTTATCTACTTCGGCTATCCGGCCGAACTTCAGGTGAACGACTTCGACCAGGTCAACATCATGGATGACGTGGACGTGAAGACCCGCAAGCACACCTACTCCGGCTATGCGCTCGTGGATGCCGGCCTTCGCAACCCGAAGGGCTTCGTGAAGTATACCCACACCGCCGCAGCCGCTGCGAGCGTGCAGGGCTAGGCCGATGTCCGAGGTCGCACAGACAGAGGGAGCGGGCATGCGCGACGGGCTGCTTGGCAAAGCCAAGACAGCCCTTCGCCTGACCTCCGACGCCTTCGATGACGAGGTGGACGGGCTGTGCCGCGCAGCGCGCCACGACCTGATGCTTTCAGGCGTCATCGAGGGCAAGGCGAAATCCGACACCGACCCGCTCGTGGTCGAAGCCGTGATGACGTATTGCAAGGCGCGCTTCGGTCTGGACAACCCAGACAGCGATAAGTACTGGCAAAGCTATCTTGCGTGCGAGCGCGACATGCTCAACTCGCAAGAGTACACAGCGGAAGGAGCGAAGGGGCTATGACGGGCTTTTCCGACTGCGCTCACCTCGTGAAGTTCGCGTACTGCGAAGGCGACAACGGCCGAGAGGTCGCGAAAGAGAGCCGCCGGCGCGTCTTCGTGAACCCCTTCACGGTCTCAGCTGAAGCCTTCGACGTCGCAAACGCCGAGGGCTTCAGGACGCGCTGCGTGCTTCAGATGCGCGCATGCGACTACGAAGGAGAAGACACCATCGAGTACCACGCCGAGACGCTTACCATCACCGACGCCCAGCCTACCGGGCGCGGTGAAATGGTGCGGCTGACCTGCGCCGAGAAGGTGGCCGACGATGCCTAGCACCATCAGCCCCGACAGCTTGGCGTCCTCCATGGCGCGCATAGTCAAAAGCTATGCAGCAGAAGAGCGCAAAGACGCCGGCGAAGCCGTGAAGAAGACGGCTCGAAAGACCGTCCAGCGCCTGAAGAAGACGTCTCCCAAGAAGAAGGGCGGCTATTCGAAGGGCTGGCGCTCGAAGGTCGAAGAGGGCATCGGAGCCGGCTCTACGGCGGTCATCTACAACGCGAAGAAGCCCGGCTTGACGCATCTGCTCGAAAAGGGGCACGAGAAGCGCGACGGCGGGTTCGTGCGCGGAATCCCGCACATCGAACCGGCATTCCGGCAAGCAGCCGAGGAACTGGAAAGGGACATGGGGATATGAGCGAGAAGAGCGTGTGCGACGCGCTGAAGAAGACGGGGTATCCCGTCAACCTCCTAGGCTCGCATGAGACGAGACTTCCGCGCATCTCCTATGCCATGCCCGACGAGAACGTGCTGTACGCCGATGACGCCCGCTACGCGGCCTTCGACCAGTGCGAGGTTCGCCTTTACACCGACCGCTACCCCGACGCGGAAGCCGAAGCTTTCGTGGAGGAATGCCTAGAGAACGCAGGCTACGGCTCATTCTCGAAGGCTCGAAACCCCATCAGCAGCGAACGGCTGCACGAGACCACATACACGTTCACCGACACGAAGGGAAGGACAGAAGATGTCGAAGAAGAAGAAAAGTAAGGGCGTGCGCTATGGCGTGCGCAACGTGCATGTCGCATGGTTCGATGAAGAGACCGAGCAGTACGACACCCCGCTAGCCCTTCCGGGCTGCCGCTCCATCAAGACCAGCCCCGAGGGCGACACCAAGAAGTGGTTCGCCGACGATACGGTCTACTACGTAGGCCGCGCGAACAACGGCTACACCGCCGACCTCGAAATGGCGAAGGTGGCGCTGGAAGTCATGGCGGCCGCTCAGGGCTGGGAACTCGACCCCGAGACCGGCGTTCTTTACGAGGTCACCGACGGCGAAGAGGTGAACAAGCCCTTCGCGCTGCTCTACGAGGTGGAAGGCGACGTCACCAACACGCGCTTCTGCTACTACTACGTGACCATGGACAGGCCGGAAAACGAGTGGTCTACCACCGAAGACAGCGTGGAGCCGACCACCGAGACCGTCAGCGTGTCCATCGACCCGCTTGCATTCGGCGACAAGCACTACGTGAAGGCCATGTGCGAACTCACCGAGAAGAGCGCAGCGGTCTTCGACAGCTGGTTCAAGAAGGTTCACACCCCGCCCGCAGCCGCGACGCCGGATGCCGGCGGAAACGAGCAGGGCGCAGAAATCACCGAGGGCTAAAGGAGAAACGACGTGCGCAGCGTGCAAATCAACAAGAACGAGAGCGTGAGCATCCACGCATCCGCCATCACGTGCTACCTCTACGAAAAGGAGTTCGACGGCCGCGACATCGTGGATGACTTCGTGGCTATGGGCGAGGTGCCCAACTTCGGCGTGCTGCGCCGTTGCCTGTGGGCGATGATGAAGACGGCAAGCCCGGCGACAGTTCCGGGCTATGCCGCATGGATGAACTCCACAGCCGACATCGACTATCAGATGGAAGGCTGGATGGAGGGCGTCACGCGCGAGGTGAAAGACGCTTTTTTTCGAGGAACCGCCGAAGCTTCCGAAGAGGAAGAGCAGCAGTAGCCCCGGTCAGGCGACGAAGCGCTACAAGTACCACGCGATGGTGCTAGGGGCGCTTTCCATGGGGTTCTCCATGGATGACCTCTACTGGATGTCGCTCGGCGAATTCCTGATTTTCTCGGCCATCACCGCAGAAGCCTACGAAGGCCGAGAGGATGACGGGTACCGCGACGCGACCCAAGAAGACATCGAAGCAATGAAGAGGATGTGAGAGCATGGCGACGGCCTACAAGGGTCTGGTTATAGAGTTGGGAGCGGACACTTCCAAGCTGAAGAGCGCCATGCGCGAGGTCAACACCGCCGCCAAGGGAACGCAAACCGAACTGAACCAGATACGCAGCGCGCTGAAGTTCGACCCCGGCAACGTGAAGCTTCTAGCCCAGCAGACCGCGCAGCTTGGCAACCGCGTCGAAGAGACGAAGGACAAGCTGCGCGTCCTGAAGGCTCAGCTTGCGAGCATGGACGAATCCAAGGTCGGCACAGACGAGTGGGACAAGCTTCAGCGCGAAATCATCAAGACCGAGGGGCAGCTTGACAGCTACAAGCGCGCCCTGAAGCAATCCGAACAGGCTCAGAAGGCCGCCCAGTCATCCCTCGGACAGCTCGGGCACAAGCTGCAAGATGTCGCCGATGACTACAAAGAGGTCGGCGACAGCATGAAGAGCGTCGGAACCGGCATGACGGCCGGCATCACCGCGCCCGTCGCCGCAGCCGGGACGGCGGTCATGGCGACCGCCGTCCAGTTCGATGACGCCTTCGCGAAGATGAAGGCCGCCTGTCAGGGCAACGAAGAGCAAGCAAAGAAGCTTTTGGAGGTCGGCCGCAACCTCTACAACGGCGGCTGGGGCGAATCCGTGGAGCAGATTACCGACGCACTCATAAAGACGCGGGCGGTGCTGCGCGACGTTTCCGACGAAGACTTGGAGATTGTCACGCAGTCGGCAATCATGCTCGAAGACACGTTCGGCTCGGACATGACCGAATCGGTGCGCGGAATCAACGTGCTGATGAAGAAGTTCGGGCTGTCCGCACAGGAAGCGTGCGACCTTCTGGTGGCGGGCACGCAGCGCGGTCTCGACTACACCGACGAGTTGGGCGACAACCTTTCGGAATACGGCGGCCGCTGGGCTGAAGCCGGCATGTCCGCGAGCCAGTACTTCAGCCTTCTGGAAGCGGGCACCGCGTCCGGTGCCTACAATCTCGACAAGGTGGGCGACTTCCTGAACGAGTTTCTGACGTCGCTGTCTGACGGGCGCATGGAAGAGGGCATCGGGCAGTTCTCGAAGGGAACCCAAGAGGTCTTCAACTCGTTCCGGGAGGGGAAGGCGACCGCGCAGGATGTGCTTAACGCCGTCATCGGCGACATGCAGACGATGACCAGCGAGACAGACCGCGCGGCCATCGCTTCCACCCTGTGGTCATCGCTCGGCGAAGACAACGCAATGGGGATGATACTCGCGCTCGGCGGCGTGAACGACAGCTTCGCCGACGTCGCGGGAGCAGCGTCCGGCGCGGCGGATGCGATGTCCGAGAACTTGGGGTCGCGGGCGAAGAGCGCGCTTCGAGAGTTGCAGGACGCCTTCCAGCCCTTCGCGGAAAAGGGCGTCGAAGCGCTGAAGGGCGTCGCGGACATGGCAAAGGGCGTGGCCGACTGGTTCAGCGGGCTAGACCCCGCCGCCCAGAACGCCGTTTTGGGCATCGCCGCGTTCCTCGCAGCCATCGGCCCCGTGCTTGTCATCGTGGGAACCCTTCTCAGCTCGCTCCAAACCATAGGAACCGCCCTCGTGTCCCTCGGCGGCTTCTTCTCGGGCGCGGGCATAGCGGCCGGCGGAATGGGCGCATCTGTCGCGGCGATAGCCGCGCCCGTGGCGGCTGTCGTGGCCGTCATAGCGGCGCTCGCCGCTGCGGTGGTGTACCTCTGGAACACCTCCGAGGGCTTCAGGAACACCGTTATCGGCGCATGGGATGCAATCAGCGCGAAGGTGCAGGAGATAGGGGCGTTCCTTCAGCCCTACGTCCAGCAGTTCATGGCAGTGGTGGAGCAGACCGTTTCGACGGTCATCCAGAACCTTATGCCCATAATCGACGGCATCTTGCAGTTCCTGACTACCGTAGCGGTGCCCGTCATCGAGAACATCCTAGAAGTGGTCGGAAACGTGCTGGGGGCAATACTCCAAACCGTCACTTCCATAATGCAGGGCGTGCAACAGGTCATCGACGGCGCGCTTAATGTGATTAAGGGCATCTTCCAGACGGTTCTCGGCCTTATCCACGGCATCGTGACCGGCGACTTCACGCAGATGCAGAACGGCATTTCCACCATCATGAACGGCATTTCAAACATCATATCCGGCGTGTGGAACGCCATCATGGGAGTGGTGTCTGGCGTGGTGAACACCATACTTTCCGTGGTGCAGGGCGCGTGGAACAACATCACGGCCATAACGAGCGGCGTGTTCAATGGCATAAAGAACACCATCGACAACGTGATGGGCGGTGCCAAGAACATCGTGTCCGACGCACTCGGGGCAATCGCAAACTTCTTTTCGAACTGCAAGCTTGAACTTCCGAAAATCAAGCTTCCCCACTTCAGCATCCAAGGAAGCTTCAGCCTGAACCCGCCATCCATCCCCCATATCGGCGTTGACTGGTACGCGAAGGGCGGCATCATCAACCGCCCTTCGGTCATCGGCGTGGGCGAAGCCGGCGCAGAAGCGGTCATGCCGCTTTCGAAGCTTCCCGAACTGATGGCCGAAGCGCTTTCCATGCTCGGCGGCGGCGCTGGCGGCGGCGCGACCGTGGTAGTGGAGAACATGAACGTGCGCAACGAGAGCGACGTTCGCGCCATGGCGCAGGAACTCTACCGGCTCGGCAACCGCGCAGCGCGAGCGAAGGGGCGTGTGTACGCATGATTTACAACAACTTCGACTTCTCGGGGTACTTCGTGGACGAAGACATCCGCGAGAGCATCCTTCCAGAGACGGTTCACACCGCGACCGATATCCCCGGTGCCGACGGCCAGCTTTTCCAAAGCGCGCGGCTCGGCACGCGGACAATCGAGGTGGACGCCCGCGTCATCCGCCGCAACCGCCGCGAATTGAACGAGGTGCTTCCCTTCATCGCGCAGAAGCTGTACGCCCGCAAGCCGTCGCCGCTCTACACGCGGCTTCACAATGGCGAGTACTACAAGGCGCTCCTTTCAGGAACGGTTGACATCGAGAAGTGGCTGGGAACCGGCGGCTGCACCCTGACGTTCATCGCCTACGACCCGGTGCGGTTCGCCGACGGCGAGCGCGCATCGTCGCTGGGCTACGCAGCCCGAGACGTGAACATCCTCGGCAACTATCCGGCGAATCCCGTCATCGAGGTGGACATCCCCGCATCTTGCAGCTACGTCGCCATCTCAGACCTCACGACCGGCCTTCAGATTCGAAGTGAGTACTCGTTCAAGGCCGGCAACCGCGTCGTGTTCGACTGCACCACCGGCACTGAAACCATGAAGACGGCGCTCTTGTATGCCACGAAGGATTCGACCACGCCGTCGAAGCTTGCCGTGACACCGCAGTCCCGCTGGTTCGAATTGGAGCCGGGCGTACACAGCATGCGCATCCTCGCGCCTTCATCGGCGGTGTCTGGGCGCATCCGCTACGCCGAAAGGCGGCTGTAGATGGTGGAACTGCTCATATACGACAGATGGGGCGCTCAGATAGGCGCTCTGTCCCCCATAACCTGCACGCGCGCAGAGGAAATCAACGGAGAGGACACGCTGACCTTCACGACGCCCGTGCGCTTGGAGAAGGGCGACCGTGCGCTTTTCCAAGATGACAGCGGGGAATGGCACGAGCATGTGGTGACCGAAGCGGAAGAGTTGCGCGAGACCGCCGACGTGCTATGCACCTACGTCGCCGACAACAGCCTGTGCGAGACCATGGGCGACTATCTGGAAGACGTCCGCAACCAGAACATGACCGCCGCCGGAGCGCTCGCCAAGGCGCTCGGCGTGACGCGCTGGTCGCAAGGCTCCACCTCTTCGCTCGGCTCGAACTCGCAGAACTTCTACCACACCAACGCCCGGGCTGCCATCAACGCAGTGGCCGAGACATGGGGCGGCGAGATAAAGACCGAAATCGGGGTGGGAACATCCGGCGTCACGTCGCGCAAGGTGGCAATCGTCTCTAGGCTCGGAACCGACAACCACCGCCGGTTCGAGTACAAGAAAGACCTCATATCCGTGAAGCGCCACGTGGAAGCCGAAAACGTGGTGACGGCGCTCTACGGCTACGGCGCAGGGCTTGCCGCGACCGACGATGAAGGCGAAGAGACCAGCGGCTTCTCGCGGAAGCTGACCTTCGGCGACGTCAACGGCGGGAAGAACTACATTGCGGACAGCGCAGCGCTCGCCCGCTGGGGGCGTCCAGATGGCAAGGGCGAGAAGGCTCACGTGTTCGGAGAAGTGGAGTTCAGCGAATGCGAGGATGCCCGCGAACTGCTCGCGCTCACCAAGGCGGAACTGCCAAAGCGCACCCAGCCGCAGGTCTCGTACGAAGCGACGGTGCAAGACCTCTACGCTGCCGGCTACCCGTTCGAAGGCTTCCAGCTAGGCGATGACGTGCAGATTATCGACTGGTCTTTCGCGCCGGCGCTCGAACTGTCGGGGCGAATCCTTCGCATCGAATGGAACTACCGCGACCCGTCTCAGACCGTCATCACGCTGGGCAACATAACGCCGGCGATAACCGAGCAGGTCAACCGCCAAGCTGCGGCATTGCAGACCCTGCGCGACCATGCGGGCGCATGGGACAAGGCGGCGACGGCAGACCAAAGCTACATCAACTCAGTGATTGGCGTCATCAACGACGTGATGAACGCCACGGGCGGCTACGTCTATATGGAGCCGGGCGAGGGCATAACGGTCTACGACAGGCCGGTTGACCAGAACCCGACCATGGCAATACAGCTGAAGGGCGCGGGCTTCCGCATCGCCAACAAGCGGGTGGGCAACACATGGCAGTGGCGCACGTTCGGAACAGGTGACGGGTTCACGGCCGACGAAATCAACGCGGGCGTCATCCGTGGCGGCTCGAACTACTGGAACCTCGCCACCGGCGACCTGCTTTTCAAACAGGGACAGATAGCGGACACCGCAGGGCGTAACGTATGGAACCTGAACACCGGGTCTCTCACGACGCGCTACATGAAGGCGTACAGCATCGACGCTACGGGGAAGTTCTCGTGCGGGAGCGCCGCGCAGCTTCTGACCGTGCAAAGCGGTCAGATTCAGGGAAGCGAGAGCGGAGAGCAGTTCGCCTTCATAGACTTCAGCGGCCATTCCTACAACATCGACACCGGCGCGCAGTACAAGGGAATGCAGATGCAAGCGAAGCACACCATCCGCATATCCACGCCCCAGATAGCCGTCTCTTCGTCAGCGGACACCACGGTGACGGCGACCATCACGAAGACCGGCGAGCAGCAGTACATATCCGAGATACACGACAACGGAAACGGAAGCATCGGATGGACGCGGCGCACGATGCGCTTCATCAACGGCTTCTGCACCGTGACATAGGAAGGGGAACGCTTTGATAGTGGGAAGGCTCGAAAAGCTGGGCATCCAGTGGGGCATCGACACCGAAGAGCGCATGGAGCGCGCCGCAGAGCATGGCGCGTCCATCGTTGACATCGAGAACGACCGGGAGAAGGTGCTTTTCGACGGCAGCGCGTGGCTTGCTGAAAAGCCCGTGTTCGCGCCCGACGAAGACACCGTGTATCTGGTCAAGAAGGAGTACGTGGACGAACGGATGAAGCTTCTCCTGAAGCTGATAGAAGAATCCTTCGCCCCGGCATTGGCGCTCATACCGGCGAAGTACAGGAGCGGCATCGAAGACACGTTCGGCAAGCTGAAGGGACTGATAGACGATGGCGAAGATGAACGATAGCTGGTTTCTGCACCCCCTGACGCTCGACGCGGCAGACCAGCGCCCGCCCGAACTGCTCTTCGCCACCCCCGAAGACGCCCGAGGGCGCGGCATAGACCTCACAATCAGGAACGGCGGCGAGGTGGTGGACACCACCGGCTGCACCGTGCTTCTGGCGTGGAACAACCTGAACACGGGAGAGAAGAGCACGCGCAAGTTCGACGCCGTGGACGCCGCCAAAGGCCGCTGGAAATGCACCTACCCGACCTCCATGCAGAATCCCGGGCTTGTGAGAGCGCGCATAGTGGTCATGCTAGATAGCGGCGAGACCATCACATCGAGCCGCGAGTTCGACATCAAGGTTGAGCATGTCATAGCCAACGACCTGAGCGAACAGGTGAAAGATGACCTGTCCGCATTCCAACAGGCAGCCTTGGAGTTGAACAAGCTGAACGACGATGTGAAGAAGGCAGAGGAAGCCCGCGCTGCCGCCGAGACCGCACGTGCGAGTGCCGAGCGCAGCCGTGCTTCGGCCGAGACGGCGCGCAAGAGCGCCGAGACTGCCCGTGCTTCGGCCGAGACATCCCGCGTCACGGCCGAGACCGCCCGCGCGAGCGCCGAGACCGCGCGCGCCGAAGCGGAGAAGGGTCGCGCAACGGCGGAAGATGCCCGCGTCGAAGCAGAGAAGAAGCGTGTCATCGCCGAGGAAGGCCGCGTCGAAGCAGAGAAGAAGCGTGTATCGGAGTTCGCGCGTCTGAAGGGCGAATCGGAGAAGGCGACCAGCGCGGCGAATGCCGCAGCAGAGCGCGCCAACACTGCGGCCACCAACGCAGAGACCGCCGCCGAGACGGCTTCGAGCCTTATCAACTCGGCCATAGGCTCCATTCCGCAGGGCGGCTTCACGGGCGGCGGTTCCGGCTCGGGCGATGCCGATTCGCTCGCGAAGATACTGCGCTCGGACTACGGGTGCTTCCACAGCGGCGGCACCATCTGGACGCAGCCCGAGCATGTGGAGTTCGAGGGAAGCAACTGCGTGCTTTCATGCGCCGAATACGACGAAGAGACGAAGACCATCACGCTAGGTTAGGAGAAAAGATGCCACAGGCGAACTACATCACCGACAAGTACGGGGCGAAATGCGAGATTGCCGACACCACCGCCCGCGCGACCGCAGCCCTCGCGAAGCAGGAAGCCGAGTTCAACCGGCAGCTTGCGGCCAACATCTACCCCGGCCGCGACATCGCCACCATCGAAGCCCTTCAGGGCGAACTGGACGAATACGGCAGCGTCCGCGCTCTGCTGAACGCCCGCGCCATGGCCGGCGACTTCCGCCATCTGCGCCCGGGCGACTTCACCCAGATGACCCACACGTCGGGCAAGACATGGGAAGTGTGCATCGGGGAGTTCGACCCATACTTCAACATGTCAGACCAGCCGCTTCCCCACCACATCGGCATGGTCTACCGCGAGGGCTGGACGTCGAACGTCCAGTGGAACACCACGAACAACAACAACGGCACGGCAGCCGAGCAAAACCCCTACCTCGCATCGAACATCTACAAGTACATCAACTCGACGGTGCTGCCCGAGGTTCCGGCCGACTGGAAGGCAAACATGCTCGACTTCCGCACGCTCGCCGAGACGCGCTATCAGGCATCCGGCGCGCTCACGACGTCGCCGGGCTTTACATGGAAGAGCAACGGCAAGCTGTTCCTCTTCAGCGAGACCGAAGTGTACGGTTCGCCCGCCTTCGGCACTCAGGGCTACTCGCAGGGCATGGACAGGCCGTGGACGTTCTTCAAGAACGTGGAGAACCGAGTGTGCAAGGTGAACGGCGAACGCGTCGATTGGTGGCTGCGCGTGGTCGTGGCGGGGTCTTCGACGAATGTCTGCTACGTCAACAACACGGGCCATGCCTCCTACGCTGCGGCTTCGAATGCCAGCGTCCGCCCGCGCTTCGGCTTCCTTCTAGGCGCTGAATAGCGCCGGCATGCCCTACACTGAGAACAGCGCCCGCCGTGCGCGGGCGCTTGTCTTTTCCCGCGAAGCGGGCGGCTCGATTTTTGATTTTTGGAAGGTATGCTATGACGGTTCACGAATCGAAGCGCAACGAATCGGAACTTGAGTTCTACGACAACGCGGTGGAGTTGCGCATCGCGGTGCTGCGGCTCATGCGCTCGCCGGACGTCGTTCCCAAATCCTCGCGCTTCATGCTCGCCCTGCCGACGGCGGACGCGGCGCGCTCCATGGTGAACAACATCGTTCGGGGCATGGAGTTCTTCCCCAACAGCGAAGCGAATGTGGAAGCGCGCAAGCGCTACTACACGCTCGCGATAGCCGATTGCCGAATCATCCAAGAGGACATCAAGTGCATGAAGCGTCTGCTCGGGAACGTCCGCGCTTCGGCGTTCGAAGAGGTCACCGCCATGATTGCACGCGAGATAGACCTTCTGAAGCGCCAGCGGAAGAACGTTAGAGTTAGGGGGCGAGAGCAATAATGCCCCCGCTCTGTTCTATAATTTCCGATGGTTGCATCTTGATTGTCGCGTCAATTGGTGGCTGCGCGTGGTCATGGCGGGGTCTTCGACGAATGTCTGCTACGTCAACAACACGGGCAATGCCAACTACAATGCGGCTTCGAATGCCAGCATCCGCCCGCGCTTCGGATTCCTGCAACAAGGCCAGACCGAGTAGCCGGAAGGTGAAAGCCGTGCCAGTAAGGAAGGAAGATGCGACCATCGGCGCATGCGCCGTGAATACGCACCCCGCGAGGGATGGCGGACGCTCCTTGCATGGCGTCGCATTGGCCGTTCTGCGGCGTTTCATGCCATCTTCTCATGCGGCTGTCCGAACGAGCCATTGCAAGCCGTGCGGGGTGCCCCTGTGAACTCGGAAGAGCGCAAGGCCGCCCGCCGTGCGCGGCGCGAAGCTGAACGTGCGCGCAAGCGCCAGCAGCGGCTTCGAGACTGCACGCTAGAGAACGTGGCCGACCTCGAAAACCTCTACGATGCCGCCATGAAGGCGAAGAAGGGCATCGCTTGGAAGGCATCGACCCAGCGCTACCACAAAGACCTGATGCTGAACCTGTCGAAGGCGAGAAGCGACCTCATGGAAGGCCGGGACATCCGGCGCGGCTTCCACCACTTCACGCTCTACGAGCGCGGGAAGCTGCGCGAAATATCGAGCGTTCACTTCTCCGAGCGCGTCATCCACAAATCGCTTTCCGTGAACGCCCTCGTTCCGGCGATAGCGCCTAGTTTTATACGCAACAACACCGCCAACACAAAAGGGCGCGGAACGGATGACGCGATAAAGCGGTTGCGAAGAGACCTGACGCGCCATTTCAGGCGTCATGGCCGCGAGGGGTACGTGCTGCTCATAGACTTCAGCAACTACTTCGGGTCAATTGCGCACGAACAGCTGAAGCAGCAAGTGGCGCGCGCCCTCGATGATGAAAGGCTTGTGCGTCTCGCCTTCGACCTCATAGACGCCTGCGGCGACGTCGGGCTTGGGCTTGGCAGCGAGCCAAACCAGATTTTCGCCGTCGGGTTCGCGTCGCCCTTAGACCACTATGTGACCGAAATGCTCGGCATCGACCTCTACGGCCGATACATGGATGACATTTACTGCATCCATGAGAGCAAGGAATACCTTCAGGTGGTTCAGCTGCTCATCGAGCGCAAGTGCGAAGAACTGGGCATCATGGTGAACCAAAAGAAGACGCACATCGTTAAAATTAGCCATGGTTTCACGTGGCTGAAGAAGAAGTTCAGCATCACGGAGACGGGAAGAATCGTCATGCGCCCGTGCCGTGAATCCGTCACGAGGATGCGGCGCAAATTAAAAAAGCTGCGCCGCAAGGTCGCCGAAGGCCAGATGACGCGCGAGCAGGCGCTGCGCTCCTACCAGTCGTGGCGCGGCAGCATTGAAAAGCTTGACGCCCACAGAACCCTTCTCGAAATGGACGCGCTGTGCAGGGCGCTGTTCGGTGACGATACCGAAGACCTGCGGGGGGGGGTCTCACCGCTGAGACCTTAGAGCGCATAGCGCTCGCCCTAGCGGCCTGACGGCCGAAAAACCCTGACACGCTTTCTATCCTTGGATTGTAGGACTTGGATAGAAAGGGCGTTCATGGACGAACAGCGAAACGAAAAACAGGCTCAAATCAACGGCCTGAAGAACCTGCTCGAACAGTCAGACCACGACATCTTAGAAGCCATCGAATCGGTCTTTGCGTGCGACAACCTGCTGGACGTCCCGCAGGTCATCATCGACGCCGGTAAATCCATCGCCGACATCGTCAAGCAGCGCGTAGAATGGCGCAAGGAGATTCGCCGCCTGACCGCCGAAATCGAAGCAGAGAAAGACGCCTAGATGGAAGCGCTGCTTCAGAACCCGGAAGCATTCCGGGAAATGGGCTTCTTCTGGACGTTCGTCCTCGTCATCATCGCAGCATGCGTCTACTTCGCGCCGATTATCAAGCAGTGGCTGAAGACCCGCATCGAAGGCCAGAAGCGCACCGACCAGATTATCGAGAACTGCACAGCGGCCATAAACAACAACTCCGAAGCCCTGCGGAACAACTCCGAAGCCCTGCGCGACAACCTCGCAGACCGCGACAAGATGGTCGCCATCATCCGCGAGCATGACCGCGCGAGCGACTTGCGCTTTCAGGAGCAGAACGCTTCTTTGAGCCGGATAGAACATGAAATCCACCGATAGAAAGGAAAGGCAATGGAAGACATTGTGAAGGTGGAGGTACGCGCAGACGTCACCGCGACGGTAGAGGGAACGAGCCTGAAACCGACAGGTGCCA
>ERZ1673753.1729-NODE-1729-length-18589-cov-5.314557_pt1 | contig 18589 bp, 15 predicted proteins | sample MGYA00580201_ERZ1673753 | MGnify/ENA primary metagenome ERZ1673753 (study PRJEB41218, sample SAMN15661747) | gut metagenome | host: Homo sapiens | place: Canada: London | collected 2015-08-20/2019-03-30 | study: EMG produced TPA metagenomics assembly of... | reverse complement strand
ACAGCCGTCGTCGCGGGTGAACAACTGTGAGTCAAACAACCTATCTGGCACTCTACCCTCGCAAGTGCTAACGCTCAACCAACCCCGGTGCTAGATCCCCGGCGCTAGATCCCCTTGGTCAGGTTAATCACCGCGTTGTGCCACAGCTCGTAATCCTCGGCGTTGTCTTCCTTGTAGTTCTCAACTGCGCGGATGCCGTTGTGGATGGAGTCGATGTCCTCGTCGGTCAGCCCTGCTCCCTCGTCGCCGACGAACAGCACGGGGCCGAGGATCGCGCGAGCCGGGTCAGAGATGAAGCTGGAGTCGCCGGTCTCCTGCTCCTTGCGCCCCATGGAAGCCAGCGGATTCGGCTCCGGGTTCTCCGCCTTACGTGCGTCGGAGGAGTAAATCGCGGCGACGGTCAGGCCACTCTCCACAAAGACCACGTGCAGGCGATCCTGCTCGCTACCACCCAGAACGTCGGCGGCCTCCGACAGATCAATGTCCATTTCCTTCGTCTGCAGGTCCGGCGTTACCAGCATGCTGCGTGGCATATTGAGCTCCTAGCTTGTTGTGTGATGAAAAAGTTGTGAGATTTAAAACAGTCACAGAACATCTTGCCAGCAAATTAGCGATTGCGCAGGATAGGGTCTTCCACGTCCAGCGACGGGTCGGTAGGCGTCGATAAACCGCTCGGCTCCTCCCCCGCCGCAACGAGGCGCGCGGCGAGTGCCGCCATCATCAAGCCGTTGTCGGTGCAGAGCTTTGCCTGCGGGATTTTTAGTTCGACGCCCACTTCTCCGCACCTTTCGGCAGCCACCTCACGCAGACGCCTGTTCGCGGAAACACCTCCGCCGAGCAGCATCACGCGGGCACCCTTATCCTCGCAGGCGCGCAGCGCCTTAGTGACGAGCACGTCCACCACTGCCTCTTGGAAGGAAGCACACACGTCTTCAATGGGCAGGCTCGTGCCCTCCTTTTCCGCCATTTCCACATAACGAGCGACGGCGGTCTTCAACCCGGAGAAGGAGAAGTCGTAGCGCGAATCCTGCTGGCGCATCATGCCGCGTGGGAAGGCGATGGCCTTGGGGTCACCTTGCGCAGCCAGTCGGTCGATCACCGGACCGCCTGGGTAGCCCAGACCCAGCAAGCGCGCGACCTTGTCGTAGGCCTCGCCTGCGGCATCGTCCAGGGTGCTGCCGAGTTCTTCCATCGGGGCGCCCACGCCTGTGACGTGCAAAATCTGCGTGTGTCCGCCGCTGACCAGCAGCGCGATGGCGTTGCTGAGATCGTTGCCAACGCTAGCTCCCTCGGTGGAACCTCCCGCAGCTCCCTCGTCGAGGGTTCCGACAGCCACGTGCCCGCCCAGGTGGTTCACACCATAGAAGGGCACCTCCCATGCCAGGGCGTAGGCCTTCGCGGCGGCGGCGCCTACCAGCAGGGCTCCGGCCAGGCCGGGTCCAACGGTGGCGGCCACAACATCCGGAGTGCGGAAACCGGGGACATTCTCGCGCGCTTCCGCCAGGGCTGCACGCATGGTCGGCTGCATGGCCTCCAGGTGCGCGCGAGAGGCGATCTCCGGGACCACGCCTCCGAAGCGGGCGTGCTGCTCCATGGAGGATGCCACCTTGTTCGCCACGATTCCTAGCTGCTCAGCACCGTTATCAGCGGTCGCCGTGCTGGCGACGATGCCCACGCCGGTCTCGTCACAGGAGCTTTCGATACCCATGATGTAGGCAGGCCGGTTTGAAGTCTCGGAATCTGAGGCTGGGGTGGCGTCAGGAGTAAAACCGGGACGCACCATGGTGAAAGCATCCGCGCCCGAGGGCTGGTAGTACGCACGACGGGTGCCCTCGATGGCGAAGCCGTAGCGCTCGTACAGCCCCACTGCGGGGCGGTTGTCGGTGCGAACCTCGAGGAAAATGGGGGCGCGCAGGCGGTCGGCGACGGCTACGAGTGGATCCATGAGCAGCTTGGATAGGCCCTTCCCCTGCCATTCGGGGAGGATGCCGATGGTGTGAATCTCCGCCTCCGGGTCGTTCGCTGGGCCGCCGACAGCCAAGATTGCGTAGCCGATCAACTGGGGTTCGCCGGGGCCATCAGCAGAGTCTGCAGCTGTCTCGGGAGCAACCTCCAGGGCAAGGCAATGGGTGTGTGGCGCGGCGATCTCACCCGCAAAGGCTTCCGCAGACCAGGGGGAATCCTCAGGAAAGAGGATCTGCTCGATCTCCGCGCAAGCGGGCGCATCGGCGGTAGTGAGCAGGCGCACGCGGGTGGACTGAGAGCCCGCATGCGGATCTCCCCCGGCAGCATCGCCCTTGGCGCCTGCGGCATCGGCCAGCACACCCAGCTCCTGCACGCGAGAAAAGTCCAGCGCCTTCGAAATTGCCTTCGCCTTCGGCTCCTTCGCATCGGGCCGACGCAAGTAAAGTGCGCGGAGTGCGGGCGCATCGGCCAACAACCCCGGAACCGAACCAAGAAACTCCAGCGCTGCAAGAACTAATCCCCGAGGCGTGGGATGGGCATCCACGCTTTCGATCTGGCAGCCCTCTTGGGAGCCGAAAAGCTCCTCCGCCTGCTCCGCAACCGCGGAAGCGCTAAGCACCCGCAGAGGCCAGCGGTCGATTTCCTGCTGGATATCCCGCACCACATCTGGCGCGTGAACGGAAGCCGGAACTTGCACCTCAGAGCACAGCCGCCCTGCCACCCCGGGAATGAAACTCATACGCGAGTGGTAGAACTCCCGGCGGCGGGCATCTGAGACGATCAGGTAGTCGCCGAAGGCTTTAGACCCGACCTGGGAGGTTGCGTACTCCCACGCCGTAGCAGCTGCGCTGGGAATGCCGTGGACTGGAATCGAGAGGGCGTCACCAAAAGCAGCAGCGGTAGCCATGCCAACCCGCAACCCCGTAAACGGTCCCGGACCGGTGCCGGCAACGACCGTGTGCAGATCACCAGGGGAAAGCTCCGCTTCGGCGAGGCACGCCTGGATGTTCGGGGTGAGCAGCTCCATGTGACCGCGGACATTATCCACAAGGCGCTCAGAGAGCACGCTTACCTGGCCGTTCGCGGCGATCTGGACAATACCGCAGGTGACGTAGTTGGTGGAGGTATCGACGGCCAAGGCGTAAATCATAGGATTTATTCTATGGCGGATGGGAGCAGCGGTGAAAACAAGAAGTCCCCGAGAGGCTCTCGCAGTAAACCTCTCAGGGACGGTATACAACTGGCGGGTTGATCAGGCCCGTAAATGCCAGCGTCTTGTGAAACACCCCTCACGGTGATTCGTCAACTATCATTGCACGGCGCAGCTCTCGAAGGCAAGCCCTCCCGAGAAATTCCCCAGTTTTTCCTAAGAAATTGTCAGGACGCGCCCAGTCGCTCCCGGCGGTGCTAGATCCAGCGCCACGTGACGGTGCGTGCGTCCGCAGCCGACACTTGTGAATTGGCCGAGTCGTCGGTGCTGGCCACGCTACTCCGATCGATCTGCACATCAAGCACCTTCTCGCTAAGGGGTTCCACCACTCCGCGACCCCATTCGGCAACCACGACCACGTCGTCGATATCCGCGTCTATATCCAGGCTCTCCAGCGCGTCAAGCACCTCGTTACGGTCGATGTGGCGACCCGGCTCTATGCCCTCTTCCACGTCCGTCCCCAGCAGTCGATAGGCATCCATGTGTAGCAGCCCCACCCCACGCTGCCCGGCGCGGTGGGTCCGCACGATAGTGAACGTCGGCGACTGCACGCGCCCCTTCACTCCCAGGCCAGCGGCCAGTCCCTGGGTCAGGGTCGTTTTGCCTGCGCCCAAAGGACCGGAGAGCACCACCACGGTCCCGGCCTCCAGCTGCTTTCCCAACTGTTCACCCAGGTGACGCATGTCATCGGCGGTCGCGGCAGTAAAGGAACCGTCGGCGGAGAAGTCCGGACGGCCGCCCTTGAATACCCTCTTGACCCTCGGCCCCCGTGGCATCGTCAGCACCTCGTAGCTGATCGTGCCCGCCAACTCCGCGAACTCGTCTGCGCTGTTGCCATTCTCGCCGAAGATCACCGCCCAGTCGCCCGGCTTCACGTCCGCAGCATCATCGGCAACACCAGCAGCCGTACTGTCGGCCGCCCCCAGCTCTACGACAATCTGGTCCATGCACACCCGACCAATCTGCGGATATGCTTTCCCGTTGATCGTCACCTGCATCTTTCCGGATGCGCTGCGCGGCAGCCCGTCAGCGTAACCGAGCGCCACCACGGCGGTGCGGGTATCGCGCTGCGCCCGCCAAGTGTGGCTGTAGCTCACGCCCTCGCCCTTCGGCACTACTCGGGTTGTTGTCACTCGGGCGCGCAGTGTCATCGCAGCGCGCAGTTCGACGTCCACCCCGATCGGGTCGATGCCGTATAGTCCGACGCCCGGTCGCACCAGCTGATAGGCGAGGTCAGGTCGGTGCAAAGTGGCCGGTGTGTTTGCGATGTGATTACACGGCACCCGCAGCCCACGGGATCGGCAAAACTCGATAGCTTCCGCAAAGCGGGCGGCCTGCAGGTCGTTCGCCTCCGACTTGGGGTCGTCGGCGCTGGCCATGTGGGTCATCACACCGGTGACTTCCACCAGTTCCGTCTTGGATGCCAGCAGCTCGACTGTTTCCTGCCACTCGGCGGGGCTCACCCCGGAGCGGGAAAGGCCAGTATCCACCATGAGCGTCACCCGCACGGGAGCGCTGACCTGCGCCTCCCGCTGCGCCTTCTCGGCCTGCTCCACCAGGGAACGCGCGTGCGCCAGCGAGGGCACGCCAACGTTGATGTCCGCGGCGAACAACTCCGCCAGGTCTTCGTCGGGTGTCCACATCCAGGCAGTGATCGGCGCGGAAGCGTAGCGCTCCCCTAGTTCCGTGAGAATCTCGCGCAGGTGCAGGGCCTCCCCCAGCGTGGCCACGCCCAGCTCTTCCACTCCCGCGTCCAGCATTGCGGGGGCCACCACGTCCACCCCGTGGTTGTACGCATCGGCCTTCACCACGGCCAACACCCCAGCGGGAGCCGCGGCCTCCCGGAACACGCGCACGTTGTGCGCGATGGCATCCAGGTCAACGACTAGTTCCGCAAGGTGACGATCCGACATGTTCATAACCTTAGCCACCCTTCCTGGGATTCCAGGAAAGGGGCACGGCAGGGGGCGTCACTAAGAAGGAACCCCGAACTATTCGACGGTGACGGACTTGGCCAGGTTACGCGGCTTGTCGATGTCCTGGTTGCCGCACTGGCGCGCGATGTCGGCGGCCAGGAACTGTAGCGGCACCGTGGACAGCAGCGGCTGCATCAGCGACGTGGTGCCCGGGATCTCCAGCAGCCAGTTGGCGTACGGGCGCACGGCCTCGTCGCCTTCCTCCGCGATGACGATGGTCTTCGCGCCGCGAGCACGGATTTCCTGGATGTTCGAGACGATCTTGGAGTGCAGCACCGGGCGGCCGTTCGGGCTGGGCACGACGACAACGACGGGCAGGTTGTCCTCGATCAGGGCGATCGGGCCGTGCTTCAGCTCGCCGGCGGCGAAGCCCTCCGCGTGGATGTAGGCCAGCTCCTTCAGCTTCAGCGCGCCCTCGAGCGCGACTGGGAAGCCCACGTGGCGGCCCAGGAACAGCATGGTCTCCACTGGGCCGAGCTCCTCGGCCAGCTGCAGGATCTGCTCGCGCAAACCGAGGGTCTTCTCGATCTTCTCCGGCAGCGCCTCCAGGGCGTAATAGATCTCCGCGATCTCGTCGGCGTACTTGGTGCCACGAGCCTGGGCCAGCGCCAAGCCCACAAGGTAGTTGGCGGCGACCTGCGCCAGGAAAGCCTTCGTGGAGGCCACGCCGATCTCGGGGCCGGCGTGGGTGTACAGCACGGCATCGGATTCGCGTGGGATCTGCGAACCGTTGGTGTTGCAGACAGCCAGTACGCGGGCGCCCTGCATCTTCGCGTGGCGTACGGCTTCCAGCGTGTCGGCGGTCTCACCGGACTGGGAGACGGCTACGACGAGGGTGCGCTGATCCAGCACTGGGTCGCGATAGCGGAACTCGCTGGCAACTTCGATCTCTACGGGCAGGCGCACCCAGTGCTCGATGGCGTACTTGGCCAGCAGGCCGGAGTGGTATGCCGAGCCGCAGGCGACGACGAAGACCTTCTCCACGCCGCGCAGATCCTCGTCGGACAGGCGCTGTTCGTCCAGCACGATGCGGCGGCCGTCGAAGTGGCCGGCCAGGGTGTCGCGGACTGCGGCGGGCTGCTCGTGGATTTCCTTCATCATGAAGGAATCGAAGCCGTCCTTCTGCGCGGCGTCCAGGTCCCAGTCGATGGTGAAGGGCTTGCCCTCCACCGGGTTGCCGTCGAAGTCGTAGATCTCGTAGGAGTCGGCGGTGATGACCACTGCGTTGTCCTGGCCCAGCTCTACGGCGTTCTTGGTGCGGTCGATGAAGGCCGCTACGTCGGAGCCGAGGAACATTTCGCCCTCGCCTACGCCGACGATCAGCGGGGTGGAGCGGCGGCCCGCGACGATGGTGCCCGGGTGGTCGTCGTGTACAAACAGCACGGTGAAGGCACCGTCCAGGCGGGAGAGGACCTTCAGCGCGGAGGCCTGGAAGTCGCCTGCGGTTTCGCCTTCGTTGTAGGCGAGCGCCAGCAGGTGTGCGGCGACCTCGGAGTCAGTCTCGGATTCCAGCTCGATGCCGGCGGCTTCGATCTCCGCACGCAGGGTGGAGAAGTTTTCGATGATGCCGTTGTGGACGATGGCAGCCTTGCCGTCGAAGGAACGGTGCGGGTGTGCGTTTACGTCGTTCGGGCGGCCGTGGGTCGCCCAGCGGGTGTGGCCGATGCAGGTAGAGCCGAGGAAGGAATCGCGACCGACCTCATCGATGCGGTCGATGAGGTTTTGCAGTTTGCCTTCCTTCTTTTCGAGGTGCAGGGAGCCCTGCTCGACAACTGCGATGCCAGCGGAATCGTATCCGCGGTATTCCATTCGCTCCAGCGCATCCAACCCGATTTGGAGGGCCTCGGAGTTACCTACGTAGCCAACAATTGCACACATGTCTCTGACGATACACAATGGCTTGTCCGTTTCGGTAAGCTGTGGGGCTGTGGCAGATAAGATTAAGAACCTGATTACTCGCTTGGGCAAGCGCGGCCCGCACCGCGTCATGGTCGGTGACCTGAACTTCGCTGGAATTCCGGGGCGCGTTTACACCCCGGCGGAAGGTAACGGCATTCCCGGCATCGCTTTCGGACACGACTGGCGTGTCGGCGTGGATGCGTACCACGCGACGCTGCGCCACCTGGCCAGCTGGGGCTTCGCGGTAGCGGCGCCGGATACGGAGAAGGGCCTCTCCCCGAACCACCGTGGCTTTGCCGCTGACCTGGAGACCGCGCTGCAGATCCTGGCTGGCGTGCGTCTGGGTAATGGCAACGTCACGGTGCAGCCGAACGAGCTTTACCTGGCTGGCCACGGCATGGGCGCTTCGGCTGCCGTGCTGGCTGCGACGGGCCGCCGCCACCGTAGCGAGCTGAAGGGCTACGACACTGAGCCCACCATCAATGGTGTGATGGCCGTGTACCCGGCGGACACTTCCCCGGATGCGACAGAGGCCGCGAAGTATGTGAAGGCTCCGGGGCTGGTGCTGGAGGCTGGCCGTTTGGGCGAGACCCCGATGGGTAACGCCAAGCGCATGGCCGCCCACTGGGGCGGGGACGTTGTCTACCGCGAGCTGCTCGGAGCTTCCTCCAGCGGCTTCCACGAGAAGTATGGCCGCAACTTTGCTCTTGGCGCCGGCCTGCCGCAGTTCAGCCAGCAAGAGCTGACTCGCGGCCTGATGACTGGCTTCGTTCTGGCCGAGGATGAGAAGAAGTACGCCTCCTTCCGCGATAGCCACGCCGAGCTGAAGAAGACCCGCACCGCCACCCAGCACGAGCTGTATAAGAACCTGCCGGAGAACGTGGATCTGGACGAGCGCCTGGCGGAGATCTTCTAGGGCTCAGCTTCTAAGAGTTCGACCTCTCTAAGCTAGGCCCCTTAAAGCTAGGCCCCTTAGTCGAAGATCCGTCCGCGCACCCCGCGGGCGCCAGTGCTCGCGGTCGCGTTCACGTTCGCGCTTCCGCCCGTCTTATTTGCCTTGTCCCCCTGAGCCTTCTTGGCCTCCTCAAGTTGGCGCGTGCATTCCTTGAGGGTTTCCTCGAACTCCCGCACCGATTCCTCTACCTCTGCCATGTAGCCATCGACGATGCGCTGGTAGCGCTCTGTAAGTTCTTCCCTACTGGTCACCACTCACCGCTCCTTTCGATATTGACGCCCACTGCCGCAGCCCCCGCAGCAGCCAATTCCACAGAGGCGCCTGTCATTTCAATGGATGCAGCTCCCGCTGCCGATACCCACACGTCCGGAGTCCACTGCTTGGAGGGCGCCGGCTGCGGCTTTGGATCATTCTCCAGGTTGGGTGCCGCGGGCGTGATCGGTTCACCCTTCGTATCGCTGGATGGCGGTGTTGACGCCTTGTGCTCGGGCTTGGGTTCCGGCTCCGGCTTCGGCTCAGGCTTAGACTCCTCGCACTGCTGCGGCGGTTCCGGCTCCGGCTCCGGCTTCGGCTCCGGCTTCGGTTCATCACAGGGCTCAGACGGTTCCGGTTCCGGCTGCGGATTACCGACCGGCTTCGGCTCCGGCTCGCACTCTTCCTTGTGCCCGACCTGTTCCGTTGGCGGCGCTGGCTCAGGCGCAGGTTCTGGCTTGGGATCCGGGCACGGCTCCGGCGCAGGCGCTGGCTCAGGCTTAGGTTCAGGTGCTGGTTCCGGCGCTGGACAGTGATCCGCCGGTGGAGCCATCGCCTCCGTCGCACAATGCACGATCTGCTCCCACAGCCTCACCGCACCCTCAACGTTGATCTGCAGTGAGCCCGCCAACGGAGGCGCCAGAGGGGCCGGCGGAGCAGGAGGCGGAGGCGGCGGCACCAGGGACTGCGCAGGCATTGGTTCCGGTGCAGGCGCGGGCTCTGGGTCTGCCACAGGTGTAGGCGCGGGAGCCGGTTGCGGCGCCTGAGCCATAGCCGTCTGCGTGACCACCTGAGCCGCCGCCTGTGGTGCGGGGTGCTGTGCAGGCCCCGTCTCACACGGTTGCTCGGCCGTCGGAGGGGGCGTCACTACCTTCTTCGGTGCTGGGCAATCACCTTCCGGGGCCTTTACAGGCTCCGGGCACTTGGTCTCCGCGGGCTTGGGATCCTGGCAGACCGGCTTGTCCGAATTCCCGGGCTCGGCAGCGGGCTTCGCATCGCGAATCAGCTGATCCATGGTCGTATCCAGGCAATTGTTGCGGCTGCGCAGAATATCCTCTGAAAGCTTCCCTGCCAGCTTCGCCAACAGATCGAGCAGAGGCTTACCACCATTGATCAGACCAATCGCAGCCATGCCGAAAAGCTCCAACTTCTCGGCAATGTCCTCGATCAGACTCACCGAGTTCTCCGAGGTCGTGCCCATGATCTCGGCGGTATCCCGCACCGCCACGCAACGATCCTGCACGCAGTGTTCGTGGTTCAGCTGCTCCTTCCCCGCCTTCTCCGTCGCCGTCCCCGGCTGTGCATCGCCCGTGCCCTTCAGGCTCTCTTTCACGCACGCCTCGGCGGCCAGCTCCGGCGCCTGTTGTTTCTGGTTGCTCGCCGGCCCAAGCGACGTAAGGATCGTCTCTGGGTTCATGCCGTTGGTAAATGACGCCGCAGCCTTCGCACCCTCCACGGGAGCGCCAAAGCCGGCCATCACAGCGAGCGCAGCGTTCAGCCGGAGATCCAGAGAGCCCGTCACGCCCAGCCACCCCCTGCGTTCAGGCTGGTGGAGTTTTCCTGCTCGGACTGCCCCACGCGATCCACCAGCCCCGTCAGGTCCTCGCCTGCTTGGGCGAGCCGACGGGCGTGATTCACCCGCACGTTATGCCCCTGATCAACCAGATCCAGAAACTGCTGCGCCTTAGCCTGCAGCCCCGTGCCAAACGCGGCCACCGGCACACTCGGCCGGTTGCCATCCAAATGATTCGCCCAGCTCAGCTGCGCATCCCGCAACTCCGCCACCCGATCGGCGGCGGCCATCGGATCTATATGCAACTCTCCCACGGTCTCATCCCCTTTGAACTCCCCCTGCAGCGCTCAGCACTAATGTCCCGCACAGGCGCCTCACACAAGCGCTTCGCGCTGCACAACAAAACATCCGCACAGTTAGACTGCGCGGATGTTAAAAAGGTTCGCCGGAGTTTCCGGGGGCCTTGGAGCTGTCGTAAGAGTTTGCGCCTAAACCTCCGCCACCACAGCCGCGAGCTTCCCCGCGATGCGACGGGCCGTGCCCGGATCAGCGGCCTCCACCATCACGCGGAACAGCTCCTCGGTGCCGGAAGGGCGCAGGAGCACGCGGCCAGCGTCGCCCAGATCCTCTTCCGCCTTGGCGATGGCCTCGACCACGCGCTCGTCGTCGGCGATCACGGACTTATCCGCCACCGGCACGTTGATCAGCGTCTGCGGCAGAACCGTCATGACGCTGGCCAGTTCGGACAGCGGCTTGCCGGTCTGCGCCATGCGCGCCATCAGCGTCAGCCCCGTCAGGGTACCGTCGCCGGTGGTGGCGTGCTCGGAGATGATGACGTGGCCGGACTGCTCGCCCCCCAGGGAAAGATCAGAGGCCAGCAGCTCGGCCAGCACGTAACGGTCGCCCACCTGCGTCTCCAACACCTTGATGCCGTTAGCCCGCATGGCCAGCTTCATGCCGAGGTTGGACATGACGGTGGCAACCAGGGTGTTCTGTTTCAGCTCCCCGTTTTCCTTCATCGCCACGGCCAGGATCGCCATGATCTGATCGCCGTCCACAACATTGCCCTCGGAATCCACGGCCAGGCAACGGTCCGCATCACCGTCGTGAGCCAGGCCCAGATCCGCCTGGTGCTCCAACACGGCCTTCTGCAGAACCTCAATGTGGGTGGAGCCCACCCCATCGTTGATGTTGAAGCTATTCGGGCGGCTGTGGATCGCCACAACATCCGCGCCGGCCTGGCGGTAGGCCTCCGGGGCGGCCGTAGAAGCAGCGCCGTTGGCACAGTCCACCACCACGCGGATGCCATCCAGCGGGTGGTTAATCGCCGTGCCGACATGAGCCAGGTAGCGCTCCAGGGCGTCGTTGGACTCATCCAGGATGCGGCCGATCGCCGCACCGGTAGGCCCTGTTTCAGGCAGCTCGAGCATGGTGGATTCAATCTCGTCCTCCACATCATCCTGCAGCTTGCGGCCACCGGCGGCGAAGAATTTAATGCCATTGTCCGGCATAGGGTTATGGGAGGCGGAAATCATCACGCCCATGTCGGCGCCGAAGTCATCGGTGAGGAAGGCTACGGCAGGCGTCGGAATCACACCAACGTCCAGCACATCCACGCCCTGCGAGGCCATGCCCGCCGACAGAGCAGCCGTCAGCATCTCCCCCGAAACGCGCGGATCGCGACCCACCACAGCGGTCGGGCGGCGGCCACCCACTTCCTCCTTGGACACCAACACACGCGCGGCGGCGGCACCCAGCTTCATCGCCAGCGGCGCGGTCAGCTTCCTGTTCGCCAGGCCGCGCACACCATCAGTTCCGAACAATTTACCCATAGGGCGAGATCTTACCCGGCCACCCCGCAGGTCGAGTGAGTGCCACTCCCGCGCATGGGTAATTCATCCGAAAGCCGCACAAAAGGGAAACCCCCACGTCCCAACCGAAAAGTTGATCGGTTGGGGCGTGGGGGCGTCGCCACCAAAAAGATGGAGCGATTTAACGCTTGGAGTACTGCGGTGCGCGACGTGCCTTGTGCAGGCCGGCCTTCTTGCGCTCCACGGCGCGAGCGTCGCGGGTCAGGAAGCCAGCGCGCTTCAGGTCGGTGCGCTCTGCCGGGTTGTACTTGTTCAGTGCGCGGGCGATAGCCAGGCGGAAAGCGCCAGCCTGGCCGGAGGGGCCGCCACCGTTCAGGTTGGCCTGGATGTCGAACTGATTCTCGCGGTCCAGCAGAACCAGCGGAGCCTTGATCAGCTGCTGGTGCAGCTTGTTCGGGAAGTAGTCCTCCAGGGAACGGCCGTTGCACAGGAACTCGCCGGAGCCCGGAACCATGCGGACGCGGACGACGGCCTCCTTGCGGCGGCCAACGGTCTGGATGGTGCCCTCGAAGACGACCGGCTCAGCCTCAACCTGCTCAGCCTCGTCCTCGGAAGCGATGGAGTCACCGATGGTGGCAACGAACTCTTCGTTCACTGCGTCGGTAGCGGTGTACTCGCCCTCGAAGTTCTCCTCGACAGCAGCGTTCTGCTCGTCGGTTACGTTCTCGTTGTACTCAGTCATTACTGTGCCACCTGCTTGATCTCGTAGGTCTCAGGCTTCTGGGCCTCGAAAGTGTGCTCCGGGCCAGCGAAGACGCGAAGCTTCTTGATGGACGCGCGGGACAGCTTGTTGTGCGGCATCATGCCCTTGACTGCCTCCTCGATGACGCGCTCCGGGTGCAGCTCCAAGGAACGACCCAGGGACATGGTCTTCAGACCACCCGGGTAGCCGGAGTGACGGTAGCGCATCTCACGCTCGCGCTTGTTGGAGGAAATGTGGACCTTGTCCGCATTGATGATGATGACGTTGTCGCCGCAGTCAACGTTCGGTGCGAAGTAGGGCTTCTTCTTGCCGCGCAGCAGGTCAGCTGCGGTAACAGCAAGACGACCCAGCACCACGTCGGTGGCGTCGATGACGTACCACTTACGGGTGATGTCACCGCTCTTCGGGTGGAAAGTAGTCACAGGGGACTCCTTAAAGTCTTGATCTTGGAACTGCCAGCCAGATGAACACTTAAACGTGAAGTACGTGAGTGCTTCTGCGGCGGCCGGTTGGGACCCGCAGAAATGCATGCGCCCGGACAGGCCGGGCACTGTGCACACAACCCTTGGGAGTTTAGTGCAGGTTAGCGCGCAGACCAAAACGCCTACCTGGGCGCGCGAGCTGGTCGCCGCCAACGTTGCAAAGCAAAGAGCCCCGACTTTAGCTCTCCCCTGCCATTGGGGAGGGCGAGCCGGGGCTCTGTCGCTTAGTCCCTAGTTGTTACTTACGGACGTCGCCTTCAATGTTGGAGTCGATCTGTTCCTTGCGGACCTCTTCGGTGTGACGCTCGGTCTCGGTGATCTGCTCCTTGTTCAGGGATACCTTCTCCACCGGGACGGTCTCCTTGTTCACAGAGACACGCTCCTCGCTCAGGGTGACGGAGGCTTCCTGGCCGGCGTCGTCGATGTTGCCCTTGAGGTTAGCTGCCTCCTCCTCGGAGATCGGGGTGCGCTCGACGCGAACCTCTTCGCGGGTAACCGGAACCTCTACGGTCTCAGTGTCGGTGACTACATACTTGCGCAGGCGAGCCTCGCCGGTCTGCACCTTGTCCTTCTGAACGTTCAGGCGCTCCTCGGAGCGGATGATCTCGCCCTCGTTGTTCACGGCAGCCTCGCGGTTAGCAGCGTCGGTGTTAGCGGCTTCGCGCTCGGTGGCACCCGCCTGGTCGGCGTTTGCACCGGCAACGCCTGCACCGGCAACACCTGCGCCTGCGGCACCTACGCCGGCGCCAGCAGTAGTGTTACCTTCGGCAGCCTCGTGGCGGTCCAGGGTGGAGCGCTCCTCGCCAGCATCCTGGTTGCCAGCGCCCTCGCCGTAACGGGTGGTGTCCTCAACATTGTCAAGGCCGTAGTGGCGGTAGATCTCGTTCTGCTGCTCCGGGGTCAGAGCCTGGTCGGCATCGAAGTCCGGTGCGTCCTTCACGCGATCCTTGGCGAAAGCCAGGTTCAGGTTCTCGCCGTCGAACTTGTGGCCGCGCATCGGAACCAGGCTGGAGTTCATTCCGAACAGGCCGTGGTTAACCTCTACGAAGGTGGGCTGGCCGGACTTGTCGTCAACGAAGATTTCCTTGACGCTGCCCAGCTTGTCGCCAGCGTTGTCGTATGCGGTTGCCTTGAAAAGATCCTTGATGTCGTTGCTCATTTTGCTAATAAAACCTTTCACCTTGTCGGTACGCAATACGGGGGTTTTGTCTTGCTTGGTGAGTACCAACAGTGGGGAATTACATAGTGGTGTAACAACAGCAGTGGTGTCGCTGATTGTTTTCGTCTTTCCCGTACACAGAAGACAGTACGCATGGTTTTATTGACGCTTCAAGCAAAATGCTCTGCAATAGGCCTGAGGCGAGCATTTCCTCAGCATATCCCCAGTTCATTGCGCACATCACGATTAGGTCAAGTTTCTTAACATTGCGTCCCGTGTGTCTGTTTCACAACGCGGGGTGTCGATTAAAGAAAAATCTCGGGCTTCCCTTTCCAGTCCAAGGGGAGCCCGAGAGCATGACGGGAGAAAATGGTTTAGCCGGTTTTATGCCCAGCTATTAGCTGCGTTGGTGTTGATTTCGCTCATGCGATCATTTGCCTGGCGGACGGTGCGGGAGATCTGCCCCAGCACTTCGTTGATCTCCTGTGCGGAGTCGTCCCACTTCTTTTGTGCGGCCTGGTAGCTGTCGGAGGCCGCGCCCTCCCACTCGCTAACCATCGGCTGCAGATCGCGCTTAAGGTCTCCCAGCAGACCGTTGATGGTGCCATTGCCACGGTTGATGTCATCCGCAGCATTGGCGATCTGCGCAAAGTTGTACTGAATCATTCCTGTCCCCTTCTGTAATGAATTCTGTAATGAATCTCTTGTACGCCCAAGCCGACCCGGGTTAAGCGTTGAAAGCTGCTGCGTTGTCCACGTCGGTGGTATCAAAGTCACCGGCGTTGGCGCGGATGTTGTCCGCGATGCTCTGCAGTGCCTCGTTGAGCTTCCGTGCGTTCTCGTCCCAACGCTCCATCAGCGAGTGGAAGGAGGTCTGTGCCTGCCCCTTCCAGCTACCGGAAACGTCATCCACCACGCCACGCAGGCGGCTGAGCTCGCCCTGCACCTCGTCCTTCACGCGGTCGACGTTGTTCGCCGCCTGGTTCATCGTGCTGACATCTGTTTTAAAGCTCATGCCTTAAAATCCCCCTGTTGAAAATTCTGCAAACTTTTCGATCATGCCGCCGGGTATCCCCTTGAAAACCCTGTTGAAGGCGCCATCGTAAGGGTTATACTCGCCGTCCTGCGAAAAGGTTCACGGTATTCCCCACATTTCCTGCTTTCCCCTATTTTTCCGGACGCGCCGTCTCCACAAACTCCTGGCATACCTTTTCCCGCTGCTCATTCCACTGCCTGTACTGGCAGCCCACCGAAATCTGGTGCCCGTCCACCAGCCGCACATGCCACAAGGTCGTCGAACTCGGATAGCTCTCCTCGTAACTCACCGGCTGGGTCGACACCACTGTCACCCCATCGTCGCTGCTGCTCACGTCGTTCAGCGCGCCGAGCATCGCCGCATCCATCTCCTCTTGTGTTTTCAGCGGCGTCTCCTTGGCCGCCACCAGCACACGCATCCCTTCGTCGTCGCCGACGTATTCCTCCCGCGCTCGGGTTGCACTGCCTAAGCGCCACCCGTCAACGTTCACGCTGATCGGTATGTCCGCACGCCGTGAACTCTGATCGGCCGTGGTCACGCCCCGTCTGTGCGGCTCAGGGAAGGGTTCGGTCGCCTCCTCGCCTGTCCCTTCTAGGCCCGATTCGTCTGCGATAGGTTCCTCTGGCTCCACGCTCAGGCTCCCTGTGGAGCTCACAGCGCTTTCCGTGCCTTCCGAGCCTTCCGAGCCAGCCGTGTTCTCTGCTGCCTGCGAGTCGAACACCGTGAACGTCGCCACCAGCCCACCGATGATAAACAGCGCCAAGGCGGCCAGCGCCGCGGGTAGCCTGCGGTTGTCTTGTCTTTCTTCCTTTTTTATTGACGCCCCCTCCACCTCCTGCCACTCCTCCGCTTCCTCTACGGGTTCTGCTACTGCAGTGTCCACGTTTCGATGGTGAATCGGTTCGGCAAGGTTAAGGTGTTCCAGCTCCTGTTGTGCCAGCGCGAGCTCGCTGGCAATTCGCAGCACCATGTCGTTATCCACCAGTCGCGCACGCACGCCCATGATCCGCAGATAGTGCACAACCTGCACCGCAAAGGAGCCGGTGACCAGGACGTCTACCTCCCGCAAACCAATACCCCAGGGGAACAGCTCACGCGGCTCCGGCGGGTTCACTGCCGCAGCCTCCGGGTGTTCCTGTCTTTGTTCCAGCACCTCGCTGACCATCTCAAAGAGTTCAGAGAGCCTGCCAAGGCTCAGCCCGGAACGCTGGAACTCCACGTCGTCCACTGCGTCCGCTCTACCCGCGGCACCCACGGCGCTCGCAGTGCCCGTGGCACCCGCTGCGCTATCGGCCCCCTCGTACTGCAAGTATCCCGGACGTTGCATCTCTGCATCGCCGGTCACCACGAACCCCGTGGCCAGATCCGTCACCGTCATACCACTGACCAGCACGCCCGATTCCTGCAGCGCCAGCGCCTCGGCCAGCAGTCCCCGAGCTTCCCCAATCTTCTGATCTGCCCTCATTTTCCCCACCCCACTCTTTACTCTCAATCGTTCCTAATTACTCTCAATCGTTCTCAGTTCTGTTCCGCCACCTCGGCCACGTGCACCGTCCAGGTTTCTTTGTGCACATAGGCGGCGCGCCCCTGTGGGCGTCGTACTAAACGAACCCCCGCGATCGGCCCGTCCTCGCGTGGCGCAGAAAACAGCAACCACGCGCTCTGGTCGCGCATAGCCTGTGTCAGCGGCTGGTAGGCCGCGCGGGCGAACTGCCCCGAGCGGCGGCCAAGCACCAGGTGCAAGCCAATGTCGGCGGCGTACGGCAACAGGGGAAGAAGCTGGTCGAGCCCGGGATCGGCGTCCGCATCGTCGACCACCACGAATAGCTCCGGCCCGGACCACCAGGAGCGTTCCCGCAGCTGCTGCGGGGTCACGTCGCTGCCCGGAATGCGCGCCCGCAGCGTGGCAACCCACTCGGCCAAGTCCGCGCGGAAGTCCTCCGGCACGCGGTAGCCCGCAACCCCCAGCAACCCGCGGCGCGTGTCCGTGACCAGGAACTCCGGCGGCTCGCCGGTGTGGCTGCGAGTCTCTGCGACGGACTGCATGACGGCGCGCAGGGCAGTCGTCACTCCACTGCCTGCCTGCCCAATGGCCACCAGGTGCGGGAAAGTCCCCCGATCCCAACGGACCGGATCCAGGCGCGGGCCGCCGATAGCGAATGCCTGCGGGTCGCCCAGCTCCTCCCAACCGATGCGCCCCGGCAGCACCCGCATGGCCACCTCCGGCTCGCCGCGACGGGCACTTTCCATCCGCACGTGCTCGATGTCCTGCGCGGTGGAGTTTGCGAACTGCACGTGCTTGCCGCGGAACGACACACCCCGGCCGGGCACGTCTGGAAGGGATTTCTGCGCTTCGCGGAAATGCGCGTCTAGCGGGGTCATCCGTAGTTCGATCTGGCCGGTCAGCACGTCCCGCAACGAGGGTCGGAAGTTCCACCGCAGTGCTGTGACCACCACGTGCAGACCACGCTCCAGGCCGGTGGTGGCCAGGCGGATCAGACGCTGTTCCTCCTCGCCCGCCCCACCGCTGGCTGTCCCTACCTGGTCCAGCCCATCAATGATCAGCAGGCGTTGGCCTTCCGTCTGCTCCATCTCGTCGAACAGGCGCGCCAGCCCATCGGGCCCCACCACCGCCGCCACCTGTGGCAAACGCGCGAGATCCCTCAGTCCACCGCCCGGGTCGAAGATGTACACGGGCCAGCCCGGCGAGCTCAATACCCACCCCAACACCAGGCTGCGCACCGCCGTGGTCTTGCCCGTGCGCGGCTGGCCGACGATCGCCCAATGCTTGCGGCGCAGGTCCACATCCATCGGCACCTGCAGCCCCTCGAAGGGAAGATCCTCCAGGCCAATGCGGGCCACGCCCGGCGCGCGGGGCTCCATAACCTCGCTGGCGGGCAGATCTTCCGGCAGCGGCGGCAGCCATACCGGATTCTGGTTCGGCCCCTCTAGCCGGTCGATCACCATCTGCATGGTGGTGGTCTCCGCCTCCACGGTGGAGCCCAGCACCCGCACCAGCCGCTGGTCGCGAGGCAATTCCGGGCCGGAGACATAGGCCGAGTGGAAGCGTACTTTGTCCCCGGCGGAAAGGATCGCGGCACCTGGGGTGGCGGGCAGCTCGTAGGCCTCGGTGGTGCCGATCAGCGCGCGGGATTCGGAGGCAGAGAATGTGCGCAGGGCGATGCGGTAGCTCAGGTGGGATTCCAGGCCGCGTAGGCGCCCTTCCTCCAGTCGCTGGGTGGCCAGCAGCAGGTGCATTCGCAAGCTGCGACCCAGCCGACCGATCGCTGCGAACACCTCGGCGAACTCGGGCCGGGCGTGCAACAGCTCGGAGAACTCGTCCACCACGATAAACAGTGCTGGCATCTGCCCTGGGCAGACGCGGTTGTATTCGGCCGCCGTGGTCAGTCCTGCGGCGCGGAGCTTTTCTTGACGCCGATGCATCTCCCCCAGCAAACTATCCTGCATTCGGTCGACCAGCCCCGCCTCCTCAGCCAGATTGGTAATCAGCGCGGACGTGTGGGGCAACCGATCCATCCCCAGGAAGCTGGCGCCGCCCTTGAAGTCC
>ERZ1673753.1722-NODE-1722-length-18680-cov-30.921987_pt1 | contig 18680 bp, 18 predicted proteins | sample MGYA00580201_ERZ1673753 | MGnify/ENA primary metagenome ERZ1673753 (study PRJEB41218, sample SAMN15661747) | gut metagenome | host: Homo sapiens | place: Canada: London | collected 2015-08-20/2019-03-30 | study: EMG produced TPA metagenomics assembly of... | reverse complement strand
ACCCACCACCAGCTGCTCCGGGTCGCACTGCACGCCCCGGTACTCGGCCAGATACTCTGCCAGCGCCTGCCGCAGAGCAGCGTCGCCCCGGGCATCCCCGGGGGTGAGCAGCTCCGGCGCGGAATAGAGCAGTTCCTTTTGCAGCCGTGCCCATGTGCGGAAGGGGAACAGCCCCGGGTCCACGCCCCGGGTAGATAAATCGAACTGCACCGGCGGGGCGGTGTCGGCGGGGTGCGCTGCCACCGGCGCAGAGGGCGCGGCGGGCGGCTGCACCCCCTGCGGCAGGGCAAGATACTCCTGCACCGTGAAGCCGCTGCGCTCCCGGGCGGTCAGGTAGCCCTCGGCTGCCAGCATCTGGTAGGCGGTGTCCACCGTGTTCACCGAGACCGACAGCTCCGCCGCCAGCCGCCGCTTGCCGGGCATCCGGGTGCCCGCCGTCAGGGTGCCCGCCCGCATCTCGGCGGCAAGGCTGCGGTAGAGCTGCTCGTACAGCGGCACCGCCGAAGCCGGGTCCAGCGCCGTGGTCAGATGTACCATAGAATGTCCCTCCTGTCTGGGCATTGCGTCAAACTGACCCCATAAAAAAACTTTATTCTGGGTATTTTCATGGGGTCAGTTCTGCGTATAATAGGAGCATACCCGCCGGACACCCAAATGTCAAGTAGTTTTGTGGGGTTATCGGCACGATTGGAGGGAAAGTATCATGTCTACTACTGCAATGTGGCTGCTGCTGGCAGTCGTCGTTATCCTGATCCTGTTTTTCAGTGTGCTGTACAAGCGCCGCTTTACGGTGCACGAGCTGGCGCTTACCGGCGTGATGGCTGCGCTGAGCCTTGTAGCTTACCTGTTCTTCCGCATCCCGTTCTACGGCGGCTCCTCGTTCCATCTGGGCAACACCTTTACCGCCCTGACGGCGCTGCTGCTGGACGGCGTATCCGGCGGTCTGGCGGGTGCCATCGGTCTGGCGCTGGCAGATATCCTTGCCGGTGACCCGGGCTACGCTATTACCACCTTCGTGCTCAAGTTCATCATCGGCATCACCTGCGGTGCCGTGGCACATAAGGTGTTCAAGCTGCGGGATCAGGATCGTCACAGCGCCGGGTATCTGGTCAAGGTGATCGTTTCTGCGGGTTCCGGTCTGCTGCTGAACGTGTTCACTGACCCCTTCCTTGGCTACTTCCGCAACGTGTACATCTTTGGGCAGGAGTACACCGTGGCACAGGCGCTGACCAAAATTGCCGGCGGCGTCACCTTTGTGAACAGTGTGGCTTCCACTGCCTGCGCCGTGGTGCTGTATCTGGCACTGCGCCCCGCGCTGGAGCGTGCAAAGCTGCTTTCCAAGGGCGAGTAAAAATAAAAAGGGATCCTGAAGCGCCAGCTGGCGCTTCAGGATCCCTTTTTTGTTACCGCTTTCGGTTGCAAAGGTGCTTTGCGGCGTCCCGCCCGGCGGCAAGGCCGCTGCCGAACGCCCAGTGCAGGTTGAAGCCGCCGCAGCTGCCGGCGCAGTCCAGCGTTTCACCCACGAAGTACAGCCCCGGACAGCCCTTGAACTGGAAGGTGGGTTCCACCTCGGTCAGGGCAAGCCCGCCGCCGGTGGTCTGTGCCTGCCGCCAGCCGCAGGGGGCAAGCCCCTCGAACCGCCAGTGCTTGGCGGTGTGGGCAAGCTTCTGCCAGCTGCCTGCGGGCAGGGCGTGGGGGGCAGTATCCGGCAGGGCAGCGGCAGCCCAGAGGGCGCGGCCAAGCTTGCCGTGCAAAAGCCCCAGCCAGAACGCCGCCGCCGTGTCCTCGGCAAGCAGCGGTGCACGCGCCGCAAACAGGGCGGCAAGCTCTGTCTCCGGCACAGCGGGGAAGAGATCAAGTTCCACCGCCGGGTGCTTCGGGCTGCGCCCGGGGGCAAGCAGGCCGGACAGCTGCATGATGCAGATGCCGGAAAGCCCGTAGTCGGTAAACTGTACCTCGCCCATTTCTTCTGCCAGCACCCGGTCGCCGTCCAGCAGGCGGGCGGCGGCTTTGGCGCGGATGCCCGCAAGGCTCTTGTTCGGCTTTGCGCATTGCAGGGCGGTCAGGCAGGGGTAAAGGGGGCGCATCTGCCCGCCGCAGTCGGCGGCAAAGCGGGTGCCGAAGCCGTCCGTGCCGAACTGCGGCCCGGCGGCGCCGCCCATGGCGCAGATAACGGCATCTGCCCGCAGGCTTTCGGTGCCGCCCTCGGCGGTGGTAAACTGCACCGCGTAGCCGCCCTTGCTCTGCCGCAGGGTGCTTACCGTGCAGCCGGTGCGCAGCTGTACGGTGTGCCGCTGCAAATGCAGTTCCAGCAGCGCCAGCACGTCGGCGGCCTGATTGGAATAGGGGTACACCCGCCCGGCCTCATCGGTGCGGGTGTACAGCCCCAGCTGCTCAAACCACGCCAGCGGCGCGGCGGCATCCACCGCCGCCAGCAGGGGGCGCAGTGCGGCGGGGTCGGCGGTGAAGTACTTTTCCGGCGCAATGGCGGTGTTGTCCAGATTGCAGCGGCCGTTGCCGGTAGCCAGCAGCTTTTTGCCCACCTTGGGGTTGCGCTCCAGCACCGTGACGCGGACAGCGGGCGCGGCCTGTGCAGCCGCCAGCGCAGCGGCCAGTCCGGCGGCACCGCCGCCCAGAATAAGGATGTGTGCCATGCGGACACCTGCTTTCTTTGGGTTTATTCCTATTTATTGTAGCAGAACCCCGCCCGGAACGCAATGCGGCGGGCAAAGCAAAAAATGTGCTGCCGGTATAATTTGCCGCCGCTGACAGATACTACATACAAAGGAAACCGCAAGGAGGGCAAAATAATGAAAGCAACCGGTATCGTGCGCCGCATCGACGAGCTTGGCAGGGTGGTGATCCCCAAGGAGATCCGCCGCACCCAGCGCATCCGGCGGGGCGACCCGCTGGAGATCTTTACCACCGGCGATGGGGAAGTGATCTTTAAAAAGTACTCGCCCATGGGCGAGGTGAACACCCTTGCCGCCCAGCTGGCAGAGGTGCTCAGCCGCCAGTTTGCGCTGACCGCCTTTGTGTGCGACAGGGACCGCATTCTGGCGGTCAGCGGCAGCGGGCGGCGGGAGCTGACCGACCGCAGCATCAGCCAGCCGCTGGAAAAGCTGATGGAAGCCCGCAAGCCCTACCAGAGCCCCGGCGCACCGGAAAAGACCCTGCTGCCCTGCGAGGGCGCACCCCGGGTGCTGCTATGCGCCGCACCGGTACTGGCGGGCGGGGACGTGACCGGCGCGGTGGGTCTGTTGACCGAGGACCGCGCCGCCTGCCCGGAGGACGCCCAGTGCAAGGCCGTGGCAGTGGCGGCGGCCTTTCTGGCAAAGCAGATGGAGGAGTAAGGCGGGACGATTAAACGCATTTTTATGAGGGAGTTTCACCCGCAAAAACACCGCCGCCCGGCCTGTGGAAGCAAGCCGGGCGGCGGTGTACATGAAAGGATGAATGAGAAAATGATTAGTTAATGGTCACGGGCACTTTTTTCAGGCTGTTCCATGCGCGGATGATGCGTGCATTGGTCACCTTGGTGTCCGGGCCAAAGGTTGCACCGTAGTCGGACATCAGACCCTGCTCTACGCACCAGCGGGCAGCCTTCTGCTGCTCGATGTCGTCAGCGGGGATATCGGTGTACAGGGCGGTGCTTACGGGGTCGGGCTTGCCGGCAGTCGTCCACAGGACGGTTGCCAGCTCCTGACGGGTGGAGGGGATAAAGCCGCCCGGCAGCGCATAGTGCAGATACAGGGAAGAACCGTAGGCATAGGTAAGGTAACCCAGACCCGCAGCGCCCAGCACGATGCCAAGTGCGGCTGCACCGGAGGAGAACGCCGAGTCGATCTCGGAGTCATCCAGTGTAGGCGGTGTAGGCTCCGCGGTCACCAGCACGATGGACTTCGGCTGGGATACCTCGATGGTGTAACTGCCGTCCGCGTTTTGTTGTACGCTATCCATAATGGATTCGCCGTCTGCAAGGCAGTCGGTCAATACGGTATCGGTCTTTACGGTAATGGGGTTTGCCTGCTCAGATGTACCGTGAGGCACATAAAGGGTTCCGTAGCCGTTTTCAGAAAAGTCTTCATTTACAGGCACTTGGAAGGTTCTGCCATTCTGATCGCGCACAGTGGCAAAGCCGGTGTTGCTGCCTTGCGGCATGATAGGCTTTGCCACAAAATAACCGCCGGTGATAGAAAGATTGCCCGTGCTGATGGTGTATACATCCACATCTTTGGTAAACAGGCCGCCGGTGATGGAAAGCGAGCCGTAACGTCCTTTGTTGACAACCACGCCGTCAAACAGGCCGTCGCTGATGGTGATGGAAGCGTCACCATTCATGAGCAGCACTTTCTTTTCAAAGGTCCCGCCGGAGATGGTGCCCCGGTTGGACGCTTCTCCTTGGAAGGTGCCGCCGGAGATGGTGCCCCGGTTGGACGCTTCTCCTTGGAAGGTGCCGCCGGAGATGGTGCCCCGGTAGTTGTTGTTCACATCCCCTTGGAAGGTGCCGCCGGAGATGGTGCCGTCGTTGGACATAGCCCCTTGGAAGGTGCCGTCGGAGATGGTGCCCTGGTTGGACGCTTCTCCTTGGAAGGTGCCGCCGGAGATGGTGCCCCGGTTGGTGGTCCAATTGCCGGCGGTGCCGCCCTTAAATTCGGCAGATCTCTTAATAAAGAGACCCGGCTGCAATGCGCTTGCTGCCCCGGGCTCCGAGGAGGGCTGCAGGGTGAAGGTGCCGGAGTTCAAGAACAAGGCGGTTGCGTTGTAGTACCAATGGGCAACGTCACCTTGGCTTGTGGGATTGCCTTTGGCGTCCAGATCGATGGTAATGCTTTCGGCGGTGTTGTTCTCTGCGTCCAGATCACGGCTGCTGCGGGTGGCGGCTTCCTCCTCGGTGCTGCGGGAGACGTCGGCCTCCTGTACAAGGGGTGCAGCCTTTTTGGCCGTGGTCTGGGCGGGTGCATCGAACACCGGGGCGGCTGCCAGTGCAGACACCGACAGCAGGGACAGCAGCATACTGCCGGTCAGCAGGATGCTTACAATGCGTTTGGCTTTCATAAAGTTTCGCTCCTTTCGTGTGGGTTTTATACGGGGTGTCGTTACCATAAATATACCATAAACTAGGCAAAAACAAAAGAAATTCTGCGCGAATGGGGGTTAAAACTGCGCGAATAGCTGAAAAAGGGGGGAAAACTAAAACACTGCTGCCCGGGGATGTTCTCTTTTGACACCAAAAGAGAACCAGAAAAGTGCCAGCGATTTCGACGCGCTGGAGCCACGAAAAAGGGGCTGCTCGCCCCTTTTAACCCCAAAGAAGAGGGCTACACCGAAAAAAACTGAAGATTCACGCCTGTTCGGCGTGAAGATCTTTTAACCGTTTTTTCCGGCTCCGCCGATTTGAAGCCCCTCAGTCGCTGCGCGACAGCTCCCCCAAGGGGGAGCGGGCACGCCCGCAAACTTTGCGCTTGAGCCGGAAACTGTGCCACCATGCCAAAGGCTCCCCCTGAGAGGAAAGACTCCCCCCGGCCGGGGGGAGATGTCGCGCAGCGACAAAAGGGGGAATCTGGCACGCCGTCAGGCGTGACTGAGAGGGTTCAGCCCCGCCCCACCTAGGGCGCACATCCCCTTTATGACAGAATTATGAATCTTTATAAACATTTTTGCAAAGGGCTTGACAGCAGGGCAAAAACGGTTATAATGGTCTTAGCACTCAGGAACAAGGAGTGCTAAACAAACAAAAGCAATACAAAAAGGAGGCAGGCGCTATGACGATGGATGCACGCAAGCAACGGGTCTTGCAGGCAATCGTGGCGCTGTATGGCCTTGAGGGCGAGCCGGTGGGCAGCAGCGTGCTGGCAAACTACTTTGACATGGCAGTGTCCAGCGCAACGCTGCGCAACGAGATGGCGGCGCTGACAAAGCTGGGTCTGCTGGAGCAGCCCCACACCAGCGCGGGCCGCGTGCCCAGCGCCAAGGGCTACCGGTATTATCTGGACAACCTGCTGACCGATGATCAGCCGCTGGACCGCGTTACCCGCGCCCGGGTAGATGCGGTGTTCGCCAGCCTTGACCACGAGCCGGAAAAGCTGGCACAGGGCGCTGCCAAGGCGCTGGCCGCCATCAGCGGCTGCACCGCCGCCGTCAGCACCCCCTGCGCCGAGGATCTGTGCATCGCCCATTACGAGGTGGTGCAGGTGGGCCGCAGCGCAGCCGCTGTGCTGGCTGTGACCACCGCCGGTTACGTCCGCACCCGGGTGGCGCGGGTACGCACCGGGCTTTCCCGGGAAAATGCAGCTGCCCTTGCGGCGCTGCTCAACCGCAACCTTACCTTTGTGGCGCCGGTGGATCTTTCCACCCGGATGCTCAGCGAGCTGTGCGGCCAGATCGCACCGGAGCTTGTGCCGGTGGTCAGCGCCGCAGCCGCAATTTTGCAGGACAGCGTAAAGCCCCATGTATTTCTGGGCGGCGAGCAGTACCTGCTGGACTGGCCGCAGCTGGACGGCCGGGTGGGTGATATCCTTACCCTGCTGAACGACGAGGAACAGGCCGCAAGCCTGATCGCACCCCCGGAAAACCGCAGCGAAAGCGTGCTGCTGGGCGAGGATCTGGAACCGCAGATCCCCGGGCTGTGCATCGTGAGCGACCGGTATCTGGTAGGCGGCGGGCTGTGGGGCTCCATTGCCCTGATCGGCCCCACCCGGATGCCCTTCCAGAAGCTGATGCCCCTGCTGCACGAGTTTGCAGACCAGCTTGGCGAGGGCATGAGCGGCAAACGAAAAGACACCCCGCAGGCTGCCGTACCACGGCGGACTGTGATCTATAAGGAGGATCTGGAATGAGCGAAGAAGCAAAGAACACGGTGCCCGAGACCGAGCAGCCGGAGACTGCCCCCGAGGAAAAGACCGCTGCCGCAGCGCCCGAACAGGCTGCTGCCGAGGCTGCCGCTACCGAAGAGGACAAGAAGAAGGACGGCGGCTGGTTCAACAAGAAGGCCCGGGAGCTGGAAGCCGTTAAGGCAAAGCTGGATGCAGCGGAAAAGAATGCTGCACAGGCCAAGGATCAGCTGCTGCGCATGGCTGCCGAGTACGACAACTACCGCAAGCGCTCCACCCGCGAGGCCGACCAGAAGTTTGGCGACGGTGTTTCCCATGCAGTGGAAAAGATCATCCCCATTCTGGATACGCTGGATATGGCTGCCAACGCCCCCACCACTGACGAGAACTACAAAAAGGGCGTGGTCATGACGCTGGATAAGGCGGCAAAGGCACTGGAAGCCCTCCATGTGGAGGAGATCGAGGTGCTGGGCAAGCCCTTTGACCCCAACTTTATGAATGCTGTGCAGCAGATCCCCGCCCCGGACGGGCAGGAGAGCGGCACGGTGGTCACCGTTTTCCAGAAGGGTTACAAGCTGGGTGACAAGATCATCCGCCATGCAACCGTTGTGGTGGCCGAATAAACAAGCCGAACCTCCCGCAAGGGAGTTTGCAATAACATCCGCTTGACATCATCATAAGCATCATATAAACAAGATTTGTTCTTTCGAGAGGAGACTTCATTATGAGTAAGATTATTGGTATCGACCTTGGTACTACCAACAGCTGCGTGGCTGTTATGGAGGGCGGCGAGCCCGTTGTTATCGCAAACTCTGAGGGTGCACGCACCACCCCGTCTGTTGTCGGCTTTACCAAGACCGGCGACCGTCTGGTCGGCCAGGTCGCAAAGCGTCAGGCCATCACCAACCCCGAGAACACCGTGGCTTCCATCAAGCGTTACATGGGCACCGACCACAAGGTGACCCTGAACGGCAAGGAGTACACTCCCCAGCAGGTCAGCGCTATGATCCTGCAGAAGCTGAAGGCTGACGCCGAGGCTTATCTGGGCGAGACCGTCACCGAGGCTGTCATCACTGTGCCTGCCTACTTCAACGACAGCCAGCGTCAGGCAACCAAGGACGCAGGCACTATTGCAGGCCTGAACGTCCGCCGTATCATCAACGAGCCCACCGCAGCTGCTCTGGCTTACGGTGTGGATAAGGAAGATGACCAGAAGATCATGGTCTACGATCTGGGCGGCGGCACCTTCGATGTGTCCATCATCGAGATGGGCGACGGCGTTACCGAGGTTCTGGCCACCAACGGTGATACCCATCTGGGCGGCGATGACTTCGACCAGCGCATCATCGACTGGATGGCAGACGCCTTCCAGACCGAGAACGGCATCGACCTGCGCAAGGACAAGATGGCTGCACAGCGCTTGAAGGAAGCTGCCGAGAAGGCTAAGATCGAGCTGTCCAGCGCAATGAGCAGCCAGATCAACCTGCCCTTCATCACCGCCGATGCTACCGGCCCCAAGCACCTGGATATGACCCTGACCCGCGCAAAGTTCAACGAACTGACCGCTGATCTGGTCGACCGCACCATGACCCCCGTGCGCAAGGCTCTGCAGGATGCAGGTCTGCGTGCTTCCGACCTGAAGAAGGTGCTGATGGTCGGTGGTTCCACCCGTATCCCCGCTGTCTACGACGCCGTGAAGAAGGAACTGAACTGCGAGCCCTTCAAGGGCATCAACCCCGATGAGTGCGTGGCTGTCGGTGCTGCTATTCAGGGCGGCGTTCTGAACGGCGAGAAGAAGGGTCTGCTGCTGCTGGATGTCACCCCGCTGAGCCTCGGCATTGAGACTTTGGGCGGCGTGTGCACCAAGATCATCGACCGCAACACCACCATCCCCACCCACAAGAGTCAGGTGTTCTCCACCGCAGCCGACAACCAGCCCTCTGTTGAGGTCAACGTGCTGCAGGGCGAGCGTGAGTTTGCCCGCGACAACAAGAGCCTGGGTGTGTTCCATCTGGACGGCATTGCTCCGGCTCCCCGTGGCGTGCCTCAGATCGAAGTTACCTTCGATATCGATGCCAACGGCATCGTGAAGGTCAGCGCCAAGGATCTGGGTACCGGCAAGGAGCAGAACATCACCATCACCGCTTCCACCAATATGTCCAAGGAGGACATCGACAAGGCTGTGAAGGAAGCTGAGCAGTTTGCTGCCGACGATAAGAAGAAGCGTGAAGAGGTCGATATCCGCAACGGTGCCGACCAGATGGTGTTCCAGACCGAGAAGATGCTGAAGGAGAACGGCGACAAGCTGCCCGCAGACGTGAAGAGCGATGCCGAGGCAAAGCTTGCTGACCTGAAGACCGCTGTCCAGTCCGGCAATGTGGACGACATCAAGGCAAAGCAGGAAGCCCTGAGCCAGGTGTTCGAGAAGATGTATCAGGCAGCCGCTGCCGCACAGCAGGCCGCCGGTGCACAGCCCGGTGCTGACGCAGGCGCAGCCAACGAAAAGCCCAACGATGACGGCGTTGTGGATGCCGACTTCAAGGAAGTCTAAGTCTGAAACAAAGCGCTGTGTCCGGCCAAACCGGCGGGCACAGGCGCAATAAAGCAAAAGCCGCTCCGGTTTAGGCCGGGGCGGCTCTTGCTGGTTTATAAGTAAAAGAGTTCTCGCTGCCGCAAAAGCCTTCCCCCGGACGGGGGAAGGTGGCATGACGCGAAGCGGCATGACGGATGAGGGCGCAGACAACAGCTGCGAAAGACCAAAGCGGGAGCTTTTGAACAGGAGGAACCGACCGGGGCGTTACCCGGGGAGGGCGTTCCCGGAGAGGTGAGTGGATATGGCACAGGAAAAGCGTGATTATTACGAAGTGCTGGGGGTATCCAAGGGCGCAAGCGATGCCGAGATCAAAAAGGCATACCGCAAGCTTGCCATGAAGTACCACCCGGACTATAACCCCGGCGATAAGGACGCCGAGGCAAAGTTCAAGGAGATCAACGAAGCAAACGAGGTGCTTTCGGACCCGAAAAAGCGCCAGCTGTACGACCAGTACGGCTTTGCCGGAGTTGACCCCACCTACGCAGCACAGAACGGCGGCGGCCCCGGCGGCTTCAGCGGTTTTGGCGGCGACGGTGTGGACTTGGGCGACATTTTTGGCGATATCTTCGGCGGCGGCTTTGGCGGCTTCGGCGGCTCGTCCCGTCAGGCAAATCCCAACGCCCCCCGCAAGGGTCAGGACATCCGGGTGCGCATCACCCTGAGCTTTGACGAGGCCGTGCACGGCTGCAAGAAGAACATCACCATCACCCGCCAGCAGGAGTGCACCGAGTGCCACGGCTCCGGCTGCGCGGCCGGCACCAGCCCTGAGACCTGCCCGGACTGCGGCGGCCGCGGCTTTGTCATCCGCCAGCAGCGCACCCCCTTTGGCGTGATGCAGACCCAGCAGCCCTGCTCCCGCTGCGGCGGCAAGGGCAAGCTGGTCAAGAACCCCTGCAAGGTCTGCCATGGCAGCGGCAAGGTGGCTACCAAAAAGACGCTGGAGGTGTCCATCCCCATGGGCATCGACGACGACCAGAGCTTTGCACTGCGCGGCATGGGCGATGCCGGTACCAACGGCGGCCCCGCCGGTGATGTCATCGTCATGGTCAGCGTGCGCCCCAGCGAGGTGTTCCAGCGCGACGGCTACGATGTGTGGGTCACCGTGCCCATCACTTACAGTCAGGCTGTGCTGGGCGACAGTGTCACCGTACCCTCCATTGACGGCAAGGTGGAGTACACCGTGCCCGAGGGCACCCAGAGCGGCACCACCTTCCGCCTGCGCGGCAAGGGCATCCAGTACCTGAACGGCCGTGGCCGCGGTGATATGTACGTCAAGTGCGAGGTGGAGATCCCCAAAAAGCTGAACAAGACCCAGCGCGATGCCCTGAAAAAATTTGAGGGCACTTTGAAAGAAGAAAACTACGAAAAGCGTAAGGGCTTCTTCAAAAAGCTGAAGGATATGTTCAACGCATAAAAACCAAACGGCGGCGCGTTCCATTGGAGCGTGCCGCCGTTTTTTGCGTGTGAACCCTACAAAAACAGCGGAGGCGCTGCCCTTTCGGGCAGCGCCTCCGCCTGCTTTGTTCTTTGGTGTACTCCGAGCCGGTCTTATGAGATAAGATGGATCAGAGCAGGATGATCGCTGCGTTGATGACCAGACCGACACCAGAAGCGGTTGAAGTGACGAACCATGCAGCGCAGGCGAGGTCGCGGATGGTGTTGGCAGTGCTCTTCTCCATATCAGTAGCCAGAGCATCCAGACCCTTCTCCATCCAAGTGTTGGGGTTCTTACGGCGGTAGTCGCGGACAGCGGTCACGCCTTTGAACCAGCCGTACGGAGGAATCAGCCAGCACAGCAGAGCCTCAGACATGGTAGCAGTAGCGCCGCCTTCGGTGTAGGTCATTTCCTCAGTGGACAGGACGTTGTAATACGCGGGCATCATCATTTTTTCCATAATAACACTCCTTTTGAAACAAAGCTATCCAAAACGGTGCACCCAAAAACGCACCGCTTTTTCTGAATAAAGGGTCTCAGCGCACGACCAGCAGAATGGCGCTCAGGGGAGCCAGTGCCACCACCATGATGGTGGAAACGGCATCCCGCACAAAGTTGCCGGCGGATTTGCCCATATCGGCGGCAAGGGCATCGGTGGCGCGGCCCATCACGGTAAAGAAGTTGCCGTCCTTGTTGCCGTCCTGCTGCAGCCATGTGCGTGCCTGCTTGATGCCCCAGATGTAGCTGGAGGCCAGCACCACAGCACCTACGACCGTTGCGGCAGTAGTGGCGAGACTGGCAGCATCATCCACTGCGCCGCCGCCGGTGGTATAGGTCATTTCTTCGTTGGAAAGTACCGCATAATCTGCGGGATAATTCATCTTTTTCATCATCAATACTCCTTTGTCAAAGGGAAATGCCGCATTGCATCCCGATCCCCCGGCGTCTATACCCAAAGGCTGATAGAGCATTGTTCTCTATATGGCCATTCTACAACAGTGGTCGGATTTTATCAAGGGGTTTTGGCACATCTGTGCAAAAACTGGCGGGACGCATGAAATTGCGGCTATAAATTTGTGAAAATAGACTGCAATAATTTAGGCTTTTGGCTGTTTAGCCCTGTACCCCGGCGCGGTAGAGGTAGGGGTCGCTCTTGAAGCTGTCAAAGTTGTACAGCACAAGGATCTGGTCGTAGCCGTTATCGGCGATCAGCTTGTCCAAGCCGTAGTTGTAGTTGCGGAAGTCCACCACGTCGATGTCGGCGTAGTTGGCGGTCAGGTAGGGTACAAAGCAGTTGGCGTAGCTGTCCTTGATGACAAGGATGCGCCCGCTGCCGTTGCCCTGCACCCGGCTTAAACCGTTGTTGCCGTGCAGGAACATGGCGTATTTATCATAAACGGAGAGCTTCTCTGTGTCGTACAGGCCGGTGGTCTGCCCCTCGGTGGGCTGGCCTGCCGCCGTCACGTTCCATACCGTCAGGGTGTTGGCAAGGTCGTAGTAGGTGATCACGTCCGGCACGGCGTTCCATGTGCGCGCCTTGGCGTAGTGGGTGCCGTAAAAGCCGTCGGCAGTCAGCGCAGTGTGGGCGGCGGTATCAAAGGGGGTAAGGCCAAGGGTCTGGCACAGCTGGCTGTAAGCGTAGTAGGCGCCAAGGCTCGTCCAGTGGTGGTCGGTGCGGTAATAAATATACTCGCTCTTGTGGGCGGAAAGGGTGGGACGCACGTCCACAAAGCTGCCGCCGGCCGCCTGCACCGCAGCAGAAAGCTGGTCAAGGTAGCCGTCCTCGTCCAGCAGGGGGGCGTTTGCGGGCACGTTTTCTTTATAGATATCGCTGGCGGCGGGTGCCAGCAGCACATTCACCTTGCCCGGGTAGCGCTGGCACAGGCTGGTGAGCGCTGCGGTGTTTTTGGGCAGGGTGCGCTCCTCGCTGGAAAGCAGCCCGTAGGTGCGGGGGAACATCATGTGCTCCTTGCCCAGCAGGATGCCGCCGTTCTGCTGCTTTTGCAGCAGAGTGGTCTCCACCACGCTCTGCAGGCTGATCCACTGGTCGCGCCCCGCCACCTGATCCTTGACGTATTTGGTGTAGGCGGTAAAGTAGCTGTTCAGCCCCTTGGCGGTGAACTGGGTCAGCGCCGGACGCTGGCTCAGGGTAGTGTTCTCCAACTCGCTGTAACTGCGGTCCGGGGTGACCATATCCAGCGCGAACAGTCCGATGAAAAACAGGCTGAACACCACCAGCACCGGGTAGTGCAAAAGGGAGGAGGTCTTTTTCTCGTGTTTGGACATCTTCCCGCCTCCTTAAAAGTTAAAATACAGGAACGGGCTGTTGGTGCTGCCCACCACATAGGCGGTGGAGACCACCAGCAGCGTCAGGATGGCGGCGCAGCGGGTGACCACGTTCTTGCGCAGCACATCCCACAGCTTTTCGATCAGCGGGGTGCAGCACACCACGCTTACCGCCAGCAGCACGCCGTAATTCCGCAGGAAATACAGCGGCGATACCCCGCCGGAGGGGATAAAGAGCTTCTGGAACAGCAGCCCGAAGGACACGCCGGTGTCGTTGCCCACGAACATTGCCCAGCCTACCACCACAAGGAACAGGGTGTAGAAATGCGGCCACACCTTACCCTTTTTCAGGTAGGGCAGCAAGAACAGCTTTTCAGCCGCCAGCAGCACAAAGTAGTAAAGACCCCAGCAGATAAAGTTCCAGTTCGCGCCGTGCCAGATGCCGGTGAGCAGCTCCACCATGAACAGGTTGAAGATCTGGCGCTTCAGGCCCTTGCGGTTGCCGCCCAGCGGGATATACACATACTCCCGGAACCAGCCGGACAGGGTCATGTGCCAGCGCCGCCAGAACTCGGTGATGGAAGCGGAGATATAGGGGTAGTTGAAGTTTGCAGGGAAGTCGAAGCCCAGCATCTTGCCCATGCCGATGCCCATGAGGGAGTAGCCGGAGAAATCGAAGTACAGCTGTAAGCTGTATGCGATGATGCCCAGCCACACCAGCGGGGTGGAGGCGTTTGCCAGACCCACAAAGGTGGTGGAGGGGCTGTCTGCCACCCCGATGATATCCGTCCACAGTGCGCCCACAGCGTCCGCCAGCAGCACCTTTTTGGCAAGACCGAAGGTGAACAGGGTCATGCCCTCTTCAATCTGCTTTAAATTATAGCGGTGCTTGTAGACGTGCAGCTGGTCGGAGACGTCCCGGTACTTGACGATGGGCCCCGCGATGAGCTGCGGGAACATGACCACATAAGCGCCGAAGTCGATGATATTGCGCTCGGCTTTTACATCCCGGCGGTAGACGTCGATGGAGTAGGAAAGGGTCTGGAAGGTGTAGAAGCTGATGCCCAGCGGCAGGGTGCCGATGCCCTGAATTTCGGCAAAGGCGGTGCCCAGCAGGGCATTCACGCTGCGCAGCACAAAGTTTGCGTACTTGAAGTAGAACAGCATCCCTAAGCTGCCAATGAGCGCTACCAGCAGAAAAAAGCGGCGCAGCGCGGGCTTTGCATCAAAGTGCTCGATGGCAAGGCCGCTGAGATAGTTGATGAGGATAAGCGCCACCATGACCGGGAAAAAGCGCACCTCGCCCCAGCAGTAGAACACCAGACTGCACAAAAACAGCACGGTGTTTTTCAGTTTTGCGGGGGCAAGATAGTACAGCGCCAGCGTGATGGGCAAAAAGCGGAACAGGAAGATGATGGTGCTGAAAACCAAGGGGTCAGCCTCCTTTTTTACACGGAATTACAGACTCAGCCTTCCCCCGGCCGGGGGAAGGCGGCATGACGGATGCGGGCGCAGCTTCAGCAGAAATCCCCCTCATCAGGGGCTTTCTACTGAAAAAAGCCGATGCCGCAGATGGCACCGGCTCAGAAGATCAGATTCAGCTGTTCAGGGCGCTGTCCACAGCACTGTTCAGGTCTGCGGTGCACTCGTTGGAGGCAATCACCATGACCACACGGTCACCCTTGGAGGAGATGATGGCGTTTTCCACGTTGCTCTGTGCCTGTGCAAACTCGGCGTAGTTGCCATAGAAAGCTACCTGATCCTGCTTGTAGCTCTCCAGCGCAGTCACCACGTCCTGTGCCTTGCCGGAAGCGGCTTCCACCACCAGCACAAGGCCGGCGTCGCCGTTGTCGTTGCTCTTTACGCCCTTGTAGGCGGCTACGTCCTCGGCCTTCAGGCCGAAGTCGTACTCGATGTTCATGGCGGCGATCTCGAACTGGTTGGAGATGGGGTCCGCAGCCAGCAGGGTCTCCACAGCGCTGTCCAGATCGGCGGTGCCGTTTTCAGCGGTATCCGCCGCCGGAGAAGCTGCATCGGAGACCGGTGCAGAGGCGGAGGCGCTGGACACGGAGGACGGCGCGGAGGAAGCGCTGCCGCCGCAGCCGGTCAGGGCAACAGCCAGCACGGCGCTGACGGCGATCACAGAGAGTTTTGTGCGGTTTATCATAAAATATTCCTTCTTTTGTTGAATTCGTTTGTCGGGGTGCGGGGCTGCGCCGCGCACACGGGCAGACTGTATTTATCTTACCATAACAGCAGGTAAATTGCAACGTACCCCACAGGGTTTTCCGGTAGTTTTCATCGGATTTTAACCGGTCACGGTCTCCCCGGCGGCAATGCGCTGCAAAACGGCTACCGCGTCCTCCAGACACAGGCCGCTCTGGTTGAGCAGGGCGGCGTTTTCCGCGCCCACATAGCGCCAGTGCCACGGCTCGTAGGTGATGCCGGTCACGCTTTCCGCCTCCTTGGGGTAGCGCAGGATAAAGCCGTACTGCTCTGCGTTCTCGCACAGCCAGCGGAAGGCGGCGGTGTCGGCAAAGCCGGTGTCAAGGGTGGTGTGCTCCGGGCTGTTCAGGTCGGCGGCAAGGCCGCAGTTGTGCTCCGAGCAGCCCGGCGGGTTGACGATGGCAGCGGCCTTTTCCCGGGCGGCGGCTTCGCTCAGGCCCTTGTTGCGGTAGTACTGGGTCTTGTTGTCGTACAGCTTTTTCTGGTAGCTGACGCTGCGGTAGCCGCTCTGCATCCGCACATCCACACCGTCCCTGGCGGCAGCGGCCTGCATGGAGAGAAAGGCGTTGGCGGCTTCGGTCTGCAAAGTCTTGTTGATGGCGGTAGCCGAGCCGCACTCCTTGGTCTCGACAGGGTAGTCCTCCGTTATCGGGTGGGTGCGGCTCACAAGGATCATACGGGGATCGTCCAGCAGCGCCTGTGCCTGTGCGGCGGTAAGGGTGCTCTGCTGCGTGCCGTTCTCGGCGGGCTGCGCAAGGCTCTCGGCAGGCAGCTCCGGCAGCTGCGGCACCGCAGCCTTGCGGGTGCAGGCGTAGGCGGTGCCGCCCGCCACAAAGCAGGCCAGCGCCGTCAGGCAGAGCAGACGGCGGGCGTGATGGTTATGGTGATGGGAAGAACGCATAGAATCTACCTTCTTTCACAAAAAAAGGATAAGCACCCGCCGCCCCGGGCAGACTATCCGCAAAAGGGGGCGCGGGAAGATGAAGATGACAGCGCAGGAATACGCACGGCGGGTACAAAAGGCCGGGCCGCACTCGCCGCTTCTGGCAGACTGCCTTTGGGCGTTCTGTGTAGGCGGCAGCATCTGCCTGCTGGGCGAAGGGCTGCGGCAGCTGTTTTTGCGGCAGGGCGCGGACGCCGAAGCGGCGGGAACCCTGACCAGCTGCACCTTGATTTTGCTCTCGGCGGTGCTGACCACGCTGGGCTGGTACCAGAAGCTGGCGGCAAAGGCCGGGGCGGGGTCGCTGGTGCCCATCACCGGCTTTGCCAACGCGGTGGTCAGTGCAGCCATCGAGTTCAAGGCCGAGGGACGGGTGCCGGGCACGGGGGCCAAGATGTTCCTCATCGCCGGGCCGGTCATCGTGTACGGCACGCTGGCGGCGGTGGTGTACGGCGCTGTGCTCTGGCTGCTGGGGGCCTCTGCTTTATAATACGGAACAGCTCCGCCGGATATTGCAGCGCCGCAGCACCAGTATAGCACGTGCCGGGGCATTTTTTGTAGAAAAAAGGAGAAAATTTTATGACAGAGCGCCGGGGCGATACCCTGTTGTTCCATACCCCGCCGGTCATCGCCGCACAGGCGGCGGTTGGCGGCAAAAAAGAGAGCGATGGTCCGCTGGCGGCGGGCTTTGACGAACTGACCACCGACAACCGGCTGGGACAGTGCAGCTGGGAGGCCGCCGAAAAGCAGCTGCAGCTGCGGGCGGCACGGCTCTGCCTGCAAAAGGCGGCTCTGCCCGCCGAGCGGGTAGACCTTGCGCTGGCGGGGGACTTGCAGGCGCAGTGCACCGCCTCCGGCTACGCGCTGCGGGAGCTGGGCGTGCCCTTTGCGGGGCTGTTCGGCGCGTGCAGCACCATGGCGGAGGCACTGGCGCTGGGCGCGGCGCTGTGCAGCAGCGGGGCGGCGCAGAACCTGCTGGCCATGACCTCCAGCCATTTCTGCGCGGCAGAGCGTCAGTTCCGCACCCCGCTGAGTTACGGCGCGGTGCGCACTCCTACCGCGCAGTGGACGGCCACCGCCGCCGGGTGCTGCCTGCTGCGTCCGGCAGGGCAGGGGGTGGGCATTGCCGCCGCAACCCTTGGCCGGGTGCAGGATTATAACATCAAGGATATCAACAACATGGGCGCAGCCATGGCACCGGCAGCAGCTGCCACCCTGCTGCACTATCTTGCTGATACCCATGCAGAACTGCGGGATTTCGACTGCATCTACACCGGCGACCTTGGGCTGGTGGGCAGTCAGATGCTGCGGGAGCTGTTGGCAGCAGAGGGTCTGCTGCTGAAAAACCACGCGGACTGCGGCTGTCTGCTTTACGATGCCGAGGAGCAGCGGGTAAAGAGCGGTGGCTCGGGCGCGGGCTGCTGCGCCGCCGTGCTCTGTGGGCATATCCTGCCAAAGCTGCTGCGCCGTGGCAGCCGCCGGGTGCTGTTCCTCGCCACCGGGGCACTGATGAGTCAGACTACCTTTTTGCAGAAGGAGAGCATCCCGGCGGTGGCGCACTTGGTAGAGCTGACCGCGCCGGAAAAGGAGAGCTGAAATGAACTATCTGTGGGCATTTTTAGTGGGCGGTGTCCTCTGCGCGGTGGGGCAGCTGTTCATCGACCTGACAAAGCTGACCCCGGCACGCATCCTCACCGGCTATGTGGTGGCGGGAGTGGTACTCTCGGCGGTGGGGCTGTATGCGCCGCTGGCAGAGTTTGCCGGTGCGGGGGCGAGCGTGCCCCTGCTGGGCTTCGGGCATCTGCTGGCAAAGGGGGTGCGCACCGCCGTGGCGGAAAAGGGTGCCATCGGCATCCTGACCGGCGGGCTGACCGCTGCTTCTGCGGGCATCACCGCAAGCCTTGTCTGCGGCGTGGTATGCAGTCTTGTGGGCAAAAGCCACGACCAGAACTGATGTTTTGCCCGCGCTGTTTCGCCACATTTTGCGCCCGGCGGCTGGTAAACTGGGGGCAAAACGGAGGTGAGGCGCATGAAACACAGCGGACAGACCGTATTGTGGGAGCTGTGGGCGGCGCTGTGCCTGTGCACGGCGCTGGTGCTGCCGCCCGGCAGTCCGTGGCTGCACGAGCCGGCACTTTTGTACCCGGGGCTTATGCTGGCGGCAGTCGTGCCCGCCGCGTGGGCGGTGTGGTGGGTGGTGGAGCCGCCGCAGCCGTTGCCGCCGGAGCAGCTGCTGGAACCGGTGCAGCGGCAAAGCCTTGCCGTACTGTGCGGGACATAACAGCGGAAAAAACAAAAACCCCTGTGCCGGTTACCCGGTACAGAGGTTTTGTTCGTCAATCAAACTGCGCGATCAAGCGTTCTTGT
>ERZ1673753.1716-NODE-1716-length-18723-cov-4.747268_pt1 | contig 18723 bp, 17 predicted proteins | sample MGYA00580201_ERZ1673753 | MGnify/ENA primary metagenome ERZ1673753 (study PRJEB41218, sample SAMN15661747) | gut metagenome | host: Homo sapiens | place: Canada: London | collected 2015-08-20/2019-03-30 | study: EMG produced TPA metagenomics assembly of... | reverse complement strand
GGACGCTCGAACAGTGGTTCGAAGACCGGGATCTGTACCTGCACAACGCAACCTACGACGTGCTGGCCCTAGAGCAGTGCTACGGGTACAAGGCAGACTGGTCCCGCATCACCGACACCATGATCCTCGCGCACCTGGTGGACTCCCGAGGAGTCCGCGAGGGAGGACCGGGCCACTCGCTCTCAGAACTGACCCGGACCGTCCTTAAGATGCCCACGGTAGCCGACGATGTTAAAGGCAGCATCGCCAGCATGGCTAAGGAGATTGGGTGTACCAAGTCGGAGCTGTTCGCCACCATCGACGCTTGGAACGAAACGTACCTCGGGTACGCGGGGATGGATGTGGTACTGACCTACGGTCTGCACAACCAGCTCCAGCGTATGCTGGAGGGCGTAGCCCGCAAGCAACAAGCCCGGCTCGCCAACACCCCGTTCCACAACCAGTCAGTGCTGAACCTGGTCAGGTACGAGCACGAGGTAGCCCGCGTCTGCGCGGAGATGCAGCGCAACGGGTTCCTGCTGGACGTGGAGTACGCGCAAAACCTGGATAAAAAGCTGGAGGAGGAGCAAACCCTCTGGGAGGGCCTGGCCCTCATCGAGTACGGCATCGAATCCGTCAACCAGAACGCTGAGGTAGCTCAAGCTCTGGAGGAGTTCGACGGAGCTAAACTCACCGAACTCACCCCCTCCGGCAACAAAAAACTGGACGAAGCAGTCCTCACCAAGCTCTCCGACGAAGGCAGCCGACTAGCAGCCTACGTGCTGGAGGCTAAGAAGGTGAAGAAGCAGCGAGCATCCTGGGTTCAGAACTTCCTGAACCGCAGGGACAGCGAGGACAGGTGCCACGCTGGCATCAACACCCTCGCAGCCCGCACAGGGCGCATGAGCATCACAGGAATCCCAGCACAAACACTCCCCTCCGGGGACTGGACAATCCGGCGGTGCTTCATCCCCGACGAAGGAGAATCCATCGTATCGTGCGACTACCAAGCCCAGGAACTCCGAGTCCTGGCAGCGCTGTCGGGCGACAAGAACATGAAAGATGCTTTCGCAACCGGGGCGGACCTGCACCAGATGACCGCCGATGCGTCGGGCGTCGAACGCTCCGTCGGTAAGACAGTGAACTTCGCCTACGTGTACGGCTCCGGGCCGAGGAACATCGCGGAAACCTGCGGAATCACCGTAGAAAAAGCCCGCGAGGTTATCCAGGGCTTCGAGCGAACCTACCCTGGCGTAAAGAAGCTGGCAGACCGGCTGCAAGCCCAGGCTAAGGCTAACGGGTGCATCGACACTGTGACCGGGCGAGTGCTGCATGTGGATAAGGATCGTGCCTACGCGGCGCTGAACTACATGATCCAGTCCACCAGCCGTGACATCACAGCACGAGCTCTCCTGCGCATGGACGAGGAAGGGATTACACCCTACCTACGCCTGCCCATCCACGACGAAGTAGTCGCCAGCGTCCCCTCCCGGGTGGCCGAGGCGGCTGCGCAGAAGATCGCCTCCCTCATGGAGGCCGACCTGTTCGGGGTCCACATCGGGACCGACGCAGAGGTGTACGGCCCCTCCTGGGGCTCCGGGTACGTAACGGACGAAACCCGCTCCGAGTACGAAGCCACCCTCAAATAAAAAAGACCCCCTACCAGCTGGTAGGGGGTTTTTCTGTATAAACTTTTTGATATGACCGTGCAAACCACCAGGGTGTCAAAATACACACCCAGGGTCTGCACCAGCCCCTGCTTGACCGGGTGCGATACTGCCGCGGTGGCGGCGGCGTTCGGTGCAGAGCCCTGGCCGGCCTCGTTGGAGAACAGACCACGGCGCATGCCGTTCATGAACGCTGCGCCCAAGGTGGCACCGGCGATCTCCTTGATGCCCAGGGCGTGCTCCACGATGGTGCCGAACATCGCTGGAACTTCGCTGATGTTGATGGCCAGCACGATCACGCCCAACAGAATGTAGGCACTGGCCATGACGGGCACGATCACCTGGGTAGCGTTAGCGATGCGCTTCACGCCACCGAAGATCACCAGCGCGGTCAGCACGGCCACCAGCAGGCCCGTAGCGATCTTCAGCCAAGTCGCATCGGGCGCAATATTGGGGTTCAGGGAGTGCAGGGAGGAACCCGCGGCCTCCGCGATGGAGTTGGTCTGCACGGCGTTGTACACAAAGCCATAGGTGATGGTGATGGCGATGCCGAAGATCAACGCCAGCGGCTTCGCGCCCAGCCCCTTGGTCATGTAGTAGGCCGGGCCACCGACGTAGCCGTCCTTATCGCGGGTTTTCCACAGCTGCGCCAGCGTGGCTTCCACGAAGGCAGTCGCGCCGCCGACGAGGGCGACGATCCACATCCAGAACACCGCGCCCGGGCCACCCAGGGTGATGGCGATAGCCACGCCCACCACGTTGCCTGTACCCACGCGGGACGCTGCCGAGATGCTGAAAGCCTGGAACGCGGAGATGTTCTCTCCGCTCTTGCCGACCGCCGGTTCCTTCACCGAGCGGAACATGTCCGGCACCATCCGGATCTGCACCACCAGGGTGCGAATGCCGAAGTAGGCGCCGGCTGCGAGCAGGAAGACGGGGATGATCTTCCAAATATTTTCGTTCAGCGTATTCGCCACGAAATTTTCAATTGTTTCCATGCGCAGAAATTTACCCGAAACTAGTGCCAGAAAATAAATGCGCCCGATCCTCTTTATCTACCTATCGTTGCAGCTCAGGAAGCTTTAAGGTTCTCGCTGTTCGCCCGTGGCACTCCTACTGCTGGCACGTCGCGCAATAGTGCGTCGCCCGCCCGCCGACGACAACCCGCTTGATCGGCTCCCCGCACCTCTTGCAGGCTTCGCCGCCGCGCCCGTACACGTTCAGCGAGCGCGAAAAGTACCCCGACGCACCGTTGACGTTCACATACAGCGCATCGAAGCTGGTTCCGCCCTGTTCCAACGCGCGCTCCATCACTTCCGCCGCCGACTGCAACACCCGGTGCAGGGTGGGCCTACTCAGCAGAGCCGCACTTCGCCGCGGACGCACCCCGGCCAGAAACAGCGCCTCGTCGGCGTAGATGTTGCCAATACCGGAGACGACCTCCTGGTTCAGCAGCACCGTCTTCACCGCCGCGCGCTTGGCCTTCATCCGCTCTACCGCCGCCCGCGCATCAAAGGCGGCCTCTAGCGGATCGGCGGCAATGTGGCTTACGTTCTGGGGTAAAAAATTTTTTGGTGACGCCACCCCGGCCCCCGCTACCCACGGATCCGGCACGGCCTTTTCCAGCCGCCACTCGCCGAAGGTTCGCTGGTCCACGAAGCACAGCTCGCGCCCATCGGATAGGCCAGCCCGGATGCGCACGTGCGGGGACTGCACCTGGCCGGGGTCGGCCACGAGCATCTGGCCGCTCATGCCCAGGTGCACTTGCAGCAGGAAATCCTCGCCGAAGTCCAACCACAAAAATTTTCCGCGGCGTTTGACGGCGGAGACGGTGGCGTCACGAAGAAAAGAAACAAGAACTTCCGGCTCCCCGGAGCGGACGGCGCGCGGGTGACAGACCTCGACGTCGGTAAAGCGGCGGCCGACCAGGTGTTCTTCCAGGCCGCGGCGGACGACCTCAACCTCGGGGAGCTCAGGCACGCTTGTTGAGTTTCTGCACGGCCTGTTTGGCGGCGGCGTGCTCGGCGACCTTCTTGGTGTGGCCCTCGCCGTGGGTTACCAGGTCCTCGATGGTGACGGTGGCATAGAAGGTCTTGTCGTGCTCCGGGCCTTCGCCGCGCACTTCGTAGGTGGGCAGGGGCAGTTTCATGTCTGAGAGCTTCTCCAGCAGTACGGTCTTCCAGTCCATCGTCAGGCCGGTGGTGGGAGCCTCGGTGATCTTGTCGGCGAACAGACGCAGCACCGTGGCGCGGGCAACCTCGAAGCCGTGGTGCAGGTAGATCGCGCCGAGCATGGACTCCACGGAGTCCGCCAGGATGGAGTGCTTATCCTTGCCGCCGGTCAGCATCTCGCCGCGGCCGAGCAGGATGTACTCGCCCATGCCGAGGCGGCGAGCGACATCCGCCAGGGCGTACATGTTCACCACTCCGGAGCGCATCTTGGAGATGTCCGATTCCGCGCGCTCCGGGAACTGGCGGTACAGCTGTTCCGCCACGGCCAGGCCCAGCACTGCGTCGCCCAGGAACTCCAGGCGCTCGTTGTTCGGCAGGTGGCCGTTTTCGTTGGCGAAGGAGCGGTGGGTCAGCGCCAGTCGCAGCAGGTCGTCGGGCAGGTCCACACCCCACGCCTCCAGCAGCGGTGCGTGGTCGGACTTGCCATAGGCGGCGTTGAGGGCGGCCTCGCCGGTCAATCGGCGTTTACGAGCCATTGGGTTTCGAGATGCCTTTCCTTTTAGAGGTTCTTGAACTTCTCCAGGCCGGCCCAGCGCGGATCCGGGCGGTCCTCTTCCTCAGCTTCCTCGCTGATACCGTCCGGCGCCGGGGTGTCCTCGCGGCACTCGGCACCGAAGTCGGCGCACACGGGGCTGAACGGCGCGTTCAGGCCGGCCTCGTCGATGACCAGCTGGGTGATGTCGATGGCGTTGTCCTGCACCAGCAGCGGCTCTTCCTCGTCCTCAGCATCGTCGCCCTCGGCGCTGTCATCGGTGATGAAGTCCGGGGTCAGGCCGAAAACGTCGCTGATGGAGTACTCCAGGGTGGTGGAAAGCTCCTGCAGGCAGCGGGAGCACGTTCCCTTGGCCTCGCCACTGACCTGCAGGTTGGCCATGATTGCCTCGCCCAAGTTCGCCAGGGTTCCATGAACTTCGACGGGTGCGCCCTCTGCCACGCCCAGCATGTTGCCGCCCCACGGTACGGGTGACGCCCCCTGGGCGTCGACCGGCTCGCTGAGTCCAGTTGGGATGTCGCCGACTGCAAGAACGAAGGGGTTACTCATACCCTTCTTTCTACCCGTCTATCGCTACTGACGGTAACCGTGGGGGTCGGAATCGTTCTGGTATCCGGCAGTGCCGTTCTGGTATCCGGAGGCACCGGCACCCTTGCGCAGGGCAGACCGGTCGCGGTTCACGGTACGCAGCGTGGTGGTGAGGGTGTCCTCAAACTCGGCCAGGGTGGAATCGACGTAGCGGTCGCACTCGGTGCGCAGGCGGTCGGAATCCGCGTGGGCAGAGTCGATGATGCGCTTGGCCTCGGCCTCGGCGTTGCGCACAACCTCGGAGTCGGAGACCAGGCGGCGCTGCTCGGCCAGGCCCTCGTCGACGGAGCGCTGGTAGCTGGCGTTACCTTCGCTGACCAGGCGCTCGGCTTCGTCGGCGGCGCGGGTAGTGACCGTCTCGTACTCGCGGCGAGCGTCGCTGACCAGGCGGTCGGCCTGATCCTCGGCCTGGGCGACGGTGTTGGTCGCGCGGTCCTGAGCTTCCTGGAGGATTTGGTTGGCGCGATCCTGTGCGTCCTGCACGATCGCGTCGGCCTCGGAGTTGGCGCTGGAAATGGTTGCGTCGGCCTGGTCCTGAGCATCGGCGACGATGTCATCACGGTGGTCGAGGACGTCCTGCGCGTCGTCCATCTCGATGGGGATCGCGTTGCGCATTTCGTCGAGAATGTCGAGCACCTCGCGCCGCGGAACCATGCAGTTGGAGGTCATGGGCACGCCATAGGCCTGCTCCACCATTTGCTGAAGGTCATCCATACCCTGGAATGTCTTGTACATGGCCTCCACTGTGCCATCACTTGACCTCAACTACAGGTTTAGACACGCCTTGACGGGCGCTAGCCGCGGAACTTCTCCTCCAGTGCCGCGACAACCGGCTCCGGCAGCAGCCCGGAAACGTCGCCTCCGTACTTCGCAACCTCCTTGCACAGGGTAGAGGACACGTATCCGTACTCCGGAGAGGTCAGCAGGAAGTACGTCTCCGCGCCCGACAGGCGCTGGTTCATCTGCGCCATCGGCAGCTCATACTCGTAGTCCAAAGAGCTGCGCAGCCCCTTGACCATCGCCTGAATATTGTTCTCGTTCAGGTAGTCCACCAGCAGCTTGTCCCACGTATCGACCGTGATGTTCTTCGGCCCGTTGGGGATGGAGGCGATGGACTTCTCGATCAGCTCGATGCGCTCCTCGGCGGTGAATAGGCCGTTCTTGTTCGGGTTATAGGTCACCAGAACTACGACCTCCTCCCAGTTGGCAGCAGCGCGGGTGAAGATATCCAAATGACCCAGCGTGATGGGGTCGAAAGATCCGGGGCAAACTACTCGCATGGCACCTAACCTAACCCTCGCCCCGCCAAATCGCCATGTCGAAGCGGGCGATTCCGTAGGTGCGCTTCTTTAGCTTCTGCCCGGTCGGCTCGAAGCCCTCCGGCCACGCGGTTTCGGGTGAGGCACTATTGCGTTCGACCACCACGACGGCGTCACTAGTAAGAACAGGAATCAGCGCCTCCACCATCTCGGCGACAGCCTCGTCGGTGAGCTCGTAGGGCGGGTCCGCTAGCACCATCGTGTAGTGGTTGCGCGGGGCTCCGGCCAGGAAGGATGACGCCTTCGCCTCCACCACCTGCACCTTCGCCTCGGGCACGACGCGCGCGTTGTCCTTGATCGTCTTGACCGCCGCGTCGCTGTTATCCACCAGGGTGACTTCCTTGGCCCCACGGCTGGCGGCCTCCAGCCCGAGAGCGCCGGAACCGGCGAAGAGGTCCAGCACGACCTCGTCGACGAAGCCGAAGCGGACCTGCAGAGAGGAGAACAGCCCTTCGCGGGCGCGGTCCGAGGTGGGGCGGGTGCCTTCGCTGGGGACCTTGATGCTGCGGCCGCGGGCGGTTCCGGAGATAATGCGTGTCATAGTGTTTTGTAATCCTGCCTTAATTTTTGCTCGTGGTCGTTACTAGTGCCGGCCTTATTGGGCCTCGACCCGCAGAATCACGTCCCCGCCGTGCACATCCTCATAGTCCTGCGAGTTCGTCCTGCGCACCACCCCGGGCCCCGGCGCGAGCACGGGCGCTTCCAGCTTCAGCGATTCCACCGTGCACAGCGCGTCGCCGGTGTCTACGGTCTCTCCGTCGGCGACGAGGAAGTGCACAACTCCCGCGAATGGGGCACAGATTTCCATGCCCCAGAGTCTAGCAACTGGGTCGGCGAGTTCTTCTCCCCTAGCTCTTCTCTAGCTCTTCTCGATGTAGTCCTGGTCGTCGATCTCGATGTCCACCACCAGCGAGCGCGCCAGCTGCTCGTCGTAGGCCACCAGCGCTTCTGCGTAGTCGCGCGCCGATTCGATGATCTCGCCGTCGGTGCTGAGGTCTAGTAATGACGCCCTTCGCGCCGACCGCCCCGACTGGTCTTGGCCCAGGATGTCTCCTTCGGTGCGCATCTTCAGGTCTTCCTCCGCCAGGCGGAATCCGTCGTTGCTCTGCGCCACCACCTGCAGGCGGTGGAAGGAGGGGCTATCCGGCGCGGCGGTGGTGTGCAGCAGGCACAGTGAGTCCCGGCGCCCGCGGCCGATGCGCCCGCGCAGCTGGTGGAGTTGGGAGAAGCCGAAGTTCTCTGCCTCCAGGATCATCATCATGGAGGCGTTCGGCACGTCCACGCCAACCTCGATGACGGTGGTGGCGACCAGCACGTCGATCTTCCCGGCGGCGAAGTCCTGCATCACCTGGTCTTTGTCGGAGGGATCCATCTTGCCGTGCAGCATCGCCACGCGATAGCCGGGCAGTTCCTCGGTGGCGATGCGCTCGCACCAATGTTCCACGCCGGAGTAGCCCTCAATGCGGGGCGCCACCACGTAGGCCTGGCCGCCGGCCTTGATCTCCTCGCCCATGCGCTCCCAGGCGCGCCGCACCCAGCGGTGTTTATCGGCGGGCACCACCACAGTCTCGATGTCTCCGCGCCCACCGGGCTTACCGACCAGCGTGATGGGCGTCAGGTCGCCGAACATCGTCATGCCCACGGTCCGCGGGATTGGGGTGGCGGTCATGACCATCATGTGCGGGGTGGCATCCACCGGCGCGGATTCCCGCAGCTTGTTGCGCTGCTGCACGCCGAAGCGGTGCTGCTCGTCAACGATGACCATGCCCAGGCGGTAGAACTCCACCGAGTCTTGGATCACCGCGTGCGTGCCGACCACAATGTCGGTCTGGCCGGAGACCAGGTCCAGCAGCGTGCGCTGCTTCTCTGCGTGCTTCTGGCTTCCGACCAATACGGATACTCGCACGTCGGTGTTCTCCAGCATCTTCACCAGACTGCGGGCGTGCTGCACGGCCAGGATTTCCGTCGGAGCGATGAAAGCGCACTGATAGCCGGAGTCCACGGCCCAGAGCATGCTGATCAACGCCACCATCGTCTTGCCGGAGCCAACCTCGCCGTGCAGCAGCAGGTTTGCCGGGGTGGTTCCACCCAGGCGGGAGCCGATGTCCTCCAGCGCCATCTTCTGCCCCGCGCTGAGGTCGAAGGGCAGCCCCGCGATCAGTTTCTCCACGTTCTCGCCCGGCGCGAGGGCCATGCCGGTGCGCTTGGTGGCGTCATTGCGCCGTAGAGCCATGACCAGCTGCAGCTCGAGAGCCTCGTTGAACTTCAGCCTGCGCCGAGCGGGTTCGGGGCCGGCCTCGCTCGGCTGGTGGATGTGCCGCAGCGCGTCGGCGAAGCTGATCAGCGGGCGGCCCTTTCCATCCGTGGGCCAGGCGGGCGCGCCGGGGTTGCGGCGCGGGAGTGGCAGGAACTCGCCGGGCTCGTCCATGACCCGCAGTACGTGGTCCATCACTCCCAGCATTTCCGCGGTGGAGGTGCCGGGGCGGCGCTTGTATCCGGCCATCCATGGCTTGGCCAGCAGCTCCTGGGCGGCGGTCTCGGAGCCCATGACGTCCACGATTGTCTTCAGAGGCCCGAACATGCCGAACTCCGCATCCAGGGCGGGCAGGATGGATACGTAGCTGGGGTTTTTCAGCTCCCACTGGCCGTTGAACTCGGAGAGCTTGCCGTGCAGCAGCATCATCGAGCCCCTCTTGATGCGCTTCCGGTGGTAGGCCACGTTCCCGAACAGCGCGGAGCGGAAGCTCCGCACGCCGTCGGTGAAGGTGAACGTCAAAAATTTTCTGGGGCCACGCCCGGAGTGGTTGTCTTTCTCCCCCACGCTGAGGATTTCCCCGGCGCAGGTGTACTTCTCCCCCACCCGCAGCTCGTCGAGCCCCTGCGGCGAGCCGAGCCGCGCGTAGGTGACGGGGAAGTTCAGCACCGCGTCGGCGATGGTTTTAATGCCGGGTTTATCGGCCAGCCGCTTCGCGCGGTCGTTAGAGATCGCAACCGACAGCGGGCGCGAGTCCTGCCATCCCAGCATGGGCTACTCCACTCCGATCTGCACCAGGCACGGGTCGTGGTCGTTGCCCTGCAGCTCGATGTGGTGATCGTCGATCTGCACATCCGGATACAGCTCGGCGAAGGTGGCTTTCAGCCCATCGATGGCGGTCTGGTCGGTCGCTGGGGCGCTCCACAGCAGAGTCACGAGTTCCCCGCCGTCGGCCAGCATTGTGCTGAGGGTATCGACCATCGTGTCGGGCGGGCAGGTGGCGTAGCGTTGGGCCTCTACCGCGTCGATCATTTCCTCGACATTGTCGTCCCAGTCCACGGTGGGGTCGTTCACCGCCAGCGCCGCCAGCCCGCCGACCAGCGATTTCGTATCGATGATGTCGACCTCTCGCGTCCCGTCTAACCCCTGCAGCGCGGCAACGTCCTGCCCGTTGGTCAGCACGGCTACCGGCCCTTCGCCCAGCCCCTGCACTGCTTCGCCCAGGGTTTTGTTGTTTGGTGACGCCACCGCCACCGCCCCCGCAGCCTCGAAAAGTCGCGCGACTCCGCCGGTGGGCGTGAGCGCCACGATGAACGGCCCCTGGTCTGCCGCCCGTGCTTGGGCCCCCGCGGGGGCTGGTGTGCTTGGCTTTCCGCTGTCGGCAGCTTCCCCGTCGGCGGGCAGAACCTCGATGCGCAGGTCGGTGACTGTACCCAGGGTGAAGGCCTTCTCGATGACCTCGCCGGCGCGGTTGGTGTGCACGTGCGCGGTTCCTTCTTCCGGCCCTAAGGGTCCGACGATGACCGAGTTGCCGTGGGCCTCCAGGAGCTCGCGCAGGGCTGCCAGGTTCCCCTCGAAGAAGAACATCACCTCGACCTCTTGCTGGGTTCGCTCATGGTCGGGCGTGGGGGCGTCATCAGTAAAACCAGCACCGTCCAGAACATCAACCAGGGCCTGCAGGATCACCACGAGGCCCTGGCCGCCCGCGTCCACAACCCCCGCTTCGGCGAGGACGGGCAGCTGGTTGGGGGTGTTTGCCAGGGCTTCCTCGGCGGCATGGAGGGCGCGGGTGGCAACGTCCGCGAGGTTCGGCTCGCCCTCATGGGCGGCGGTGGCGGCGGCATCGAGCACGCTGATAACGGTGCCCTCGACAGGCGTGGAGATTGCGGTGCGGACGAAGCCCACCGACTGCGAGAGTGTGTCCGCCACGGCGGGGCCGTCGATGTGGCCCTGCGAGGCCGCCTCGGCGAGGGCGCGCATCACCTGACTGAGCACCAGGCCGGAGTTTCCGCGGGCGCCACGGACAGCGCCGGTGGCCAGGGCGATGGTGACCTCGGGGAGGCTGGCGTCTTCCTCCAGCGCGTCGACCGCCGAGACTGCGGTGGTCATGGTGTGCGCCATGTTGGAGCCGGTATCGGAATCCGGGATGGGGAATACGTTTAGGGCGTTAATCGCCTGGCTCTGCTCGCGGAGCCTGCTGGCCGAGAGGCGAGCCCACTGGGCGACAACGCGCGCGTCGAGATGAGCGGGCGCCTGCTCCACCGGCTGCGCTTCAGCCACCGGCTGCGCCTCTGCCTTCCTGGATTTCACTCCCACTACCCTAGCGAACCAGCCGGACAGCAGGGCGGTTTGCGGGATCGTGGCGCGTTAGGGGGATACGGGCTGGGCTACAGGCGCCAGTCGACGGGCGCGCCGCCGGATGCTTCCAGGATCGCATTTGACCTGCTGAAAGGGCGCGAACCGAAGAAGCCACGATAAGCGGACAACGGCGAGGGGTGCGGGGACATCACGCAGCGCTCCGCGCCGATGAGCGGTGCCAGCTGCTGGGCCTGCTTGCCCCACAGGATCGCGGCGAAGTGCGGGTTGGCGGCGACTTGGCGGACGGCGGCCTCGGTGATGGCCTCCCAGCCGCGCCCGCGATGGCTGCCCGCGTTCCCCGCCTGAACGGTGAGCACGCGGTTGAGCAGCAGCACCCCGCGGTCGGCCCACGGGGAAAGGTCCCCGCTGGTGGGGGCTGGCAGGCCGAGGTCATCTGCGTACTCGGTGTAGATGTTCTTCAGCGACTTCGGCAGCGGCTCGCCTGCGGGAAGCTCCGCAGAGAACGCCAGCCCCACCGAGTGCCCGGGCGTGGGGTACGGGTCCTGCCCGACGATCAGTACTTTCACCTGCGTGGGGTCGGCCTCGAAGGCCCGCAAAATTTTTTCTGGCGCGGGCAGGACCTGTGCCTGGATGCCCTGCTGGGCCGCCCGTTGCCCCTCAGCCAGAGCACCCTCCAGCACCGACTGCAGCCCCGGCAGATACCACGCCGGGTGGATCCGCTCGATCAGCTGGTGCGCCTGCTCCCGTACAGAATTCACGCCTTCTCCCTCGCCTTACTGTGCCGTCTCAACTACACCGACTGCCAGCCGGACGTAAACGGCGGGCGCCCGCCGTCAACCAGCACATAGTCCCCCTCACCGTCCCCCTCAACCGAGAGGCTGCGTACAGTCCCGATGCGGCGGTAGCCACTGGGCATGCGGGCGTCCGTAGTTCCCAAAAGAGTATGGTCCTCGCCGCCGGTGTAGATCCATTCCAGTGGGTTCTTGCCCGTCATCTGCGCGGCATACCTAAGCTTCTCGTCGGGCACCAGAGCCGCCCCGTCCAAATCCAGGCACACTCCGGAGCGCTCCGCGATGGCACACAGGTCCACGATCAGCCCATCGGAGTTATCCGTCATGGCGCTCGCACCAGTAGCGCGGGCGACGGAACCGCGACCCGGCTCCAGACGCGGGGCGCAGTGCCAATCCGCCAGTTCGTTGAGGATCGAATCGTTTGCCGGGATCGCCTTGCGGGAGCCATAGTGGCGCAGAATCGCCAGCCCCGCCGCGCTATAGCCGATCGGCCCGCTGGCGATGACCCTCTGCCCCACGCCCGCGCCATCCAAAGTCAGCGCCGCGGCGGGCCCGGAGATCTCGCCCAAGGCGGTAATGGAAATGACCAAGTCTTTGCTGGTCACAACGTCCCCGCCGACCAGCTCCGCCGCCCACGGGGAAGCCGCTTCGTCGATGCCGCGCGCAATATCCGCCACCGTCTGCAGCGGCAAATCCCCCGGAGTGGCGATCGCCATCAGGATCGCGGTGGGACGTGCTCCCATCGCCTGAATGTCCGCGAAGTTCTGCGTCACCGCCTTCACCCCAACCTCCCACGGAGTCGAGTAGTCGAACGTGAAGTGCCGGTCCTGAACGAGGATGTCCGTCGAGCACACGTGCCGTGAATTGGTGCCTGTGGGTTCCAGCACTGCGGCGTCATCGCCATTAAGAGAACTCGGTGCGGCCTGGCGGATCGCCGCGATGGTGGCGGCCTCGCCGGCCTCGGCGACGGTCAGTGAAGTGCGCATGCAGCCTTTCGATCGAGTGATGCTTGGGGTACTGCGACAAGTCTAATTAAGATGGTGCGCTATGAGTGACGAATCCACCTCCCCCGTGTCCACCCCGCGGTACCTGCTGGTGCTGTCGACGGTGCTGGCCATTCTTCTGATTGTTGTGGTGATCGTGGCGGCGAAAATCACGATGGATAAGAAGGTCTACGCTCCGGTGGCAATGGGTCCGGTGGATGCGCCGGAGGCGTCGTCGCAGGTGTGTGCCGATTTCGTGGCGGCGCTGCCGCGGGACTTGGATCGTTTCCGTTCCGTGGAGGTGCGCGACCCGGCGCCGGATGGGGCTGCGGCTTATCGTGACTCTTCGGGCGCGGAGCTGTCTGTGCGGTGCGGGGTGAATGTGCCGGATCAGTACACGGTGTTGTCGCCGGTGTTTACTTCTGGCGATGCGCGCTGGACCGCCGTTTCCGATGCCACCCCGGGCTCTGACCTGCGCACTTGGTACGCGGTCGGGGGTTCGCCCGCGGTCGCGGTGACGGCTTCTTCCGACGTGGGCAGCGCGCTCGAGGGGGTTGGTTCTGCTCTGTCTTCTCTTTATGACGCCGACTCTCCAGCAAAGCCCGCCCCCTACCCACTGTCGAAGGCTGCGGTGGCTGGTGGCTCCGGTGGTTCCGGCGAGGCAGGCACATCCGGTGGTGCGACCGAGTCCCCGGCGTGCCGCAAGTTCCTGGAGTCGCTGCCGGATTCGCTGGCTGACTGGCGACTGGTTCACATTTCTGCCGGCAGCTCCAAGCTGAAAAACGCAGATGCGCTACCCGAAGGCGTGGACGAGTCGGTATTCGACAAGGCTCCCAGTGGCTCGGCGACCTACCTGGCTGACGGACACGAGCCGGTGGTCATTCGCTGTGGCCTGGAAATGCCTGAGGCCTATGAGCCGGGGGCCAACCTGACCCAGGTAGATGATGTTCCGTGGTTCTCCGACCCCTCGCTTTCGCGCGGGTCGACGATGGGCCACTGGTATGCCCTGGGCCGGGAGCAGATTGTGGGTCTGGCGATGCCGCAGTCCGCCGGCGAGGAGGTCATCACTTCCGTGACCAGCGCAATCTCCGATTCCCTCAAGAAGACTGAGAAGCAGCCCGCCACTGCCCAGCAGTAGCGGCACTCCACACCTGCCACAGGAGTCACATGCCGTAGGTGCCAAATGTCGGAAAAGTTGCAAAACATCAGACCGCCTCTCCCGACATCGTGAGCAAAAAGCTTCTGACCTACATATTTACACTATTGACAATGCACCCCAGTAACAAATTGCAACTTTTCCGACACTTTCGCCCACCGCAACCCAAAAACCTGCACCTGTTCCGGCGCCCCCTCTCACGCAGGCCGGTAATGGGCACTCCGCGTGGTCAAATGTCGTTAGAACGGGAATACGTCGCCGCGACCGAAGCCTCGCAAACTAGCGCGAGCCCCTGACCTGCAGGTTTAGATTAAAGAAAACTGGTATCAATAACGGATTCCCGTTCTAGCGACATTTGCAGGCCACGGCAGAGCCAGCTAGCTCCAGCTAGGCCAGGGCGCGGGCGATCAGCGCGCTGACCAGGTCGCCGAAGCTCACGCCGTCAGCGGCGAACATCTTCGGATACATCGAGATCGGCGTAAACCCAGGCATCGTGTTGATCTCATTCAGCACGGGCCCGTTTTCCGTCGCAAAGAAGTCCACGCGCGCGATGCCATCGCACCCCAGCGCGTTGAACGTGCGAATGGCCAGTTGGCGGATCTCCTTCAGAGTCTCCGCAGGTAGCGGCGCTGGGATGGTGGCGGAGACGGTCGAGTCGACATACTTGGCGTCAAAACCATAGAATCCTTCGGCACCATCCTCAGTGCCGTTCAGCATCGCCGGAACCGAAGACACGATCGAGCCGTCCGCGTGCTGCAACACACCGCACTCGACCTCGGCACCGTGGATCATCGCCTCCACGATCACCTTGTTGTCGTGGGAAAAAGCCAGGTCAACGGCGGCATCGAACTCCTCCCAGCTGTCCACCTTGGAGATGCCGATGCTAGATCCGCCGCGCGCCGGCTTCACGAACACGGGCAGCCCCAGCCGCTCCTTCTCCTCCGTCGTCAGCTCGCGCGGTTGGAACAGAATCAGCTCCTCGCCCACCGGGATGCCAGCCTCGCGCGCCAGCCGCTTGGTGAAGTCCTTGTCCATGCCCGCCGCCGAAGCCAGCACACCGTTGCCGACGTACCGCACGCCAGCCAGATCCAGCACGCCCTGCACGGTGCCGTCCTCGCCGTTCATGCCGTGCAGCACCGGGAAAACAACGTCCACCTGCGCAAATACCTCGCCTGCCTGCGGCCCGGTCACGTAGCGCATCTCACCCGCCGCACCAGAGCCCGCAGAGCCGTCCGTTCCAGCCCCGCCGAACGTCAGCTGCACGTGCACGCCTCCGTCTTCCACGCGCGGCATGTCCCGCCCATTCGCGCGCAGCTGCGAGGTGTCGGTCGTCCCGGGCACCCATGCGCCGGCCTCGGTGATCCCCACGGGAACCACGTTGTAAATCTCCGGATCCAGGTGGTCGATCACCGCACCTGCGCTGATGCAGGATACGGAGTGCTCGGTCGACTGGCCGCCGTACAGGACGGCGACGGTGGTGCGTGCGTGCTTCTTGGCTTCGTTACTCACGGCTTTTTACCTTAGCCGTTTTTATGACGCCACATCCCCACCGCCCCGCCCCTTTCAACCGAACTGCTAGCGTGCGCGGCTTACTCGGCCTTCTTGCTGCGCCCGAGTAGCCCCATCATTACCTGCTGCACGTCGGCGCCTTCGTGGCAGACTCCCACGACTGCGTCGGTGATGGGCATTTCCACGCCGACCTTCTCCGCCAGCTCGTGCACGGACTGGCTGCTCACCACGCCTTCGGCAACCTGTCCCTTGGTGGACGCGGCGGCCTGCTCCAGGGTCTCTCCCTTGCCCAGGTGCTCCCCGAAGCGGCGGTTGCGCGAGAGCTTCGAGGTACACGTGGCCACCAGGTCTCCCATGCCCGCCAGCCCACTAAGCGTGCGCGCGTCGGCGCCGACTTCCAGGGCCAGGCGGGTGGTTTCCGCCAGGCCACGGGTAATCACGGTAGCGGCGGTGTTGTCGCCAAAGCCCATACCGGCGGCGATGCCCGCCGCCAGGGCGATGACGTTCTTGCAGGTGCCGGCGATTTCACAGCCGATGACGTCCGTGTTGGTGTATGGGCGGAAGTACGGTGCGGCCACGGCCGCCTGGATCAGCTTCGCGCGATCCATGTCGGTGCAGGCCACCACGGTTGCGGCGGGCTGCCCCTGGGCCACTTCGCGCGCCAGGTTCGGACCGGTCAGCACGGCCACGCGTTCGCTGGGCACGTCCGCCACTTCGGAGATCAGCTGGCTCATCCGCAGGCCGCTGGAGTGTTCGATGCCCTTGGCCAGGCTCACCAGGGAGGCGTCCGAGCCGATGAGTTCCTTCCAATTCTGCAGATTTTCGCGCAGCGACTGCGACGGTACTCCCAGCACCACGATCTCTGCACCGCTCAGTGCCTCGGCGGGGTCGGTTGTGCCGGTCATCGCGGCCGGTAGGTCGATGTCCCCCAGGTAGGCGCTGTTTCGGTGATTATCGCGCACGTCGTCGGCGACTTCGGCGCGGCGCGCCCAGAGGCGGACCTCGTTACCGGCGTCAGCAAAAACCTTGGCAACCGTCGTACCCCAGGAGCCTGCGCCCATCACTGCTACTCGCACCATCTGCTTGTCGCCTTCCCGCCTGCACTGTTTGCTTGCCTGAGTTCTGCTTGCCTGAGTTCGGTATAACTTTTGGGTTCGTTATACGATTGTCGGCAATAGTCTATCGAAAGGGATCCCTTTAAAAGTGATCACTCACACAGGAACTGGCGATCTTTCTACGTCCCTGGCCATGTCGCGGCACGATCAGGGCCACGTGACCCGCATCGGATCCCGCCCCAGCGAGGAGTTCGCCCGCCCGACCTTCGCTGCGGGTGCGGTTATTTGGCGCTTTTCTCCGGACGCCGCCGCCTCCACCCCTAACTCCCCCGAGTCCACGGACGTGGAGATCGCGATCATCCACCGTCCCCGTTATGACGACTGGTCGCTGCCGAAGGGCAAGGTCGATCCGGGCGAGAATCTGCCGGGTACCGCCATGCGCGAGATCTGGGAGGAGACCGGCTTCAGCGTGCGCCTGGGCTGGGTTTTGGGTTATGTCCACTACCCGGTTGGTTCGCGCACGAAGGTGGTTTATTACTGGACTGCCCAGCAATTGTCTGGTGAGTTCGAGCCGAATGAGGAGTCCGATGAGCTGCGCTGGGTTTCCCCAGAAGAGGCCAAGGAGCTGCTGAGCTACGAGGCTGATCTGAAGGTCGTGGATGCTGCCATGGGTGTGCTGAAGCTGGGTTGTGACCGCCGCGTGCTGTACGTCCGCCACGCGAAGGCGCACGCCCGCGAAGGGTGGGCCGGCGATGACGACCTGCGTCCGCTGAGCAAGAAGGGCCGCCGCCAGGCGGAGCTGTTGGTCTCTGAGCTGTCGGGCTACCGCCCGGAGACGATTTCTTCGGCCGTGCCGGTGCGTTGCGAGCACACGGCCGCGCCGATTGCTCAGGACTTAGGGTTGGAAGTTGCTTTTGACGCCAACCTGGGCGATGCCGGGTGGGCTGCCGATCCGGATACCGCGGTGGATGCGTTCCATGCCGCCACGGCCGCGCCTGTGTCCATGGTTGTTGCCCAGGGCACGGTGATCCCGGGTGTGCTGGCCCGCGTTGCGGGCGAGCACGACGTGGAGATTGAGGATATGCGCGTGAAGAAGTCCAGCACCTGGGTGCTGCACTTCGCCGGCGACAAGCTGCTGGGGCTGGATTACCTGGCCAGCCCGCTGTCCGTTAAGTAAGCGCTAACTGGCGGAAATGGTGCGCGGCTTGAAGCTGGCGCGCTGGGATTCGAAGGCCTCGATGGCCTCTTCGTTGCGCAGGGTCAGGCCGATGTCGTCCAGGCCCTCCATCAGGCGCCAGCGGGTGTAGTCGTCCACGTCGAAGCCGAAGGTGTGAGTACCCAAGGTGACCGTGCGGTCTTCCAGGTTCACGGTGATTTCCGCGCCCGGCTGCTGTTCTAACAGCTTCCAGATCAGCTCAATGTCGCTCTGTTCCATCTGGGCTGCCAGCAGGCCCGCCTTGCCGGAGTTGCCGCGGAAAATGTCCGCGAAACGGGAGGAAAGGACCACGCGGAAGCCGTAATCCATCAGCGCCCAGACGGCGTGCTCGCGGGAGGAGCCGGTGCCGAAGTCCGGGCCGGCCACCAGCACGGAGGCGTTCTTGTAGGGCTCCTGGTTCAGGACGAACTCTGGGTCCTTGCGCCAGCCGGCGAACAGGCCGTCCTCGAAGCCGGTGCGGGTCACGCGCTTCAGATAGACGGCGGGGATGATCTGGTCGGTGTCGACGTTAGAGCGGTTCAGCGGTGCCGCCACGCCAGTGTGGGTGTTGAACTTTTCCATGGTGTTCTCTTCTGCTTTCTGCTCCCCCACCTGCTGTTTAGGTCGCTGGCGGGGAGGGTCGAAAAAATTTTTGGGCGGGTCTTGTGCGGGTATCTAGCGGTCTGTTTTACAGATCCGCCGGGCCTGCAAGGTGGCCCGTCACGGCGGTGGCGGCGGCAACTGGTGGGGAGACCAGGTGCGTGCGCCCACCCTTGCCCTGGCGGCCTTCGAAGTTTCGGTTGGAGGTGGAGGCCGATCGCTCGCCCGGGGCAAGCTGGTCCGGGTTCATGCCTAGGCACATGGAGCAACCTGCTGTGCGCCATTCCGCCCCGGCGTCAATAAAGATCTTGTCTAGCCCCTCTTCTTCCGCTTGCATCTTCACTCGTGTGGAGGAAGGAACAACGATCATGCGCGTGCCGTCGGCAACGGTGCGGCCCTTGATGACATCTGCGGCGGCGCGCAGGTCCTCGATGCGGGAGTTGGTGCAGGAGCCGAGGAAGACCGTGTCGATCTTGATGTCGCGCAGCGGGGTGCCGGGCTTGAGGTCCATGTATTCCATGGCGCGCTCGGCGGCGAGGCGGTCGTTGTCGTTGGTGAAGTCCTCCAGCTGCGGGATGGCTTCC
>ERZ1673753.1702-NODE-1702-length-18849-cov-4.633819_pt1 | contig 18849 bp, 16 predicted proteins | sample MGYA00580201_ERZ1673753 | MGnify/ENA primary metagenome ERZ1673753 (study PRJEB41218, sample SAMN15661747) | gut metagenome | host: Homo sapiens | place: Canada: London | collected 2015-08-20/2019-03-30 | study: EMG produced TPA metagenomics assembly of... | reverse complement strand
CCCCAGCGGTAGCGGGCGTGGGCTACCCAGGAACCGAAGTATATCAGAGGATTTGAGAATAGATCCCCAGCTATGGAGGCGCGGGCGGCGGCCGCTAGCGAAGTATATCAGAGGATTTGAGAATAGATCCCCAGCACGCTATCGGGGGTGGCGACTGATAAATGAAGTATATCAGAGGATTTGAGAATAGATCCCCAGCCACGTTGGAGGGTATCGCCCCGGCGTGGGAAGTATATCAGAGGATTTGAGAATAGATCCCCAGCGCAAACTGCATAGACTACATGCAAACCGGAACAAAATAAATGGATTTGAGATAGAAAATCTATTTCCCCATGGCGAGAATCTTGAAAGCGTTCGCCTAGAGCTATGCCATCCCTTACTCTATATCTTTAATCAGATAGAAACAGCAACAGTTTAGTTCAGTTTCTCCTGGCTGTTTGGTCTCTTGGTGGTTCTACTCAGGACGCATTACCCCACCGGAACTTCTTTTCGCAGAAAAGCCAGCTGCTCCTCAATAATCTCCGAGAACAGCGGCTCCACGTACGGGTCGAAGTGGCCGCCCTCGTGAATGTGAACCGTGGCGCGGCGAACCTTGCCAGCGGCTTTGAGGGCGACATTTGTTGGAGTGACGGCGTCATTAGACATCACCTGGAAAAGCGCCGGGCAGGAAACATTACCGGCCGTCCGCGACGGCGAATAGAAACCAATCGGCGCCAAAATACGGGCGGCGACGGTCTCCGGGTACACGCCATGCTCCAGCCCCGAAGCCTCCAGCATGCGATCCAGCCCTTCCGAGGAACCCGGGGCCGTCATCACCGCAACCTCGCCCAGGCGACCGATCGAATCGATGTACTTCAGCGGACGGCGCAGCAATGCGCGCATCAGATCCTCCGCGGCCAACGGGGCCACACGCAAACAATTACGCAACCCCGTCGCGCGCACCGCAGCGGAGCCACTGACGTGCCCTTTTCCGGTAACTCTGTGGGGCCAGCGGGGCTCGAACCCGCGACCAGCGGATTATGAGTCCGCGGCTCTAACCGACTGAGCTATAGCCCCCAGCGAAGCCAAACCACTCTAACCGAGTGGCTTGCTCACAAAAGATTCAACCACACCGCCCGGCACGGGCACTCATATACCCCGCTTTCGATACATCGAATCCCTACCGCACCCCTATCTATCACCCAGAAATGATCCCCTGAACAGCCGATTTGTCTGTTTGTACCGTTGGCATATAGAGTATGATCTCGTTGCACAGGGCAAGGGAGTTAAACCCCGAGCTCACACAACTTAATCCCCTATAGCTCAGTTGGCAGAGCATTCGACTGTTAATCGAAAGGTCACTGGTTCGAGCCCAGTTGGGGGAGCAACGTACAAGCCCTGATCGGCTGCGCCACGCAGACGGTCGGGGCTTGTCGCGTTCGTGCTACACCCACAGCCCCTCGAGCACGTCCACCACCCCGTTGACTCCACGGTGGCGGAAGCGCGCCAACACCTTCGTTCCTTACTTTTCTCCTGGCTTAAGCAGTACGGCACCGGCAAACGTTCCCGCACGAAGACCATGCGTAACAAGGCGAAGGCGACGACTGATTCCGAACGAATCCGCCAGCTAGAAAGTGGAAACGCAAAGCTGCGCGAAGAACGCGACATCCTGCGCAAGGCTGCGAAATATTTTGCCGAAGAGACACGCTGGTAATCCGCTTCCAGTTTGTCTATGACCACCGAATCTTCCAGTCAAGTACCGTCCTAGTCTTTAGGAGAACCGGGTTCTACAATCAGCGCGAGTCCCGAAGCAAGGTCGGCCAGCAACTGCTTCGCCGAGTCCACAGGAGCATTGAGGTAGTCGATCGTCAGCCCGTTGACCAGTGCAGTGACAAGACGAGCACCTTGCTCAGGCGACAGCCCTCGGGCCAACTTTCCGAAACGTTGCGCTGCTTCGAGACCTTCAGACACGCGCGCCCGAAACTTCGTGACCTCGGCGTCGTATAAGCCAGCCAGCCATTCGCGCGTCGAGGCTGCAGCTCCCACAATGACCCACACAGCGGAATCCTCGCGCTGGACAGGGCCAATTGGCAAAAGTTCAGCCAGGCGACCGTGTAAGACCGTGTGAAAATCCGTCGCATCGGTCTGAGTAAGGGCCCGCGACTCCTGGCGCTGCAACGACCTGACAAAAGCTTTCGCGATGATGTCGTCCCGTTTACCCATCTGGTACTGGACAGTCCCAGGTGCGACGCCAGCCTCAGTGGCGACATTGCGCACGCTCAGGGCATCGAGGCCCTGACTGACCATTACCCGAATGGCAGCATCAGCGATCACTGCGGCGGTGCCCGTGATAGGTGTGTTGCGATCAACAGACATGGAACTCCAATCTTCCGTAGCTCAGACGCGATGAGCCATTCATGAGTGCAGTTGCACTCGCATAATGCGTCTCATACAATCGTATCAACCGCGCGATTAATACGAACGTATAACGCGGGGTTGAGGCCTTTTGTGAAGCTGAGGCCCCGATGAACACCCGACTACCGGAGAATGCCATGTCAGACTTCCTTCCCCTTGCAGGTCTTGCACTCGTAGATAGTTTGAGTGCAGGAACCCTTGTAATCCCTATCGCCCTGATTGTTGCGTGGCGACGAGTGCGTTTAGGTCTGTTGGGCACCTATCTCGCTACGATCGCCACGGCCTACTGCGCCCTTGGTATTGCGCTTCTATTAGGGTTCGATGCGGCGATATCGAGGCTTTCTGGAGCAAGCGAGACTGATTGGTTCCGGTGGGTGACGCTTGTTCTAGGCGCGGGGCTTTTCATCTTCGGTGTGTTCTCGCCAAACCCCAAAAAGCCCGCGGCCACGCAGACCGCCGGCGCCGAAGTACCGAAGATTCGGGCTTCTCGCCTTGCACGGGGCGCGTCACTGAGCGCGACTAGCATGGTGGGGCTTGCGCTAGGTGCTGCTGTTGTCGAGGCTGCGACGATGTTGCCCTACCTAGGCGCAATGGGAATTATCCAGTCTATGTCTTTCGGGTTTAGCGGCAAGGCCGCGCTTATTGCGGGGTACTGCATCATCATGGTCCTACCGGCAACTCTTATGGCTGTCATTGCAGGCGCAGCGGGGCCGGCTATTTTTCATCGTTTGGAGCGCGCCATCCGCCGGCTGGAGTACGAAGCGAAAGTGACGTTGCTGTGGATCGCGGCAATTGTGGGAGGCTACATGGCGGCATCGAGTGCAGTAAGGCTCGGATTGATCGGTTGAGTGCCAGGTTGAACCTTGAGCGATGGCATCGATTGAAGAGCCCCCTTCCTACAGAGCTAACCCCGGCCCGTCATAACGGCGGCCGAGGGCTAAGTCTTCTTTATCCCCTAGCCTATACCTACCAAGGCGGCAACAGTTGGGATGCGCCGAAGGTAGCGGCCATCGCCGGGATGACGGGGTCTAATCCCGCAGCCATGGCGAGTGGAACAACAATCGACATAGTGACAGCCGCTGCCGCGGTATTACTTGTGCTCTCAGAGGTGAGGATGGCCAGCAGCACCGCCATGGCAGTGATGACCAGGGCACTAGATACCCCCAACATATTGTTGAGTCCGGAACCGATGGTTTCCGCTAGACCGGGGCTGCCCAGCATGGCACCGAAGATCATGCCGCAACCAAACAAGGAGAGCCGGATAGCTAACAGTCAACCACCAAACAGCTGCCAGTTGTTGATGAAAAGCCCGCCCACGGAAACAAAATGCCTCCCTGCCGCATCTACTACTACGACCGGGCTTTGTGCCTTCGCCTCCCACACAGGCGCCGTGCACGTCACCCGCAAGTACCCAACACGCACCCAGCAACGAGTACCAGGACTTTAGTTAGATGCCTTCCTCCGACAGCACGCCTCAGAGAGACTCCCACGCAGATTCTCAGAAAGACGCCCTCCAAGACCCCATCAACGGCCGCCTCGCGCTGATCTTCATCGGCGCGATCGTCCTGGTCGGCATCCTCGTCGCAGCGATTTGGTACGTTGCCAACAACAAGGACTACGGTCGCGGAATCAACCCACAGCCCGCCGCAGCCTCCGCGCACCAGCGCCCAGCCAGCACTTCGACTACGCCGCCGGCCACGGAGCCAGCCAACGCACCCGCGAAGGCATCCAACGCCCCACAAAGCGAGCTCAACCAATACTCCACGTCCGAAAGCGAGGCCACCGGCAGCACCGCCATGGAATCCACTGAGAGCACGGCCATCGCGCAGCCAACCGACGCTCCCAAAACCCAGCGGCAAGCCAACGATGCCGCCATGACCGCCCTCAAATTCAATCTCTCCGAGAAGGGTCTGCGCGAGAACCTGCAGTTGCAGGGCTACCCCGACAATCAGATCACCACGGCCATCGAAAAGCTTGATCCTGACTGGAACCAGCAGGCCCTCAACTGCGCGCGCAAGCTCAACGAAACAGGCTCTCCCCTGCCCGAGGAAGAGCTGCTCGAGATACTAAAGACTAACTCCGGCTTCACCGAGGAGCAGGCGCAGTACGCCATCGACCACCTGTAACGCAGCCCTGCCACCCCTGCCCCTGCTAACCCCTACCTACCCAGCAACCTACCGAACCAACCGCTTCACGGCCTGGGATACCTCCGCCAGCTTTTCCTCGGCTTCCTCTCCCCCGGCCTCCGCGGCGTGCCGCACACAGTGGTTCATATGGTCGTCCAGCAACCCCAGCGCCACGCCTTTTAGCGCAGACTGCAGCGCGCTGACCTGCGTGAGGATGTCGATGCAATACTGCTCTTCATCCACCATCCGCTGCAGCCCGCGCACCTGACCTTCGATCCGCTTCAGCCGCGCCAGGTAACGTTCCTTGTCGCTCAAGTAACCGTGCATTATTTGAATCCTTTCAGCCGCAGACTGTTGCTCACCACAAACACACTAGATAGCGCCATCGCCGCCCCGGCCAGCATCGGGTTCAGCAACCCGAATGCGGCCAGCGGAATCGCCGCCACGTTGTAGGCAAACGCCCAGAACAGGTTCATCTTGATCGTCCGCAGCGTCTTGCGTGCCAGCCGCAGCGCATCCGCCACGGCCAGCAGATCGTCTCGCATCACCGTAATGTCCGCCGCCTCAATCGCCGCGTCCGTACCCGAGCCCATCGCGATGCCCAGGTCCGCGCTCGCCAGAGCCGCAGCGTCATTCACGCCGTCACCAACCATCGCCACGTTCTCCAGCGAGCGGATGTGCGCCACCTTGTCCTCCGGCATCACCCCGGCGATCACCTCGTCGATGCCGACCTCGCGCGCCACGGCGTCCGCCACCTGCTGATTATCGCCGGTCAGCAGCACGGTCTTCAACCCCATGTCGTGCATCTTCCGTACCGCTTCGGCACTGGTGGGCCGCACTGTATCGGCCACGCTGATGGTGCCGATCGCCCGCCCATCCGCGCTCACCTTGACTGTGGTTGCCTTATTTGTGGACGCCCCCTCGTCCCCACGGCCAACCCGTATCACCTGGCCCTCGACGGTTCCCTCCACGCCGTGTCCAGGCAGATTCTTAAAGCCGGTGACCTCCGGCAGGCCGCCAAACTCCTCCCGGCCGGCCTCTGCAATGGCCCGGCCGATGGGGTGCTCCGAGTACGCTTCCACCGCAGCCGCGGCGCGCAGAACCTCCTCGCGATTGCCGCCTGCCGGCTCCACATCGACTACCCGCATGGTGCCCGTCGTCACCGTGCCAGTCTTATCCATCACAACGGTGGTGATCGCGTGCGCGCCCTCTAGAACCTCGGGTCCGCGGATCAGAATGCCCTGCTCGGCCCCACGGCCCGTGCCGACAAGCAGGGCTGTGGGCGTCGCTAAACCAAGGGCGCAGGGGCACGCGATAATCAGCACCGCGACCGCATTGCTAAAGCCCGCGAACAGCAGCGTAAACAGCGCAATCACGATGACGACCGGAACGAAAATGCCGGAGACCTTATCGGCCAGGCGCTGCACGTCGGCCTTGCCCGACTGGGCTTCGTCGATCAGCTTGGCCATCTGGGCCAGCTTCGTCTGCTCGCCCACATGAGTGGCCTCCACGACTAGGCGGCCGGAGGTGTTGATGGTGGCACCCGTGACCTCATCGCCGGGGCCAACGTCAACTGGTACGGACTCGCCGGTGAGCATGGACTGATCAATGGCGGACGTGCCGTCCAGGATGCGGCCGTCCGTGGCGATCTTCTCGCCAGGGCGGGCCAGGAAGTGGTCGCCGATCTGCAGCTGCTCGATGGGGAGCAATGTTTCCCCACCATCCCGCAGCACGGTGACCTGCTTGGCGCCCATGTCCGTCAGCGCGCGGATGGCATCCCCGGCGCGCTGCTTTGAGCGCTTCTCAAAGTACCGGCCCGCCAGTACGAACGTCACCACGCCCGCGGCGACCTCGAAGTAGATGTCCCCCATCGGGTCGCCCGCGTGGTTCAGGATGGACCAGCCGTGGCGCATACCGGGATCGCCCGCGTGGCCGAAGAACAGCGCATACAGCGACCACAGATAGGCCGCCGAGGTGCCGACGGTGATGAGGGTATCCATCGTCGCCGCACCGTGCTTCAGGTTCACCCACGTGGCCTTGTGGAAAGGCCAGCCCGCCCACAGGATCACCGGGGTGGCCAGGGCGAAGCTGATCCACTGCCAGTAGTCGAACTGCAGCGGCGGGATCATCGCCAGCAGGATCACCGGGGTGGCCAACGCGATGGCAACCACCAGGCGGCGCTTCAGGCCGCGCAACTCCTTGGAGGCCGGGTCGTCGCCGGCGGGCTTCTCCGGCTTAGGCACGCTACCGCCGTAGCCGAGCTTCTCCACGATGGCGATGTAAGAATCTGCGTCGGTGGCCGCCCCCTCCCCCGTTTCGATGTGCGCCTTTTCGGTGGCGTAGTTGACGGTGGCGGTTACGCCCTCCTGTTTGTTCAGCTTCTTTTCGATGCGGTTAGCGCAGGAGGCGCAGGTCATGCCCGTGATATCAAGATCTATTACAGCCATGCCCCCAGTATACCCCTAGGGGGTATCAGTATCCACGTTCGATGTACTCCTCGATGCGCGCTGCCTCGGCACCCACCGTCGTGGTGTCACCATGGCCGGGGTACACCTTCAAGTCGTGCGGCAGGATGAACACCGTGGACTGCAGGGACTCGATGATCGTCGGGAAGCTGGAGTACTTCCGTCCCGTCGCGCCCGGGCCACCGTTGAACAGCGTGTCCCCGGACAGCAGCGCATGCTGTCCCGGAACTTCCACCACGATGCAGCCCGGCGAGTGGCCGGGCGTGTGGTACAGGCGCACACCCCAGTCCGCCCAGAACGGATCCTCCACGTCGATCGGGGTAAACGGCGCGTCGCCGTTGGATTCCTCCCACAGCATCCGGTCGTCTTCGTGCAGGTAGACCTTCACCCCCCACTTCTCTGCCAGCTCCGGCGCCAGCTCGCAGTGGTCGTTGTGCGCGTGGGTCAGCAGGATCGCCTCCACGGTGCGATCCCCCACGTGGTCGATTACCGCCTGCGCGTCGTGTGCCGGATCCACCACGATGCACTTGTCATCGTTGACCAGCAGGTAGACGTTGTTATCCACGTCCCACTCGCCGCCATCCAGGCGGAACTTGCCGGAGGTCTCGAACTGCTCGATCTGCGGGTTTTCCAACTTCTGCTCGCTCATGCTTCCTCTTCTAACTCTTGGGCCTGATATTTCTGGGGCCTGATTATCTCTCGGGTCTACACCCCAGCCTGCTTACTTAAACTCCACCACGGAGCGCAGAACCTCGCCCTGCTTCATCTTCTCGAAGGCATCTTCCACGCCATCGATGCCGATGCGCTCGTCCACGAAGCGATCCAGCGGGAAGCGGCCCTCCTGGTACAGGTCCACGTACATCGGGAAATCGCGCTCCGGCAGGCAGTCGCCATACCAAGAGGACTTCAGCGCACCACCGTGGCTAAACACGTCCAGGAATGGCAGCTCCAGGGTCATGTCCGGAGTCGGCACGCCCACCAGCACCACGCGGCCAGCCAGGTCGCGCACGTAGAAAGCCTGCTTGTACGTCTGCGGCAGCCCCACGGCATCCACCGCCACGTCCACGCCGAATCCACCGTTGATCTCCTGAACCTTCTCCACCAGCTCATCATCCGAAAGCCCCGAGCTGTTGATCGTGTGGGTAGCGCCGAACTCTTCCTTTGCGCGGGCAAGCTTGGCGTCAGAAATATCGATAGCAATGATCTTCGTCGCACCCGCAACGGCCGCACCGGCAATCGCGGCCATGCCCACGCCACCTACGCCGATCACGGCGATGGACTCGCCGCGCTTGACCTCACCGGTGTTCACTGCGGCACCGAGACCGGCCATGACGCCACATCCCAGCAAGCCCGCGACCGCAGGGTCGGCATCGGAGTTCACCTTGGTGCACTGTCCTTCGTGGACCAGCGTCTTCTCAGCGAAAGCACCGATGCCCAGAGCAGCCTCCAGCTCCGTGCCGTCGGTGAGGGTCATCTTCTTCGAGGCATTGTGGGTATCGAAGCAGTACTTCGGCTCGCCCTTCTTGCAGGCGCGGCACTGGCCACACACGGCGCGCCAGTTCAGCACCACATAGTCGCCGACCTCCACGTGGGTCACGCGGTCTCCGACCTGCTCGACCACGCCAGCGGCCTCGTGGCCCAGCAGGAACGGGTAGTCGTCCGTAATGCCGCCATCGCGGTAGGCCAGGTCGGTGTGGCACACGCCGCAGGCCTGAATGCGGACGATCACATCGTTTTCGCCCGGATCGGGGATCACAATGTCGGTCAGTTCAACTGGCTCGTTCTTCGCGCGGGAAATTACAGCTTTCACAGTGGTAGTCATGTCACCCACTGTACGAGCTTCTGTGCCTTTGGTGGGTTCGCGTAAGCTTGAGCTATTAGCTAACGCAACCAACGCAAACCTCCAAGGAGCCAACATGATCCAGCTCGTCGTCGGCGCCGCCGCGGGTTACTTGATGGGCACGAAGGCCGGTCGCCGTCGCTACGAACAGATCCGCCGTGGCTATCAGACCGCAGTGAACTCGGATATCACCAAGGCAGTTGTGCGTTCCGGCCGTAAGGCACTGGCCAACCGGCTGGATCCGGAACCGCGCATGCACGAGGTGCGCGATCTGAACCGCTCTACCCGCGATTCCCTGGGCGAGGGGCACACCATCGTCGAGGCGGATGATGTGCACCCGAACGACCAGATCGACCGGCCGAAGAATCCCTTCAAGAAGAAGCGCTAGCGCGTAAAGTCGCCGAAGTCCGAGGCTCGCTCGTGCAGCGAGCGGCGGTACTTCTCCAGCGCAATCACATCCGCAAACAGCGCGTTATATTCCTCTTTCTGCAGGTCGGGGCGCATGCGCTGCATCCGGGATTTCATGTCCGCAATCTCGCTGCCCACCCAGCGTTCCTGCATCCGCGCCATGATCGCATCCGCGTAGTACGGCAGCCTCTCCGGCAGGCAATGCAGATCCTCCACCGCCAGCTCGGAGACCACCGCCGCCCCCATCGGGTCCTTCATCTGCGCCGCGATCTTCTCGATCCATCCGGCCCCGCCATCGCTGTTCGCCGCCCCTCCTAAGGACGCCACAGCCTCCGCCATCGCCACGTATGTCGGATGCACAAAGCTCTCCGGGGGCATGAGGTCGAAGATGGTGGAGGCCAGCTGCGGTTCCTGCAAAGCCAGCTTCATGACCTCGCGGGGACCTTCCAAGTAGTCGTCGTTCGGGTTCGGGCGCTCCATGCCCTTCACCACGTGCAGGTTGGGGCCGCCTGCGCCGCCCGCGCCAGCAGCGCCTGCCGTTCCAGCACCAGCGGCACCTGCGCCACCAGCCGTGCCGGCGCCAGCACCGGTCTTCAACTCCAACTTCGGCCGCTGCCCGCCGGACTTCCGCGCCTCCTTGCGCACCTGATCCAGCACGTCGTTCGGGTTATCCCAACCGACCCAGCCCGCGGCCTGGCGGGCGTATTCGTCCCGCAGCGCGTCGTCCTTAATCCCCGCCAGCACCGGCACGATGCGCCGCAGGGCGTGCACGCGCCCGTCGATGCTGGCCGTATCGTAGTCCGCGATGAGGGTGCGGATTACGAACTCAAACATCGGAATGCGGGAGGCCACCAGCTCGCGCACGGCCGCGTCGCCGCGCTTGATGCGCACATCACATGGATCCTGCCCGCCCGGCGCGACCGTCACATAGCTCCGCCCCGAGAACTGCTGGTCGCCCTCGAAGGCACGCATAGCCGCCTTCTGGCCCGCCTCATCACCATCGAAGGTGTAGATGATCTCGCCACGGAAGAACTGGTCATCCAGCATGAACCGGCGCAGAGCCGACAGGTGCTCCGCACCGAAGGCCGTGCCACACGCGGCCACCGCGGTATCCACCCCGGCGGCGTGCATGGCCATCACGTCCGTGTACCCCTCCACCACCACAGCCTGGTGCTTGGCCACGATGTTCCGCTTCGCCTGGTCAATGCCGAACAATACCTTCGACTTCTTGTACAGCATCGTCTCCGGCGTGTTCAGATACTTGCCCAGACGATCGTCGTCGAAGAGCTTGCGGGCACCGAAGCCGATCACGTCTCCACTGACGGAACGGATCGGCCACAGGAGGCGACGGTGGAACCTATCGATCGGGCCACGCTTACCCATGCGCCCCAGACCCGCCGCCTCGATTTCCTTGAACGTAAAACCCTTCTGCTGCAGGTGCTTAGTCAGCCGATCCCATCCGGCGGGCGCATACCCACAGCCGAACTGCTCGGCGTGTTCCATGGTGAAACCGCGCTCGATCAGGAAGTTGCGGGCAACGTCCGCGCCTTCGGCGTCACCAAGAAATTCCTTGCGATAGAACTCAAAGGCCGCTTTGTTCGCGGCGACCAACATGCGCCGCGTACCGGGCTCCTCCCGATTGCCCGGTCGACCGCCCTCGTAGCTAATGCGGTAGCCGATGCGCTCGGCGCAGGCCTCCACGGCCTCGGGGAAGGACATGTGTTCCATCAGCATGAGGAACTTGAAAACATCGCCGCCCTGGTCCGTGGAAAAGCAGTGGAAGTAGCCGTGGTTCGGGCGGACGTGGAACGAGGGAGTCTTTTCGTCCTTAAAGGGGCTAAGGCCCTTCATGGAATCGACGCCACCCGGTTTGAGCTGCACATACTCCCCCACTACCTCTTCGATGGGGGTCTGCTCTCGAATTGCTTCGATGTCCCGCTCCGGAATCCTGCCCTTAGCCATAGCCACATGCTAGTACAACCCCCGGACTGCCCCTGGAAGTCCCAGATCGGCCTGCTCCGCAACCTATTTTCTACAAACACCACACCGCGACAGAACCGGGCGCTAACGTGTTCAAAATAGGATCTACGTCACACTGCAATAACACGAAGGACCACTCCCATGACTGACTCGCAGGCCGCCCCGCAGGCTGAATCGCAGGCCACCGGCAACTCCTCCACCCACTACGACGTGCTGATCATCGGCTCCGGCTTCGGCGGCTCCACCACCGCCCTGCGCCTAGTGGAGAAGGGCTACAAGGTCGGCATCCTCGAGGCCGGCCGTCGCTTCAAGGACGAAGAGTTCGCCAAGAACTCCTGGCACCTCAAGGACTTCCTGTGGATGCCGCAGATCGGCCTGTACGGCATCCAGCGCATCCACCTGCTCAAGGATGTGATGATCCTCGCCGGCGCGGGCGTGGGCGGCGGCTCGCTGAACTACGCGAACACGCTCTACCAGCCCGGCGAGGCGTACTTCAACGACAAGCAGTGGAACACCATCACCGACTGGGAAGACGAGCTGACCCCCTACTACCAGCAGGCGCAGAAGATGCTCGGCGTGGTGGAAAACCCCACGATGACCCCCGCCGACGTGTACTCCAAGAAGGTTGCCGAGGAGATGGGCGTAGGCGACACGTTCCGCATGGCACCCGTCGGAGTCTTCTTCGGAGAAAAGGTCGGGCTGGAAGGTAAGCCGTGTGAGACCGTGAAGGACCCATACTTCGGCGGTGTTGGCCCCGACCGCACCGCCTGCCACGAATGCGGCGAGTGCATGACCGGCTGCCGCCACGGCGCGAAGAACACCCTGCTGAAGAACTACCTGTACCTGGCTGAAAAGGGCGGGGCGAAGGTCCACGACCGCACCACCGTCACCGACATCACCTTCGACGGCACCACCTGGACCGTACAGGCCAAGCAGACCGGGCCGATCACCAAGCGCAACCCGCAGACCAGCAGCTTCACCGCCGATAACCTCGTCGTCGCCGCGGGCACCTGGGGCACCCAGAATCTACTGCACCGCCAGAAAGCCAACGGCAACCTGCCGAAGCTGTCGGACAAGTTGGGGCACCTCACCCGCACGAACTCCGAGGCACTGTTGGGCGCGAACCGTTCGACCTACTCCCCCGACATGGATTTCTCCGAGGGCGTGGCCATCACCTCCTCCTACTTCCCCGCCCCGGATACACACATCGAGCCGGTGCGCTACGGCAAGGGCTCCAACGCGATGGGCCTGCTGCAGACCCTCATGACCGACGGAGATAAGTTGCAGCCACGCTTCCTGGAGTTCATCAAGCAGATCTTCCTGCAGTACAAGGCCATTCCGCGCCTGGTGAACCTGAGCAAGTGGTCGCAGCGCACCGTCATCAACCTGGTGATGCAGACCCGCGATAATTCGCTGCGCACCTTCCTGCGCAAGATCGGCCCGTTCAACATGTTGAGCTCCGAGCAGGGTACCGGCGAACCAAACCCGTCCTGGATTCCCGAAGGCAACACGGCCACCCGGATCCTGGCGAAGTTGCTGCCGAAGGGCGTGGCCGGCGGCGTGTGGTCGGAGGTCTTCAACATCCCGCTGACCGCGCACTTCTTGGGCGGCTGCGTCATCGGCTCCTCGCCTGAGCACGGCGTGGTGGACCCCTACCACCGCGCATGGGGCTACCCGAGCCTGTTCATCACCGATGGTTCCGCCATCACCGCGAACCCGGGCGTGAACCCCTCCCTGTCCATCACCGCGAATGCCGAGCGTGCTGCCGCCATGTGGCCGAACAAGGGTGAGGCCGACCCGCGCCCGCCGCAGTCCGAGGGCTACCGCCGCATCAACCCAGTGCAGCCGAACAACCCGATCGTTCCGGACGACGCCCCGGCCGCCCTCCGCCTGCCACTGCGCGTGCTCTAGACTCTTCCCTATGTCTCAGGGAAGTTCGCAGCGCCCTTCGAAGGGCTTTTCGCAGGGCCTGGTGCCGAAGAAGTGGGCCAAATACGCCACGCCGGTCGTCGGCGCGGCGGTCGTCGCGGCCGGTTGGTTCGGCCTGCAAGGCGGCGATGGAGCCGACGGAAACGACGGTGCGGCTTCTGGTGTTTCTAGCAATGACGCCGACACCTGCGCCGTTGACACCCTCCCACCGGAGGCCAAAAAGCAGATCGACGACATTTTGCAGGATGCCCCGCCGGACGACGGGGAGGCCGACGGCAAGCACTTCGGCAACTACGAAGGTCTGCTGCCGAAGGAAAAGGGCGACTACTACCGCGAGTACACCGTGAAGACCCCGGGGCTTAACCACCGGGGTGAGCGCCGCATCGTCGTCGGCGGCGGCACTAAGACCGACCCGGACGTGTGGTATTACTCGTCCGACCACTTCGAGAGCTTCTGCTCCATCCCGGACGCGGAGGACTAGCCCACACCTAGGCCCAGGCGGCGCTGATCCCGCTGGCGCGCTTGTCCAGCCGCTCCAACCGGGATTCCGTCAGCGAGGCCACCTGGTCGATGACTACGCGGCGTGCCTCGCGGTCGGAGGCGGCGGCGTCAAACCACGAAGAAAACATCGGGTCCAGCGCGCCCGAGCCGCCGCGCCACAGGTAGTCCGTGACGCGAAAGATGCGCTCACGCTGGCGCTGCTGGTTGGCCAGATGCTGGGCCTCGTCCATGACGTACAGAACCGCGACGGATTTCAGCAACGTCACCTCAGCCTGCACCGGCTCGGGGATCACCAGGTCGGCGGCGTAGCGGCCGAGCGCCCCCTCGCCGAACTGCTGGCGGGTGCCCGTGACGGCGGCGGTGACGAAGCGGGAAACCAGCTCCGAGGTCATGGCCTTTAGCGCGGCGAGGTCCTGCATCGACCCGCCGAAATCCGCCGCCCGGGAGACCAAAGTCATGGCGCGCAGACGGTCGGCGGCCTCCAGCAACTCCTCCGGGGTGCCGCCGAACACGCGGGCGCCCTTCTCCGCCAGGGCGGCCAGCTCCACCAGGTCCCACAGCACGCCGAAGTCGATGCGTCCGGAAAGGATGCCGTCCTCCACGTCGTGCACCGAGTACGCGACGTCGTCGGACCAGTCCATGATCTGCGCCTCCAGGCACTTGCGGCCCTCCGGTGCGCCCTCGCGGATCCACTCGAGGGTTTCCACGTCCTCGGCGTAGGCGGAGTACTTGGCGCGCTTGTTGCCATGCTCGTCGACCGGTCCCCACGGGTACTTGCAGGCGGCATCCAAGCTGGCGCGGGTGAGGTTCAGGCCGTAGGAGACGGGCGCGGCGCCGGCTGTGCCTGCCGTGCCAGCAGCCCCAGTGCCGGCGCCAGCTGTGCCTTCGCTCCCCTCCCCCAGTACCTTCGGCTCCAGCCGGGCGAGAATGCGCAGAGTCTGCGCGTTACCTTCGAAGCCTCCACAGTCGGCGGCGGCCTCATCCAGCGCACGCTCGCCATTGTGCCCATACGGCGGGTGGCCAATGTCGTGGCTCAGCCCCGCCAGCTCCGTCAGATCCGGATCTGCGCCCAATGTTTTGCCAATCCCGCGGGCGATCTGCGCGACCTCCAGCGAGTGCGTCAGGCGGGTACGAGGCGTATCCCCCGACCCCGGCCCCACGACCTGCGTCTTATCCGCCAGCCGCCGCAGCGCCGCAGAGTGCAGCACGCGCGCCCGGTCGCGGTCGAAGCTATCGCGCCCGTCCACCACCGCCCCGGGCAACCCCAGGGTCTTCGGCCGATCCGGCAGCCGCCGCTGCTGGTCGTGATCGCTATAGGGGTAACGCATGTCCTCTTTCTACTTCCGCTTCTCTACTACCTCGTAATACAGCATGCCCAACGTCTCGTGCAGGATCGAGTTGGCCTGCGACTTTCGGGTGAACACCGACGGCCCCTGGCGCGTGGGGCTCGCCCACGCTTCCAGCCCCTGGTCGCGCACCATCCGGGTGGCACGCAGCGAGTGCGTCGGGTCCGTCACCACCACGGAAGTCCGCCAACCGTAGTCGTCCGCCACCTGCGCGAACGCCTCGGCGGACTTCAGCGTATCCGCGCCTTCCTCCACCGGCACTACCGCCGATTCCGGGATGTCGAAGTTCTCCACCAGGTAGTTCTTGCCCGCGGCCGCCTCTGTGTACAGGTCGCCCTCTGCCTTGCCGCCCACGGTGACGATCGTCGGCGCCACGCCCTGCTTGTACAGCTCCGCTGCGTGATTCAGTCGCGAGGCAAACCAGTTCGTCGGATTGCCCGCATACTGCGCCGCCCCCAACACAAAGATCGTGTCCGCCGGACGCCTGTCGTCCGACCGCGCGAAGTGCCACACCTGGAAAGCTGTCACTCCGAACACACCCGCCGCCACCAAGACGATGGTTAATAGCGCAATGAAAACATACTTCACCGCGCGCTTCACCGGATGCCGTGCATTAGCCATGCGCAAAACCATACGCGGTTTCCCCTGTATTTTTCGTTAAGGTGGGCTGTATGAAACCGACTTTTTCCGCCACTCGCTTCCTGGCAATCCTAGCTGCCGGCGCCGTACTCGGATTTGGCTCTTTTCTTATTGACGCCCCCTCGGCCCCAGCCGCCACCGCCACCAGCGAGGTGCAGCTATCATCCCAGCTCGTTGACGAGTCCGGGGTGCTGTCTGAACAGGAAAAAGCGGACATTACGGCGTCATTAAAAGAAGCAACCAAAGAATCCGGCAAGAAGCTCTACATCGTCTTCGTCCCGACCGCACCAGGCGACATTAAGACCATGGCCGAGCAGCTGCGTGAACAGGACGGCACCGACAACGTGATCGTGCTGGCAGTGGCCACCGAAACGCGCCAGATCGGCTACGCCGCCGGGGACAAGGTGGAAACCAGCGAGGCGGAGAAGCTGCAGGACGCGGCACGGGAGCACTTCGCCGACGACGACTGGGCCGGGGGCGCGCAGGCAGCGGCGGACAAGCTGGCGGGCAAGACCTCCACAGCGTCGAAGGTGTGGATGGGCGCCGGAGCCATCGGAGTGGTCGGCGCGGGCGCCGGTGCCGTTGTGTGGTCCCGCCGCAATAGGAAGAAGACTCACGCGCAGCAGCTGGAGACAGCCCGTGAGATCGACCCGGGCAACATCGACGACCTGTACAAGCAGCCCACCGAGGTACTGCGCGAACTGGCGAATGAGGAGCTGCACAGTACCGACGAATCCATCCGCAAGGGCGACGAGGAGCTGGCCGTTGCGCGCGGAGAGTTCGGTGAAGAGCGCACCCGTGACCTTGCTAAGGCGCTGCAACACAGCCGCTCGACGTTGAACAAGGCATACAGCATGAACGAGCGGCTGCGCTCCGGGCTGGTGACAACTGAGCCGGAACAGCGCGACCTACTGATCGAGATCGTGTCTACCTGCGGGCAGGCAGACGACAACCTGGACGGGCAGGCCGCGCGCTTTGCCGAACTGCGCCAGAAGCTGATGGATGCGCCCCAGCTGGTGGAAAAGCTCCGCCAGACCAGCATCAGCCTGCACAATCGCATTCCGAACGCGCGGGAGATCCTCAGCGATGCCATCACGCGCGTGGACCCGGCACTGCTGGAATCCGTGCGCCATAACCCGGACGTTGCCGAGGACGAGCTAGAGGAAGCTGAGAAGGCCCTGGACTCCGCACGCGGACTGCTGGACAAGCCAGCCGGGCAGCAAGGCGGACTGATCGACGCGCTGGGGGCGGCGCGAATGGCACTGCAGCAGGCAGATTCGCAGCTGCTGGCCGTGGAGCGTGCGGAGGAGCACCTGCGGTCGGCGCAGTCCAACCTGCCCGCGCTGATCACCGAGGTGGAAGAGGAAATTACAGAGGCCGGGCAGCTGGAAAAGTCCGGCGCAGACCTGGATCGGGCGGCTTTGAACAAGGCCGTGGAGCAGGCCCGCGAGGCACTGAAGAAGGCACGGGAGGAAGGTTCTGCGGATCCGCTGGGGAGCTACTCCCAGCTGCTGGAGGCCGACGGTGTACTGGATATTCAGCTGGACGAGGCGCGTGGCAAGGCCAGCGACTTCGCCCGGACCGTGGACATGGTGGACCGGACGGCCATGGATGCCGCCCAGCGGCTGGAGGCCGTGGAGGACCTGATTAGGAACCGCCGGCGGATCATCGGCGTAGATACGCGCACGGCGGCGCAGGCGGCGCGGGCTGCGTTGGATGAGACTGCGCAGCTGCGGACGGAAGATCCGAAGCGGGCGTTGCGGGCAGCCCAGCGGGCTAGCCAGCTGGCGCAGCAGGCCAGCGCGCAGGCACGTAAGGATATCGACGACTTCAACCGACGCAACAGCGGCTACGGCGGGCTCGGCGGTAGTGGCGGCAGCGGCAACTTCGTGACGGGCATGGTGCTGGGTTCGCTGCTGAGCGGCAACGGCGGCTTCGGCGGAGGATTTGGCGGTGGCTTCGGGGGCGGCGGTTTTGGCGGCGGAGGCGGGGGCTTCGGCGGCAGCGGCTCCTCCAGCTTCTAACTGGCTCCAGCTTCTAGCCCGGGCCGGTCGGCTGGCTGGGGCTCCTCCAGCTTCCAGCCAGGGCTTTTGTGCCCTCGGATTGCGTTAAATGTCGTTAAAGTGGGAATTCGTTACCGGCACCCATTTCCAAATGTGCAAAACCGCAGGTCAGCGAGTTTCTGAAAAATCATAAGCGGGATTCAATTTTATAGATTCCCACTTTAACGACATTTACGCCTAGCGAGCCCCTTCAGATCCACCAGAACAGAAGACCCAAACCTCGGGTCGACTCCAGCAGGCGCCCCCACATTTCGGCGCCCCCACATTCTCCGGGCAGCAAGAAGGCGCCCGCCCCGAAGGGCGAGCGCCTTGAATCAGCAATGCCGAGCCAGCCATCCGAACCTGCAGTAGCAAGCCAGCCAGCCGGGCTAGACCAGCGGCAAGCAGTTTGCTTTAGAAGATCACGCGCAGCACGGAGACCGTACCGCCGGCGATGACAGCGGCGGCCGGGAGGGTGATAACCCAAGCCAGAGCGATGGGCTTCATCAGGCCCCAGTTGGCGTCCTTGTTAACCAGGCCAACGCCCAGAACAGCACCGATCAGAATGTGAGTGGAGGAAACCGGCAGACCCAGCACGGATGCGCCCATGACCACGGCAGCTGCGGACAGCTCTGCAGCGAAGCCAGAGGCCGGGTGCATCTTGGTCAGTCCGGAGCCCACGGTGCGAATAACGAAGCGGCCAATGAACCACAAGCCGGCGATCAGAGCAACACCCATCGCAACCATCACGGGCAGTGCCACGCCAGATTCCTCAGAGATGGTGTTGGTCTTCAGAACGTCCAGCACTGCAACGAACGGTCCAAGCGCGTTAGCGATGTCGTTGGAGCCGTGGCTGAATGCGAAAGCAGACGCGGTGAACACCTGCATCCAGCTGAACAGCAGGAAGGTCGAGCGACTCAAAGCCTGCTTCTTCAAGGTGCGAGAGAAGATGTACACAGCCATCCAGACAACAGCTGCCACCATGCCCATGATCAGGAAGTTGCCCAGGCTGGACAGCTCCAGGTTCATGTTCTTCAGACCCTTGAACAGCAGCATCGCGGAGATGATGATGGAACCACCTGCGGCCAGCAGCGGCACCCAGGTATCCAGGGCGTGGTGCGCCTCAACCTCGTCGACAGACTTGTTGATGCGGTGCAGCTTCTTGTAGTAGTCGGACTC
>ERZ1673753.1691-NODE-1691-length-18962-cov-4.800709_pt1 | contig 18962 bp, 15 predicted proteins | sample MGYA00580201_ERZ1673753 | MGnify/ENA primary metagenome ERZ1673753 (study PRJEB41218, sample SAMN15661747) | gut metagenome | host: Homo sapiens | place: Canada: London | collected 2015-08-20/2019-03-30 | study: EMG produced TPA metagenomics assembly of... | reverse complement strand
GCCGGCGTGGGCACCATCGCGGGCACGGGCTTCCGCGACGCACTGACGGACATCTCTTCCCTGAACTACATAGCTCTGGGCTTCATCATCACCGTGACTTCCGCCGTTGTCTGTGGCCTCGGCGGGATGTGGCTGCTGCGCCTGAAGTGGGACGAGGCAATGGGCATGGCCGCGGGCTTATCCACCAACCCCGCGGTGATTAGTTACCTCAACGATCAGGCGGACACGGAGCTGCCCATGCGCGGCTACGCCACCGTCTACCCGGCAGCGATGATCGGCAAGATCATCGGCTGCCAGATGCTACTGCTGATGCTGCTGTAACCCAGCACCAGCACTGGTGCTGGTGTCTATTACAGGTCCTGCGCTGCGGCACGCTGCGGCAACACGCGCGGGCGCACGCCGGCGATCTCCTCGACAATGCGGATCACCTGGTTGGAGTAGCCGAACTCGTTGTCGTACCAGACGTACAGCACCAGGTGGTTGCCGTTCGCAATGGTGGCTAGGCCGTCGACGATGCCCGCGTGGGTGGTGCCGACGAAGTCGGTAGAGACGACCTCCGGGGACTTAATGAAGTCGATCTGCTGGCGCAGCGTGGAGTGCAGGGAGACGCGGCGCAGGAAGTTGTTCACCTCGTCGGCCTCGACATCCTGGTTCAGGGTCAGGTTCAGCACTGCCATGGAGACGTCCGGGGTGGGCACGCGGATGGCGTTGCCCGTCAGCTTGCCCGCGAACTCCGGCAGGGCCTTGGCCACGGCCTTTGCCGCGCCCGTGGCGGTGAGCACCATGTTCAAGCCCGCAGCGCGGCCACGGCGGTCGCCCTTGTGGAAGTTGTCGATCAGGTTCTGATCGTTGGTGAAGGAGTGCACGGTCTCCACGTGGCCGTGTTCCACACCGTAGCGGTCGTTGATGACCTTCAGCACCGGGGTAATGCCGTTGGTAGTACAGGACGCCGCAGACAGAATGCGATCATCCTCAGTGATGTCGCCGTGGTTGATGCCGTAGACGATATTCTTGATGTCGCCCTTGCCCGGGGCAGTCAGCAGAACCTTGGAGACACCCTTGGCCTCCAGGTGCTGAGACAGGCCATCCCGGTCACGCCACACGCCAGTGTTATCCACCACGATTGCGTCGTTGATGCCGTATTCGGTGTAGTCGATCTCCGCCGGGTTGTTGGCGTAGATGATGCGGATCGGGGTGCCGTTGGCCCAGATCGTGTTGTTTTCCTCGTCCGTGGTGATCGTGCCGTCGAAAGCTCCGTGGACGGAGTCGCGGCGCAGCAGAGAGGCGCGCTTGATCAGGTCGCCCTCGCCCTTGGAACGGACGACGACGGCACGCAGGCGCGCACCGCCATAGGTGGCCTCACGGGCAACCAAGATGCGGGCCAGCAGGCGGCCGATGCGACCGAAGCCGTAGAGGACGATGTCGCGGGGCTCAACCTGCTCCGGGCCGCCGATGACCTCCGCCAGCTCGCGCTCCAGGTACTCGCGCAAGGTCAGCCCCTCGGAGTCCTTGTTGTAGCGGCTGGCCAGGGATCCAATGTCGATGGAGGCAGTGCCCAGGTCCATCTCCACCAGCTCGCGCAGCACGGGCAGAGTCTGCTCCAGCGGCAGCTCCTTTTCCACCACACGGCGGGCGTAGCGGTGGGACTTGATGATGTCAATATCGGTGACGTTGACAAGCAGCCGGCCGAAGATGGAAGTCACCACGTTCTTGTCGCGGTGCAGGCGGCTGATCAGCGGCAGCATCTCCTGCGCCAGGGCCAGCCGCTCGTTCCAATCGCTGTGCAGAGCACTCTTGGTGTGTGCGTTGTCGGTCATCTTTACCTCACTACCTCACTGGAAGTAATTGTTTTGCGAATATTCGGGGGGTTACCCTCTTACCCCCTGAAGTCTAGTTGCCCCCAGCCTTACACCCGCTATTACGGGGGCGATAAGGGGTAGACGTTTATTCTGGGAATATGACTAACTCTTCTGCATCCAGCAATCCCCAACCCAGCGACGTAGAAATCGCACAGGCCCACACTCTGGAGCCCATCACCACGATCGCGGAGCGCGCCGGCATCCCGGAGGCCGCTTTGATCCCCTACGGCCGGACAAAGGCCAAGATCGACGTTCCCGCTTTGCGGGCGGAGCGTGAGGGCGTCAATAAGAAGGGCAAGCTCGTGCTCGTGACCGCAATGAGCCCGACCCCCGCGGGCGAGGGCAAGTCCACCGTACTGATCGGCCTGGCGGACGCGGTGCGCGCGGCTGGGCGCCAGACGATGGTGGCGATCCGTGAGCCCTCCCAGGGGCCGGTCATGGGCATCAAGGGTGGCGCGGCCGGCGGCGGCTATGCGCAGATCGTGCCGATGGAGGACATTAATCTGCACTTCACCGGCGACATGCACGCCATTACCGCCGCGACGAACACCCTGGCCGCGATGGTGGACAACCACGTGCAGCACGGCAACGCACTGGGCATCGACCCGCGGCGGGTGACGTGGCGGCGCTGCCTAGACGTCAATGACCGATCGCTGCGCCACGTGGTCACGGGCCTCGGCGGGCCGGGCCAAGGCACTCCGCGCGAGGGCGGATTCGACATCACGGCGGCCAGCGAGATCATGGCGATCCTCTGCCTGGCCACGGACCTGGAGGATCTGAAGAAGCGCATCGGGCGCATCGTGGTGGGCCAGACTTATGACCGCCAGCCTGTCACCGCGGGTGACCTGAAGTGCGCGGGTGCTATCACCGCCCTGCTGCGCGACGCGATCAACCCGAACCTGGTACAGACCCTGGGTGGCACCCCTGCCCTGGTGCATGGCGGGCCTTTCGCCAACATCGCGCACGGCTGCACCTCGCTGATCGCCACCACCACGGCGCTGGATCTGTCGGAGGTTGTGCTGACCGAGGCCGGCTTCGGCAGCGACCTGGGTGCGGAGAAGTTCTTCGACATCAAGTCCCGCGCAGGCGGCCTCGACGTCGCCGCGACGGTCGTGGTGGCCACCATCCGCTCGCTGAAGCACAACGGCGACTCCGTACTGAAGGCCGGTCTGGCCAACCTGGAGCGCCACGTCAGCAACATCCGCAAGTTCGGCGTGGAGCCCGTGGTCGCGCTAAACCTGTTTAGCTCTGATACCGCCACTGAGCGCGCTCAGGTTGCCGACTGGGGCGAGCAGTTCGGTGTGCGCGTGGTGGAGTGCAACGTGTGGGCTGAGGGCGGTGCCGGCGCGGCGGATCTGGCCTCTGCGGTGTTGGAGGTCGTCGATGGTGTTTCTGATGAGGACGCCCCCAGCTCCAGCCACCAGATCTATCAGCCCGTCGATGGCGTGGAAGCCACCCTGCACACGCTTGCCACGGAGATCTACGGCGCGGCGGACGTGCAGTTCGGCCCGCAGGCCGTGAAGGACCTGGCGTTTCTGAAGGACAACGGCTGGGACAAGCTGCCGGTGTGCGTGTCGAAGACGCAGTACTCCTTCAGCGATGACCCCAAGGCCCTGGGTGCGCCGAGCGGCCACACCCTGCACGTCCGCGAGCTGGTGCCGCGCATCGGCGCCGGATTCGTCGTGGCACTCACTGGCGACGTGATGACTCTGCCAGGGCTGCCGAAGAAGCCCGCGGCCGAGCGTATTGATGTGAACACGCAGGGGATTATTTCTGGCCTGTTCTAAGAGCCAAAGGGCGTAGGCTTTATTTCGTGCATAAAACTCAAACGCTCACGAAGAAGCCCCCTCGCCCGGTATTCGACCGTGGCCCGCGCCCCTATATGCGCGGCCGGTTGCACACCGCCGCTGCGTGGTATTTCGGCGGCATGGGCACGGCGCTGACCATCGTTGCGGCCTCCAAGTTTCACCTGTCCTGGATGACCTTTGCCACGGCGCTGTACGCACTGTGCCTGGCCGGGATGCTCACCGTCAGTGCGCTGTACCACCGCGTGCCGTGGCGATCCGAGGGTGCGGTGAACAGTTGGCGGCGCGCCGACCACGCCATGATCGCGGTCTTCATCGCCGGAACCTACGGGCCGGTGACGGTCGGTGCTTTTGGCGCGCGATGGTTCACTGGCTGGGGCTGGTTTAACACCGGCGGGCTGTGGATCTTGGCCGTGTGCTGGCTGGCCGCCGCCGCGGCAGTAGTACTGAATCTGGTGTGGATTGATCACCCGCGGTGGCTGGATGCCACCACGTACCTCACCCTCGGCTGGCTGGCTGCCATCGGTGCCGTGGGCTACTACCAGCAGTTGGGTGTGGCCGTGAGCCTGCTGATGCTGCTGGGCGGGATCGTCTACTCCCTCGGCGCGGTGATCTACGCCAAGCAGTGGCCCAACCCCTCCCCGCGCTGGTTTGGATTCCACGAGGTATTCCACGCCGCCACGATCCTGGCGGCGCTACTACACCACATCGCTATCTGGATCCTGGTGCTGCGCTAGACCCTATTTTTGGCACCTACTTCTTGCGCTTCTTCTCGCGCACACGCACCGCGATGCGCACCGGCGATCCTTCAAAGCCAAAGGCCTCGCGCAACTTGCGCTCCAGGAAGCGGCGGTAGCCGTGCTCCAGGAAGCCCGTGGTGAACAGCACGATCACCGGCGGCTTGGTGGAAGCCTGGGTGGCAAACAGCACGCGCGGCAGGCGGCCGCCACGCATCGGCGGCGGGGTTTCCGCAATCACCGCACGCAGCCAGGTATTCAGCTGACCGGTGGAGATGCGCTGATCCCAGCTCTCCAGAGCCTCGATCATCGCGGGCTCCAGCTTCTGCAGCGCGCGGCCGGTCTTGGCGGAAATGTTCACGCGGCGAGCCCACGGGACGTGGGAAAGCTGCAACTCGATCTCGCGCTCCAGTAGTTCGCGACGGTCCTCATCCACCAGATCCCACTTGTTGTAGGCCACCACCAGGGCACGCCCCGAGTCGAGGATCATGCGAAGCACTCGCTGATCCTGTTCGGCGATGGGTTCGCTGGCGTCAACAAGAAAGACCGCGACCTCAGCCGCGTCGATGGCAGAGCGGGTGCGCAGCGAGGCGTAGAACTCGTGGCCGCGCGCGTGCTTCGTCTTCTTGCGAATACCGGCGGTATCCACGAACTTCCAGGTCTTTTCCTCCAGCTCCACGATGGAATCAACCGGGTCGACAGTGGTGCCCGCAACGTTGTTGACCACGGAGCGCTCCTCGCCCGTGATCTTGTTCAGCAGGGAGGACTTGCCCACGTTCGGGCGACCGACCAGGGCCACGCGGCGCGGGCCGGAAACTACCGAAAGCTCGCGCGGGTGCTCCGGGAAGACGCGCAGAACCTCGTCCATGACGTCCGCCGCGCCCTTGCCGTGCTGGGCAGAAACCGGGTACGGGTTATCCAGGCCCAGCGCCCAGAACTCGGCGACGTCGCCCAGCTGCGCATCCGCATCGCACTTGTTGGCCACCACGATCACGGGCACCTTACTGCGCTGCAGCTTGCGGGCGATGACCTCGTCCGTGGAGGTGATGCCGACCTTCGAGTCGACCACGAAGACGATCACATCGGCGGTTTCCATGGCGGTCTCCGCCTGGCGGGCGATGGCGGCGTGGATGCCCTTCGCGTCCGGGTCCCAGCCGCCCGTATCCTGCACCCAGAAGCGGCGGCCGGACCACTCGCCCAGGTAGGAAATACGGTCGCGGGTGACGCCCGGGAAGTCCTCCACCACGGCCTCGCGGCGGCCGATGAAACGGTTCACCAGGGTGGACTTGCCCACGTTCGGGCGGCCGACGATGGCAACAGTGCACAGGGCCTCCTGCTCTGCCTCCTCGTCGCCGAGCACGCCGAAGGCTTCCTCCAGGGCTTCCCAGTCCTCGTCGGATTCCGGCATGTCGCCGCCGCCCTCGAGGGTAAAGTCGTCCGGGCCGGTGATGAAGAACTCTTCGGGGCCGGACTCGTCATCGTCGTACTCGGAGAACTCGGCGACGGAGAAATCGGACTCCCCCAGGACCTCGCCATCGGCGGTACGGAAGATCAGCTCCGCCGGGGAATCCAGGCTGTCCGGCTTAGCGCTGGCCAAGGTCAGCTGCGCCAGCTTCTCCAGCACTTCGTCGATGTCCATCTCGCCGGTGTCCACAATCACGGCATCCTCTGCCGGGCGGAGCGGAGAGGTCTTGCGGGAAGAATCGGCCTCATCACGGCGCTGCACATCCGCGAGTACAGCCTCGTAGTCCGCCTCTCGGCCGGCTTCCAGGTCCTGATCGTATCGGCGCTGAGCCCGCACCTCGGCGGAGGCCGTCATGAAGATCTTCACTGGGGCGTCCTCAAGAACCACAGTTCCAATGTCGCGGCCCTCGACCACGCAGCGACCGGCGGCGAAGGCCAGAGACCGCTGCAGGGCCACCAGGTTCTCGCGCACTTCCGGGATGGCGGCGACGGCGGAGACGTGCGCGGTGACCTCGGGGCCGCGGATCTCGCCGGAAACGTCGGTGCCGTCCAGCAGCACCTCGGTGGAGGCGGGATCCTCGTTGATCTCCAGCGGCAGGTCGGCAGTAGCGGCGATGATCGCCTCGCGCGCGGACTCCTCGGAAGGGTCGATACCCTGGCGCAGGACATGCAGCGTGGCCACCCGGTACATAGCGCCGGTATCCAGGTATTTCGCGTCCGCGGCGGTGGCCAGGCGGCGGCAGACGGTGGACTTGCCGGTGCCGCTCGGGCCGTCGACGGCGACGATCAGGCCGCCGTCCTCAATGTTCTTTACGCTGGCGAGCTGATCCAGCGCGGAGCCGGGCTCGTAGAAAGGTGCGTTCGTCATAGAAAGGTCGTTCCCCTAAATAATTGTGTGTTTATGTCGGCTGTTCTAGCTGCGCTGGCTGGTTACCGGCTCGTTGCTGGCTAACTACAGCCCGACCTTCTTGTACATGCTCTGTAATTCCGCCTGGTTCAGCGCGCGGATCGTACCCGGCTTCTGCTCGCCCAGCTGCACGGTGTGGATCTTGGTGCGTACCAGCGCCTGCACCGGGAAGCCGGCCTCCTTCAGCATGCGGCGCACGATGTGCTTGCGCCCCTCGTGCAGCTCCACCTTAATCAGCGACTTGCCTTGCCACACGTCTACGATCTGCACGCTGTCGGCGCGGGCAATGCCATCGTCCAGCTCCACGCCGTCCTTCAGCTCGCGGATCAGCTTGCGGCTCGCCTCGCCCAGCACGGTGGCCATGTAGGTCTTCTTCACCTCGTACTTAGGGTGCATCAGGCGGTTGGCCAGCTCGCCGTCGTTGGTGAGCAGCAGCAGGCCTTCGGTCTGGGCGTCCAGGCGGCCGACGTGGAACAGCCCCTGGCCTTCCTTCAGGCGCGTACCCACCAAGTCTCCCACGCACGGACGGCCCAGGTCGTCGCTCATCGTGGAATGCACGCCGCGGGGCTTGTTCAGCACGAAATAGACCATCTCTTCATTGACCTGCACACGCTCGCCATCCACGCGGACGATGTCCACGCTCGGGTCGATGCGGGTGCCCATCTTCACCACGACTTCGCCGTTTACTTCCACGCGACCGGCTGCGATGAGCTTCTCGCTCATGCGGCGGCTTGCCACACCCGCAGAGGCCAGCACCTTCTGCAGGCGCACCTGGGCCTTCTCCGAATCTGGCTTGTTGAGGGCGGCCTCTGCCTCCTGCGCCGTCACGTGCTGGCGCTTGGCGGGCTTGGCCTGGGATAGGTAGATGTCTTTCGGAGCGGTCTCCGGTGTGCCGTCTCGGCGAGCGGGTGTGTCCACGGTGTTTGTAGCCCTTCGAACTAAAATCTTGAATTATCAGCCCGAACTATACCCCTCAACCTGCTTAATTGTCGATATTGTCCAGGCTGTCGATGCTGTCCACTTCCGGCAGCAGCGGCGCCAGATCCGGCAGTTCCTCCAGCGATTCGATGCCGATCTGTTCCAAGAAAAGCTCGGTCGTGGAGTACAGGTGCGCGCCACCCTGCTCTCCCGTCTCTGCGATCAGCCCGCGCAGGGAAAGGGTGCGCATCACGCCGTCGCAGTTCACACCGCGCACCGCCGCCACCTGGCTGCGTGTGACGGGCTGCCGGTAGGCCACCACCGCCAGGGTCTCCAGGGCCGCGCGGCTCAGGCGTTGTTGGGTGCCATCCAGCAGCTTGGCCTCCACCACGTCCGAGTTCGCGCGCCGCGTGTACAGCCGGAAGGATCCCTCGTGTTCACGCAGCTCAAAGCCATTTCCACGGGCTTCGTACTCCGCCGCGATCTCGTGGAGGATGCGCGCCACTTCGGCTTCTGGCACCGCGTTCTCCTCGTTGGAAAGCACGCGGGCGAGCTCTGTGGGCGTCACTGCCTCGTCGCTTACCAGCAGCAGCGATTCCACGCGGCTGCGCAGCAGCGACACCTGCGGCAGCGGCGCGGGGTTGGGGTTTAGATCGCTCATGGTGTGTGCCTTTCTGTTCTTTCTTTGTGACGCCTACTCCCAGTTGCTGGCCGCCACCACCGCCGGGTCGACATCCAGCCCGGTCCAAGCCACCGACATGTCCTGCAGCGGCTCGGGCTGTTCGATGCCTATGGCGCGGGCCTTGTACAGCTCCAACAGTGCCAGGAAGCGGCCTACGACGATCATGTTCAGCTCCGCGTCGGCGATGAGCGCCCCGAAGGTCACCCAGGTGTTCTCGCCGGCGACCTTGAGGGTATTGAGAATCCGCCCGGCCTGCTCCGGCACGGAAACCGCAACCTGGTGGATGTGTCCGGTCTCCACGTGGTCAGGCTTGGGGCGGAACACGGCCGCAGCCAGCTCGGCGAACTCGTCGGCGGTCTTGCCGATCTTCACCTCCGGCAGCAGGTTTGCGTGGTGTTCCTCCAGGGACAGGGTCGCCGGGTAGGCGCGGGCGGCGTCGCGTTGCCAGTCGGAGAAAAGATCGGCGACCTGCTTGTAGGCGCGGTACTGCAGCAGGCGGGCGAATAGCAGGTCGCGGGTTTCCAGTAGTGCGAGGTCTTCCTCGCTATCCACCTCGCCGCGCGGCACCAGGCGGGCTGCTTTGAGGTCCAGCAGCGTGGAGGCCACCACCAAAAACTCCGTGACCTCGTCCAGGTCCTCGGCGCTGGAGCTCAAGTTCTTGGTGTAGGCGATGAACTCGTCGGTGACCTGTGCCAGGGCGACCTCGGTGATGTCCAGCTTGTGCGAATGAATGAGCTGCAGCAGCAGGTCGAACGGGCCGTCGAAGTTAGCCAACGCCACCCGGAAGCCAGTGATCTCCGGCTGCTCGGCCTGCTCTGGCTCCTGCACGGGCTGGCTAGATTTGCTGAGCGACGCGCTCAATGACTTCCTTCGCCAGATTCGAATACTGCACCGCGCCGGACGAGCTCGGCGCCCAGGTGTTGATCGGCTCGCCGGCCACCGAGGTCTCCGGGAAGCGCACGGTGCGGGTGATGACGGAGTCGAAGACCTTGTCCCCGAACGCCTCCACCAGCCGCTCCATCACCTCGCGGGCGTGGAGGGTTCGGCGGTCGAACATCGTCACCAGGATGCCCAGCACCTCGAGCTTAAAGTTCAGGCGGTCGCGGACCTTATCCACCGTGTCCATCAGCAGCGCCAGGCCACGTAGCGAAAAGTACTCGGACTCCACCGGAATGATCACCGAATCCGCACAGCTCAGCGCGTTGACCGTCAGCAGACCCAAGGACGGCTGGCAGTCGACGATGATGAAGTCGTAGTCGCGCATCACGGGCCGCAGCGCGCGGGCCAGGGCTTGCTCACGGCCGACCTCGTTGACCAGCTGGATCTCCGCAGCCGACAGGTCGATATTCGCCGGAACGACGTCCAGACCGTCGACGGGGCTGGAGTGGATGGCGTCAAGAATAGAGGCAGAAGAATCGACCAACAGGTTATAGACCGTAACGTCCAACTCGTCGTGGCTAATACCCAGACCAGCGGACAGTGCGCCCTGCGGGTCCAAGTCCACCAGCAGCACCTTGCGGCCGAACGCGGCCAGCGAGGCACCGATGTTGATCGTAGAGGTGGTCTTGCCCACCCCGCCCTTCTGGTTGCACATCGCGATGATAGAAGCCGGGCCGTGGCGATCCAACGGCTCGGGGTCCGGCAGCTCCTTGATCGGTCGTCCGGTCAGGCCGATGCGCTGATCGGGCTTATCAAACAACGCATCCGCGTGTGACTGTGAACGTGACATCGGCGATCCCGTCAAGCCCTTTCCCTTGATTGTGATCAATAGCCTTTAATTACACCCTAGAGATTATCAGGCGCACTAGGTACGGGGGTGAGATGAGGCCCAAATTTCCCTCAAGTGCTCAGGGCTGACCTTGGTGTAAATCTGCGTGGTAGCCACGCTAGCGTGCCCGAGAAGTTCCTGCACCACACGAATATCCGCGCCACCCTCCAGCAGGTGCGTGGCGAAGCTGTGGCGCAAGCTGTGCGGCGAAACATGCTCCAGCCCCGCCGCCTCCGCCGCCTGCGAAACGATCTTGAAACCCGATTGGCGGCCAAGGCGCGCCCCGCGGTTGTTGAGGAACAGCGCCGGGCTGCCCTTCTTGTTCAGGCTCGGCCGCGCCCGCACCAGGTAGCGCTCCACTGCCTCCAGCGCGGGGCGCCCCAGCGGGACGATGCGTTCCTTGCCGCCCTTGCCGCGCACCAGCAGCACGCGCTGTTCGCGGTCGAGGTCATCGACGTCGAGGTCTAGTAGCTCGGTGATGCGCGCGCCGGTCGAGTAGAGCATCTCGAGCAGCGCACGGTCGCGGATGTTTATTTGGGACGCCCCGTCGCCCGCCGGCACCGCGTTCAGCAAAGCCTCTACCTGTGCCAGGCTTAGGGCCTTCGGGATGGAACCGCCCAACGAAGGCGTGGGAACGTCCGCCGCAACGTCGAAGGGCAGGCGACCGTCGGCATGGGCGAAGGAATGCAGGCCGCGGATCGCCGCCAGCCCGCGAGCGGCGGAGGACGCCGCGAGGTTCAGATCCTTACGGAGGTAAACCAGGTGATCCTCGATGTCTGTGGCGGTGACGTCCTGCAGCGCCTTGGCCCCTAGCCACTCCAGGTAGCGGTCGAGGTCGCGCTGGTAGTTCGACAGCGTGTGAACGGAGACATCGCGCTCGGTCTTTAGATGCCGGATATAGGCAGTGACGAGCTTGCGGTTGACTTCTGCGCTCAACGGATAAACTTCATGTCCGAGCCGGGCTTGGCTTCCGCGCTGGCGGAGCGGCGATCGGCGAGGCCGGAGTGATAGTTGAAAGGCTCTGAAACGTCCCGGCGGGTACCAGCGGCCAGGTGCAGCAGGGCGATGGTGGCGATGGAGTTTTCCACCTTGCCCGTCTGCACCCACTCAATGGCTTCGGGGATCGGCACCCAGCGGGTTTCAATCTCCGCCTCCTCGAACTCGGCCTCCGGCAAGTCGAAGTCGGAGAGGTCATCGTCCAAGTCTTCGGCCAGGTAGACGCGGCACATTTCTTCACTGAAGCCCGGGGAGGTCACGACATCCCCCAGCAGGTGCCAGTTGTGGGCGCGCAGGCCAGCTTCCTCGGCCAGCTCACGGCGGGCAGCCTCCAGGGGATCCTCCCCCACCAGATCCAGCAGGCCGGCGGGGATCTCCCACAGGTGGCGGCCCACGCCGTGGCGGTACTGGCGGATCATCATCACGTGGTTATCGCGCACGGCGGCGACCGCGACTGCGGAGAAGTGCTCCACGATCTCGCGCTTCGCCTCGCCGGTGGCGGTGGTGATCGTATCGCGGCGCACGCCGATGATCGGCGCGTCCAGCAGCAGCTCGCTATCTACAACGCGGTACGGGGTGCTGTCGTTGCTCATGACTCCCTAGTGTAGGAGCACTGGATTAGGAGCGCCGGTCTAGGAGCGCTCAGCCTGGTGCTTCAGCGCAGCGTCCACCAGCCCCTGGAACAGTGGGTGGGAACGGGTCGGGCGGGACTTGTACTCCGGGTGAGCCTGGGTGGCCACGAAGTACGGGTGCACGTCCTTCGGGTACTCCACGAACTCCACCAGGGTGCCGTCCGGGGAGGTACCGGAGAACTGCAGGCCAGAGCCCTCGGTGATCTGCTCGCGGTATGCGTTATTCACCTCGTAACGGTGGCGGTGGCGCTCCGAGACGTCGGTGGCGCCGTACATCTCAGCGACCAGGGAGCCTTCGGCCAGACGCGCCGGGTAGGCCCCCAGACGCATGGTTCCGCCCAGGTCCGCCTCGCCCGACACAGCTGCCTTCTGCTCCTCCATGGTGGAGATCACAGGGGTGGAGGCGTTGGCGTCAAACTCGGTAGAAGAAGCATCGGTGAGCCCCGCGGTGCGCGCGGCCTCGATCACGATGCACTGCAGGCCCAGGCAGATGCCCAGCAACGGCAGCTTGTTCTTGCGGGCGTAGGTGATGGCGCCGATCTTGCCTTCGATGCCGCGGTTGCCGAAGCCACCGGGGATGACCACACCGTCGACATCCTTCAGAGCCTCTGCCGCGCCCTTCTCGGTTTCGCACTCGTCGGAGGCGATCCACTTCACGTTGGCACGCACGTTAGCGCCGAAACCGCCGGCGCGGATGGCTTCCGCGACGGAGAGGTACGCATCCGGCAGGTCGATGTACTTGCCGACGATGCCGATGGTCACCTCGCCCTGCGGGTTGTGGACGCTCTCCAGCAGGTTGCCCCAGGTCGTCCAGTCCACGTCACGGAACGGCAGGTTCAAGCGGCGGATGATGTAGTTATCCAGGTGCTGGGAGTGCAGCACCTTCGGGATGTCGTAAATGGAAGGCGCATCCGGGCAGGAAACCACGCCGTCCTCATCCACGTCGCACATCAGGGCAATCTTGGACTTCATGGCCTGCGGGACCTCACGGTCGGCGCGCAGGACGATTGCATCCGGGACGATACCGATGCTGCGCAGCTCCGCGACGGAGTGCTGGGTCGGCTTCGTCTTCAGCTCGCCCGACGGCGCCAGGTAAGGCACCAGGGAAACGTGGATGAAGGCGATGTTCTCGCGGCCGGCCTCGTGCCGAACCTGGCGGATGGCCTCCAAGAAGGGCTGGGATTCGATGTCGCCGACAGTGCCGCCGATCTCGCTGATGACGACGTCCGGCGCCTGGCCGCTCTTATCCGGCTGGCCCATCGCCAGCACTGCCGCCTTGATCTCGTCGGTGATGTGCGGGATCACCTGGACGGTCTTGCCCAGGAACTCACCGCGGCGCTCCTTGGCGATGACGTTGGAGTACACCTTGCCGGTGGTTACGTTGCCAGCGGCGGAGAGGTTGCGATCCAGGAAACGCTCGTAGTGGCCGAGGTCCAGGTCTGTCTCCGCACCATCCTCGGTGACGAACACTTCGCCGTGCTCGAAGGGGTTCATGGTGCCCGGATCAACGTTGAGGTACGGATCCAGCTTCTGCATCGTTACGCGCAGGCCACGGGAGGACAGCAGCTGCCCTAGGCTTGCTGCCGTGAGCCCCTTGCCCAGCGAGGACGCCACACCGCCGGTGACGAAGATGTATTTAGTGCTGTTCTTTGCACGATTAGTGGCCAAGGTAACTCCCGAATCAACGACGCTTAAACTTCGCTATCTACGGGGTTTCAGCCTAACACAAGCCTATTCCGGCGTAGCATCCGACGCGTTCGCAGCAGCCCCGTAGTGCCCCGCCTTGCCGTCCTTCTGCTGGCCCAGCGCGCGGATTGCAGCGATGCGGCCTGCGACGGTGTCCACGTTGTCCACGGTGGAGACGGCCTCCTTCGCAGTCCGGTCTGCACGAACCTGGCCCACCGCGCCGTCTTCCTCTGCGCTGCCTGCCTGGGCGGCCAGAACGGCGCCCTTCATGCGGGAATCTAAGCCTGCGGCGAAGTCGGCGACGAACTTCGTTCCGTAGTTACCGCGGTCCTTGTCGTCGGCGGTATCCCCACCTACGACCAGAGCCAGGTCGGCAGTCTTCGGAGCCTCTCCTTGGTAGGCGATAAAGTCCTCGTTGGATAGTGCGCCCAGGGTCACGCCCCGGTCCGATTCACTGGCTTCCTTGTCGCCGGCGCCCAGTGCCGCGCCCAGCAGCTGGCCGGTGTGCATACCCGGGTCCAGCTTGTCTTCCGAGAGCTTCGCGCCAGCCGGCAGGGAGTTCGCCGCAATGGACTTCAGAGAGTCTCCATTGTTGGCGTCCAGCGCCTTCTCCGTCACCTCGATCACACCGTGGACTTCCCCACCGGCCATTTTTACCAGGCGCTGGAGACTGTCGACGTTGGCCTGGTCGGCGTCCGGAAGCACAAAAAGGTTTACCGACGAACCGCGCAACAGGTTGCGCACCGCCGGGCCCGCGACGGAGCCCAGAACCTTGTCGCTGGCGGTGGACTGTCCCTCAGCCTTCTCGCGCGCGGTTTGCTCGCTCTTCAGCTCCTGCTCGGCGGAGGAATCCTTTGCCACAGGCCCGCCCGGCACGTTCGGGGCGAGGGCGAAAAAGCCCAGTGCAGTGCCGACGGCCACGCCGAAGCCCAGGCCGGCGATCACTCTGCCGGCGGACCCCTTCGAGTTCTTGCTCATGCTTATGCCTCTTGTCTCCCTGCTATTCCTGCGTTAATTCTTGAACAGATCCTGCACGCTCAGCGCGAAGTTGTTCCAGGTGTCCACGAGGTTGTCCACGAAAGATCCATCGCCAGAGAAGCCGATGATCACAACGATGGCGGCCAGGGCGACCAGGATGCCCAGCAGCGCCCAGATCCAACCGCCGCCGGAGCGGGAGACGCGGTAGAGCTCCGCCACGGCGGTGGAGTCGACCAGGCGGGGGCCTACGCGCAGGCGGGTCATCAGGGCCGACGGGGTTTCCGGCGACTGGGCGCGCTGGAACACGCGGTCCAGGTCCTCCACCTCGCCGAGGCTTACCACCATGGATGCACCGTGGTAGTTGGCCAGCAGCAGCGCCAGGTCGGTCGGATCCTGGGTGGCGGCGGGGAAGGTCATGGCGCCCACGCCGAGGTCTTGGATGCGCTCCAGGCCAACCGCGTGGCCGTCCGGGTCTGCGGGCAGCACGACGGTGGCGCCGCAGCGCAGAGCCTCGTTGGAGATCTTCTCCGGGTCGCCGATGATCACGTTCGGGCGGTAGCCCTCCTGCATCAGGCTGTCGGCTGCGTTCTCCACGGCGACGATGATCGGCGAGTACTCGCGCATGAAGTAGCGCAGGTCCTTCAGCTTCTGCTCGATGTGCGTGTCGGGGCTAGCCACCAGCACCTTACGGTCGTCCATGTCCACGTCGACATCCGGGATGCCGAGGCCATCGACCAGCAGTGGGGCCTCGGAGCGGACGAACTCGGACATGTTGCCAGACAGGGCTTCCATGTGGTCGCCGAGCGCCTCGCGGGCGTCCTCGAAGCGGGTGGCGGCGGTATCCATATCCAGGATTTCGCCGCCACCGATGGAGCGGTCGCCGTAGTAGACCTTGCCCTCGTCAACGCGGCCCTTCTTGCCGTTCTTGACCTTGGAGAGCAGCTCCTCGCCGGCGTTTTCGATCAGCAAAATGTCTGCGTCGAGCATCATCTGCGGACCGAAGTTCGGCACCTGGCCGGTAGTGAACTGTTGTGCGTTCACCACGGCGGCTACGCGCGCGTCGATGAGCTTTTGGCAGTTAGCACGGTTGATATCGGGTTCGTCGACAATGGCAATGTCGCCCTCGGAGATCTTGGCCTTCGTAAATCCCTTGGGTCCGGTGAGGTCACGGGTGGCGCCGTTGATTCCGGGCTGGTCGCTGCGGGAGAAAATCATGCCCACCATTGTGGTGTTCATGTGGCCAGTGTTGCGTTAGGCGCGCCGGTGAAAGGCCGTTTTACTCTAGCGAATCACCTTCTTCACCGTTTGTTGCGCAGTGGCTCGGTCCTTGCCCCGGCTCTTTCGGTCGCGTGCCTTCTTCCCGGAAATCAGCGGATCCTCGCCACTGAGGAAAATACGCTGGAAGTACGAGCGATCCTGCTTGCCGAATGCAACCGCCGACCCGCGCAGACCAGTCTTCGCCCCCTTGGCTGCTCGGCCGATGCTTGTTCCTCTACCCATTACTGTGGACGCCACGTTCCCGCCGCCCTTCACTCCAGCACCGCCCTTAGCGCCAGCGGTTCCGTGGACTGCAGAGGTTGCTCCCTTGCCGGAGTTGGGAGTGTTCGCGTGCGCGTTCTCGCCGTGAGGGGCGTGGAGAGGGCTGGAGATTGCTTTCAGACTGCCCGGGAGGTTCGGGCGAGGTGCCGTGGTGGAGACGTTTCGCAAGTCCGCCTTCGGCGTGCCGGTGACGGAGTTTGCGCCGCTTCCGGAGCCGGCGCCTCCGCTGATACTGCGAAGCTGTGGGCCGCTCCCCCTGCCTCCCAGTTCACTGACCGCGCCGGGGCGCCCGGCTGCACCATTTCCGGCGCCGAAGCGATTCTGTGCGTTGATGAGGTTCCCCGTACCGGGCATGGAAGTACCACCCTGGCCGGGAACGGTTGGAGTGGCAGCGGCTGTGGCTGCTTGGTGCGGCGTGATCGTCGGCGCCTGTGCCGGTGATGTGATGCCTCCGGGCGCAAATCCGGGCGCCTGAGGTGCTGCTTTGGCCGCTGCGGGTTGGACGGGTGCAGGTGTGTTAGCCGGAGCGTGCAGGCCACCTGGTGCCGGAGCCGCGTGAGTGGCTGCGGGAGCTGCGGTGGGTTTAGGTGCATTCGTTGCCGCGGCGGCAGCTTGCTCGCCGTGGGCCGTGGCGCTTGCGGGAGAAACAGCATTTGTGTGGCCGTTGATGTGCGTGACCGTCGGTTGCGCGGAGGCGGTGGAGACGGTGGTGGCGTCCAGAGTTCCTCCGCCAGAGTGCCCAACGATCGGAACCCCGAGGTTGGAGACGGGAGGGCGCACCATCTCTAGGGATGGCTGCAGTTGCGAGGAAACGAAGTTGGCTACGGCGGCTTGTTCGGCGAGTAGGCGTTCTGCGGGATCGGCGATCAGTGAGGTTGTGGCTTGGATTGTTTCGAGAGCTTGCAGGTTGGTACTGCGGACGAGTGGGAACTGGCGGACGGACCCGGCCATTGCTGTGGTGTTGGAGGCGACGACGAGGCCGGTTTTGTGGACATCGTCGATCGCTTCGCGCGCTGTGTCGAAAGAATAGCCTTCAGAGGAGCTGGCCAGGCCAGTGGATGCGCTCTTGAGGTTATCCATGGAATCCTTGAGCGCCTTGGCTGCGTTCTCCCAAGAGTCTGCGACTGCGAGAGGCGCGGAATCGTCCCCCTGAAATGCCGTGATGAGCGATGCGAGCGGCATGGTGGCCTCCGCGACGGTCACTGGTGTGTTGTACATCAGGTTGTCGATCGACCGGGAATCGCGGGTTGGGATAAAAAATTTCCGCATCCTGTTGTCCGCGACCGAAACCTGGGAATTCACCTGATCGAAAGACTTCTTGCTGAAATACTCCTGCAGGTCGAAGCCTTCTAGTTGGTTGGAGAATACCTCCAACAGCCAGTTCACGTTAGAAGTGAGAATATCTACCACATTTTTGGCTGAACCTGACTGGCCACTCCAAAAAGTCCCATGCTGAGAGTAGGCGGCTTTTAGCGAGGGGACGCCAGTGTAAGTAGCCCCTGCTCTACTCTGAACATGAAAGTCATCCAGCGCCGCTTTAGCTTCCAGCAATGACTTCCTCACTCCACGCAAGGAAGATATATCAAACTTAAGCATTTCCCCACCCCATATAGTTTTTTTAATACGTTACAAAATTATCAAGAATTTGAAAGAATTTCTCGGATAAATTACACACCAGGCGAACATCTCCAGTAGCATCACCGGAAAGAAATCTCGCATAGATTATGGAAGATCCCTCTTCTTTAGCGACTCCACAATCATTTTCGTCTTCACCAGGATCAATCCCTACAAGCGAAACATCATTGCGCAGGAGCTGATAATTAACGCTTTTCTTGTTTTCCTCAAGATTTCGAGTGGGATCAATAGAAACATTGAACATTTCTTCAGAAAAGGGTCCCCTCACGCCCTCAGATTCAAAGAAGTAGCAGGTCCTTACCAACCCCTCGCTATTGGTATGTTCATGCTCAAACCCCACCTCCTCCATTCGCTCGATCACTTTCTCGTCGCACACATCCGGCAGACCAGCCAGCGGATCGTCCGGGGCCTTCCCCTCTAGCTTCGGAAGCTCGATGGGATCCCCCACGAACTTCTGCGATGCCCACACGTAGTGTTCCCACGGATCCGTCGGCTCGGTCTCGAACCACATCCCCTTGTGCCCTTCAGGTTTTAGCATACGGCCGTCGCCTTCGACCTCACCCGAACCCGAGTTATCCACAGGCCCGTCGCCTGTAGGTTGCTCCTCAGTTTCAGCAAAAGCGCCGGTCAGTGCAGGTTTATCCCCCTCGCTTCCACACGCAGTCAAAGCGAATCCAAAAAAAACTAGAAACACACTTGCCGCTACACGCTTCACCGTCTTAGCCCCCTCACACTGCACGCAGATCGCTGCGGGTGCGCACTCCCCCTTTTAACACAGCACTACTGTAGCGCCGATCACACCCCCGCGCCCGCTGGCAGAAAAATTTTTCTCTACAGCTCCGCTTTCGCGTCCGTAGCCATCGCCATCAGCTCTTCGGCGTGAGCCCGCCCCGTATCGGACTCCAAGCCTGCCAGCATGCGCGACAACTCCTCCGCCCGCTCATCCTCGCTAAGCGTGCGGACCGAGGAAGTCACCGAATCCGCGGAGGTCGCCTTAGCCACGTACACGTGGGCGTCGCCAAACGCAGCGACCTGGGGCAAGTGAGTAACAACGATGACCTGATTATCAACCGCCAACTTCGCCAGACGGCGTCCGATCTCCACGGCAGCTTTACCGCCAACGCCCGCATCGACCTCGTCGAAGACCATCGTCCGGCCGCCCTCCGTCCCCGCGGCCAACACGACCTCCAGCGCCAGCATCACGCGCGAAAGCTCACCGCCAGAAGCCGAACCCGCCAGCGGATTCACATTGCCACCCTGCACCAGCTGGAACTCCACCTCGTCGATGCCGTGCGGCCCCAGCTCACTGGCCTTCTCGCCCGCCTTTTCGCCAGGCTGCCGCACGTCGACGCGGAT
>ERZ1673753.1672-NODE-1672-length-19147-cov-5.656348_pt1 | contig 19147 bp, 16 predicted proteins | sample MGYA00580201_ERZ1673753 | MGnify/ENA primary metagenome ERZ1673753 (study PRJEB41218, sample SAMN15661747) | gut metagenome | host: Homo sapiens | place: Canada: London | collected 2015-08-20/2019-03-30 | study: EMG produced TPA metagenomics assembly of... | reverse complement strand
GGGTGGGGTTCGGGTTCACGGCGCAGTCCCCGAATGCCCACAGCACGCCGTCCATGACCATCAGGAAGATGGAGCTGACCACCGACGCACCCGGTGCAGTCTTGATGATCTGGAACGAGGGCTTAATGGTGTGCGCGGTCGTGTGAGCCGCGCCGGAGACCATGCCGTCGGCGATCCCCTTGTGGACCATCATCGTTGCGTAGTAGCTGATGTCCTGCATGGTCTCGCGCGCCTGCTCCAGGGTGATGCCCTTGTGCTTGCGCAGCTCGGCGAACTCGGCGGCGAACTCCTCCAGCTGGTTGCCCTCGCTCGGGTCGGTCAGCGTGGCACTGGAAAGGTCCAGCCCCAGCTCCTTGGCGCGGCGGGCGATGTCGTCCGGGCTGCCCAGGATGGTCAGCTGGCACACCTTGGCACGCAGCAGCTGGTCGGCAGCGGTGAGGATGCGGTCGTCCTCGCCTTCCGGCAGCACGATGTGAGCGTTCTTCTCGCGGGCCTTGATCAGCAGGTTGCGCTCGAACAGCTCGGGGCCGATCACGGGCTCCTTCGCAGCGCTCGCCCCCGCGGCACTCCCAGCCCCGCCAGCCCCCGCACCAGCATCAGTCCCGCCGGCTGCTGCCTGCGCGATGCCTTCCAGCGCGATGTGGCGAATCGCCTGCCCTTCTGCCTCCACGGCGTTGGCTGCGGCGGCAGCTGCGGAGGCGCTGGCGTCAATAAAAGAAATACCGGCGGGCTTGCGACCAGAGCGCACCAGCTGTCCGGAGGCCAACTGCAGCGCCGTGGCGTCGGCTGGGCTTCCCGCGAGCAGGTAGTGGGATGCGCCCGCGGCGGCCGCGAGGCGCGAGTCAAAGGTGATCTCGCCGGTGCCGAGCAGCACGGCGCCCGCTCCAGCTCCGGCACCTGCGCCGGCCTTAGCGTCGTAGGCCGCGTCGAGGGCGGCGGCGAAGTCGGGCGCGGAGGGGCGGATGGTGTCGAAGATGTCGACTGCCTCTGCCTCCCCTAGTGCGTCCAAAATGTCGGAGCGGCGCGCGGCGGCGCTCGCTATCGGTGAGACGACGGCGTTCGTGCCAGTTCCTTGGGGCGCGATAGACGACGCGATAGACACAGCTCACATACCTTCCTCAATGGAGTTTCACTTCACTTCCATTGTGCCTTGGCAACCCCGCACTAGCGAGGCGCGGGGAAGGGGCGCCCTCGCTTTACCCCCTGGCGCGCTCTTTCTCGCGCTGTTGCACTTTCGTTCTTTCTTCTTCGTAGTGACGCCCACTTGCCCGCCCCTCGATGACCTCCGCGTCGCTTGCCGCGGTGGCCTGCTGGGAGTTCTCCGGTGCATCGTCGCCGGTCAGAGAGCGTTCCAACAGGGAGCGCTTGCGCACGACGACGAGGGCGACGATCACGGCCAGGCCGATCAGGATGACGGCGACCACGCCGAGGAAGCCGAAATAGTTCACCAGGCGGCTGGAGTTCAGCAGCATCAGCAAACCGCCGACCACGCCGCCAAGTACTTCTGGCTTCATAATGGTTACGATCCACGCGGCGATCGGGGCAGCGATGGCTCCGCCGACCAGCAGGCCGACGACTGGCTGCCAGTTTTCCGCCAATTCCGAGCCCATGCCTGCAACGAAGCCGGCGGTGGCGGATACGGCAACCAAGAACTCGGCGGTGTTTACCGTGCCGATGATGCGGCGCGGCTCGGCCTTGCCCACGCTCATCAGAGTGGAGGTGGTTACAGGCCCCCAGCCGCCACCGCCGGAGGCATCCAGGAAGCCACCGGCCAGGCCCAGGCCTGCCAGGCCGAAGCGGGAGCGGCGGGTGGTGGATACCGGCTGAGTGTCTTCATCCTTCTTCCACGGCACGGCCACGCTACGCACCAGTACGTAGGCGCCGAGGAGCACTAGCAGGGTGGACACAACTGGCTCGGCTGCCTCAGTGGAGAGGTTACTGAGCACGTAGGCGCCCGTAAACGAACCGATGGCGCCCGGCACGCCGAGGGCCAGGACGGTCGGCCAGTGGACGTTCTTCAGCCGCCAGTGGGATAGGCCGGAGAACAGCGTGGTGCCGACCTCCGCCAGGTGAACGGCGGCGGAAGCGTGGGCGGGGCCCAAGCCGGAGAAAATCAGCAGAGTGGTTGCGGTGATGCCGAATGCCATGCCCAGCGCGCCGTCGACCAACTGGGCGACCACGCCGACGAGGGCAAAAATCAAGATCTTCATGAGGGGTTAGTCCTTGCTGTCTGTGAGGGGTTATCCGTGAGGGAAAACGTGTTGTGAGGGGCTAGAAGGGCTAGTGCGCTTGTTACAGGGCGCGACAGGCGCGGTTGATGACGACCGGGGCTACCGCGTCACCGAGGTGGCGCGTACACTTCCGGCCGTTTGGCATTCGGATCTTGGCCTTGTCCCACAGCAGGCCGGGGCTGACGAACAGCGGGACGGTGACGGTGCGTTCGTCTGCGAATTCCAGCAGCGCCTCCGTGTCTCGGCCCGGGTTGTCCCCGGTGGCGACGAAGGCGCGGGCGCTGCGCATGTTCAGGCGGGCGCCAACGCGGCCGGCGAACTCGGCGACGGCCTCGTTCGCGCCCGGCTGGCTGGAGCCCACGGAGTACAGCGCTAACTTGTCGATGCTGCTGTCTGTGGCATTCGCGGCGCTAGCGCTTGCACTGTCCGTGGCGACACTGCCAGCGAGGTACTGGGCCGTGAAGTCGGCGACCAGCTCCTCCATATCTGCGCCGGTTCCCAACCCGTCAGTGAGGTGGAGGGTCAGGCCGGCGGACGAGGTGGCGTCAATAGACTCAACGGCCTCGGCGATCGCGGCGGGAACGTCGTAGCGAGCGTGGAAAGCCTGCGTGAACAGCAAAGGAACTACTACCGCCTCCGTGTAGCCCGCCGCGACGACGCGGTGGGCGACCGTCGTGAGGGTGGCGGGGTGGAAGTCCAGGAAGGCGGCGAAGGCCGGCAGCCCAGTGCTTTCGGAAATGCGCTCGGTGATCTCAAAGACCGCCTGGTCCGCCTGCGGGTGGCGGGATCCATGGGCCAAGCAGATGATGGGTGCCGGCCGGGTCATGTTAGTTCACCAAGCCTGCGGTCAGGGTGTCGCCACTACCGGGGTTAATCAGCAGCAGCGAACCAACGCGGCCACCACGGCGGTAGGTTTCGACGGGCAGCGGCTCGGCCACCGTCACGCGCACCTCCGCGATGTCGTTGAGCGCCAGCTCGTCGGCGCCACCATGGGCGATCTCCTCCTCGCTGCGGTTGCGGCCCGAGATGTCCACGCGGCGGATGACCTCGTCCACGCGGCCGCGCACCAGCGCGGTGCCGTAGCGCACCAGCACATTGCTGCGCAGGCGCACCGGGGACTCGGACAAGTGGAAGACCGTCGCGGTGAAGGACTGCTGCGGCTCCGGCAGATCCAGTGCGGCGATGATGTCCCCGCGGGACAAGTCGATGTCGCGGTCCAGGCGCAGGGAGACTGACTCGCCGCGGGCGGCGGTCTGCTGCTCCCCTGCCGGGCCGTCGATGCCCTCGATGATCGCCTCGCGACCATCGGCCAGCACCTTATCGCCGACGGACACCTTGCCCGCGGTGATACGGCCTGCGTAGCCGCGGTAATCGGTGGCGTGGTCGCGGATGACGATCTGGATCGGGAAGCGCAGTCCGCGCTCCACGTCGGCGGTGTTCTTCGCCGGCTCGGTGGTCTCCAGGATCTCCAGTACAGACGGGCCCGTGTACCAGGGGGTGTTCTGGCTGCGCTCGACGACATTGTCACCTAGCAGCGCGGAGGTCGGGATCACGTCGACATGGGCCAGGCCCAGCTCGGAGACTAGTGCGTCCACGTCGGCCTTCACGTCGTTGAAGACCTGCTCGCTGAAATCGACCGCGTCGATCTTATTGACGGCCACGATGACGTGGGAGATCTTCATCATCGCCGCCACGGTCAGGTGGCGACGGGTCTGCTCGATCACGCCGTTGCGGGCGTCAACCAGAACAATAACCAGCTCCGAGGTGGACAGGCCCGTGACGGTGTTGCGCGTGTACTGCACGTGCCCCGGGGTATCAGCCAGGATAAAGCTGCGCTTATCGGTAGCGAAGTAACGGTAGGCCACATCGATGGTGATGCCCTGCTCGCGCTCGGCGCGCAGGCCATCGACCAGCAGCGACAGGTCCGGGTTCTCCAGGCCCTTGGCGTTGGAGACGCGCTCTACGGACTCATACTGGTCGGCCAGGATGGACTTCGTATCGTGCAGCAGGCGGCCCACAAAGGTGGACTTGCCGTCGTCGACGGAGCCGGCGGTGCACAGGCGGAGGGTCGGCAGGTTGGTGGACATCAGAAGTAACCTTCCTTCTTGCGATCCTCCATGGAGGACTCACTGAGCTTGTCGTCGGCACGGGTGGCGCCGCGCTCGGTGGTGGTGGACTGGCGGATTTCGTCGATCACGTCCTCGATGGTCGTGGCGGTGGAAAGGACGGCGCCGGTGCAGCTCATGTCGCCAACGGTGCGGTAGCGCACGGTCTTCTCGACCAGCTCCTCTCCTTTCTTCGGGCCACCCCACTCGCCCGGGGTCAGCCACATGCCGTTGCGGTTGAAGACCTCGCGCTGGTGGGAGTAGTAGATCGCCGGGACCTCGACGTTGCGGTCGCGGATGTAGTCCCACACGTCGGCCTCGGTCCAGTTGGAGATCGGGAACACGCGGATGTTCTCGCCCACCTGGTGGCGGCCGTTGTAAAGGCCCCACAGCTCGGGACGCTGGCGGCGCGGGTTCCAGCCGCCGAAGCTATCGCGCACGGAGAACACGCGCTCCTTGGCGCGGGCCTTCTCCTCGTCGCGGCGGGCGCCGCCCAGCACCGCGTCGTAGCCGCGGTTCTGGATGGTCTCCACCAGCGGCACGGTCTGCAGCGGGTTGCGGGTGCCGTCCGGGCGCTCCTGAATGGCGCCGCTGTCGATCCAGTCCTGGACGGCAGCGACGTGCAGGGTCACCTTCGGATCCGCGGCGATCTTGTCGCGGAACTCGATGACCTCCGGGAAGTTGTGGCCGGTATCCACGTGCACCAGCTCGAAGGGAACCGGTGCGGGGTGGAAGGCGCGCTTCGCCAGCTCCAGGACCACGACGGAATCCTTGCCGCCGGAAAACAGCAGCGCGGGGCGGTCGAACTGGCCTGCTACTTCGCGCAGGATCTCGATTGCTTCCGCCTCGAGGCTCGCCAGGTGCGGTGAAAGGGCGGTGGTGTTTTCATTGCTCATGTGTGAAGTCCGCATTCTGTCTTGTTGGAGCCGGCCCAGCGGCCGGATCGGGGGTCCTGTCCTTCGGCAACCGGCAGGGTGCAGGTTTCGCAGCCGATCGACGGGTAGCCCTGCTTGGTCAGGGGGTTGATGATCAGGTCGTGGTCGTTGATGTACGCCTCCACGTCCTCGTCGCTCCAGGCGACGATGGGGTTGATCTTCAGCCGGCCGGTGCGGTCCACGTCCAGCACCGGAGTGTTGGCGCGCAGGGCGTTGTCTACGCGACGCACGCCGGTGATCCAGGCGTTGAAGGGGTTCAGCATCCGCGCCAGCGGCTCGACTTTGCGCATGCGGCAGCAGGCGGTGTTGTCGCGGGAGTACAGGCGCGGGCCGTAGACCTTGTCCTGCTCCTCGCGGCTGAGGACCGGGGTGATGTTTTCCAGCGGCAGGTTGTAGCGCTGCTGGACCTTGTCGCGGGTCTCGAGCGTTTCGGCGAAGTGGTAGCCGGTGTCCAGGAAGACCAGTTCTGCGCGGTCTTCCGCCAGGCGTCCTTCCGCCAGCTCGGCCAGGACGGTGTCCTGCATGGACATGGTCACTGCGATCTTGCCGGGCACGTGCTCGGCCACCCAGTCCATGATTTCTTCGGCGCTGGCGCCCTGTAGCTTGTCGTTCCAATCGGCGACGAGCTGCTCGTTGGCTGCTCGCTCCTCGTCGCTCAGCGGCGTGGTCTTGGTCGGCGCGCCCTGCGGACTCTCGGCTGGGTCTCGAAAGTCATCCGAATTCCCGCCGAGCAGGCCGGTCGCATCTACCAGGCTCATGAGCTCCTCTTCTCGGGGTTGATGGTTGGTTTGTCGAAGTGTGCTTCTCAAGAACTCGAGGGGAACTCTTGGTTACCCCCTAGACAGACCGATCGGTCTGTATTGGCTTTCACCACAATAGACCAATCTGTCCATTCCTACAACCGGGTTCAAGATTCTTTGTGACGCCCCCACCGTCGCGAACTGCCCAAAGGCCACGAATGGCCCTTAAGGGGTGGGGGGCGAAGGGGCGTCAATAAAAGGTCAGTTACAACAACTGTCCGTGGAACTTGACGGAGAAAACCCGCATACATTCGCGGCACTGCCAGGCGTTGTCAGTCTCCGCGTCCGGGAACAAGTTCTGGGACATGCAGTAGGGGCAGTTGTTCACCGTCGCGCGGCGGGCATTCGGGTGCCCCACACGGCCACCGACCTGCTCGTTCACGCTCGGCAGAGAGTCTTTATCCGGAACACTCATCGGCTACACCAACAGCTCGTCGTCGGCACGGACAACCCAATCACGGAACTCCTCGCCGTCGGTGCGGTGTGACTTGAAGTTCTCCACCACACGGACCACGTAGTCGCCCAGATCCTTGGAGTAGACCTGGTTGCCGCGCACCTTCTTACCGAAGTGTGGCTCCAGGCCGATGGTTCCGCCGAGGTGCACCTGGAAGCCCTCCACGCGCTCGCCTTCGTCGGTGGTGAGGATCTTGCCGGACAGGCCGATATCGGCCACCTGGGTGCGTGCACAGGAGTTCGGGCAGCCATTAAGGCTAATCTTCAGCGGCACATCGAGGTCACCCAGGCGATCCTCCAGCTCGTCGACCAACGCGATGGCGCGCTGCTTGGTGACGACGTGCGCGAGCTTGCAGAACTCCAGGCCGGTGCAGGAGATAATGTCGCGACGGAAGGCCGAGGGCTTGGCGGACAGGCCGAGCTCCTCCAGGTCCGCAACGAGAGCCTCCGCAGCCTCGCGTTCCAGGTCCAGGAACAACAGCTCCTTATCCGGGGTGGTGCGGATGTTGGTGGTGCCATGCTTTTCCGCCAGGTCGGCCAGCTGCTGCAACTGCTTGCCGTCGGTGTGCCCCACGGTGGGCTTAACACCTAGGTAGAAGCGGCCATCCTTCTGCTCGTGCAGGCCGACATGGTCGCGGTAACCCGGGTACTCCTCCGGCTCCGGGCCATCCAGCAGTGGGCGTTTGAGATACTCGTTCTCCAGAACCTCGCGGAACTTCTCCACGCCCCAGTCGGCCACCAGGAACTTCAGTCGAGCGCGGTTGCGCATGCGGCGGTAGCCGTAGTCGCGGAAGATGCGGACTACACCGGCCCAAACCTCGGGTACCTCGTCGATCGGTACCCACACACCCAGGCGCTGGGCGAGCATCGGGTTGGTGGACAGGCCACCGCCAACCCAGACGTCGAAGCCGGGGCCGTGCTCCGGGTGCTCGGAGCCGATGAAGGCGAGGTCCTGGATTTCGTGGGTGACGTCCTGGCGGGCATGACCGGAGATCGCGGACTTGAACTTACGCGGCAGGTTGCCGAACTCGGGATCCGGCAACAGTTCCTTCTTGATCTTCTCAATGGCCGGGCGGCCGTCGATGATCTCATCCTTGGCGATGCCCGCGACCGGGGAACCGAGGATGACGCGCGGCACGTCGCCGCAGCCAAAGAAGGAATCCAGGCCGACCTTTGCCAGCTCGTCCCAGATGGTTGGGACGTCTTCGATGCGGATCCAGTGCAGCTGCACGTTCTGACGGTCGGTGAAGTCGGCGGTGTTGCGCGCGTACTTCTCGGAGATCTCGCCAATGGTGCGCAGGCCGGCAGAGCTGACCACGCCGCCGTCCAGGCGGATGCGCATCATGAAGTAGTTGTCCTGCAGTTCCGCATTGGTCAGGGTCGACGTCTTCTCACCGTCGAGCCCCTGCTTGCGCTGGGTGTACATGCCAACCCACTTGAAGCGCGGGGCGAGGTCCTCGGCGGGAATCGAGTCGAAGCCCTCTTTGGAGTAGATGTCGCGGATGCGCTGCATCACGCTGATTCCGGGGTCTTCCTGCTTGACCCGCTCGTCGTCGTTGAGCGGCTCGCGGCCGTCCACAGCCCACTGCCCCTGGGGCTTGCGCTGCTTCTTGCGGCGCGGGCGCGCTGGCTTATTCTCAGTGGTCGTTCCGGTGGTCGTTCCGGTGGTCATGGTGCCTCAAATTCCATCTAGACTGATCTGTCTGTCTATATTGTCCGGTTCAGCCTAGATGGGATCCCGCACAAATTCAAGCGAAATGTTGATTTTTCTAGACAGAGTTGTCTATAGTTCGGGAGTTACCCGCAGTGACCCGATTTAGCGACCCTGCGTGGATTTTCGCTACATTAGAATGTGTAAATTCATGAGCAGCTCGAACGCTTCATGCGGTTCACGCGGCGCGGCAACAAAACGCACCGCGCGAGCTCAATGCAGGAATTCAACACAAGAGTTCAGTGCAAGAGTTCAAAACCGCGGTTCATCCGAAACCGAAGTACGACAAAACCGAAGTACAACCCGAACAAGAAGGATTTGCACCTGACATGCCCGAGAATCGCCCACTTCGCATTGCAGTCATCGGCTCTGGCCCGGCAGGCATCTACGCCTCCGACGCGCTGACGAAGTCTGAGGCCGACGTCAGCGTCGACATTTACGAGCGCATGCCGGCCCCCTTCGGCCTGATCCGCTACGGCGTTGCCCCCGACCACCCGCGCATTAAGGGCATCATCAAGTCCCTCCATAAGGTGATGGACAAGCCCGAAATCCGCCTGTTCGGCAACATCAACGTCGGCGAGGACGTCACCGTTGACGAGCTCAAGCAGTTCTACGATGCGGTCATCTACGCCACCGGCGCTACCGACGACCGCCCGCTGAACATCCCCGGCGGCGAGCACACCATCGGCGCCGGCGAGTTCGTCGGCTTCTACGATGCCAACCCGTACTTCGAGGACAAGTGGGATCTGTCCGCGGACTCCGTCGCCGTCGTCGGCGTAGGCAACGTCGGCCTAGACGTCGCCCGCGTGCTGGCCAAGACCGGCGAGGAGCTGAAGGTCACCGAGATCCCGGACAACGTTTACGACTCCTTGAAGGAGAACCAGGCCAAGGAGATCCACGTCTTCGGTCGCCGTGGCCCGGCGCAGGCTAAGTTCACCCCACTGGAGCTGAAGGAGCTCAACGATTCCGACACGATCGAGATCGTTATCGACCCGGAGGACATCCAGTACGACGAGGGTTCCGAGGAGGCCCGCCGCGCGTCCAAGATCCAGGACATGGTCTGCACCCGCCTGGAGCAGTACGCCATCGCCGACCCGAAGGGTGCTCCTCACAAGCTGTACATCCACTTCTTTGAGTCCCCGGTTGAGGTTAAAACTGACGCCGAAGGCCGCGTGACCGCATTCGTCACCGAACGAACCGAGCTCAACGGCGATGGCTCTGTCTCTGGCACCGGCAAGCTCACCGAGTGGCCGGTCGGCGCGGTCTACCGCGCCGTGGGCTACAAGTCCGACGAGCAGCCGGGCCTGCCGTGGGATGAGCGTCAGAACGTGCTGCCGAACGTCGGTGGCCGCGTGCTGACCGAGGGGCCGACTGCCGATGGCATCGCGGGCGTTCCGGGCTCCGCCGACCCGGAGGCCGAGAAGCGCGAGCGCCTGCCCGGCGTGTACACCACCGGCTGGGTCCGCCGCGGCCCTGTCGGCCTGATCGGCAACACGAAGGGCGACGCCAACGAGACCGTCGCCAACCTGCTGGAGGATGCTGCCAACGGCATCGGCTTTAACCCGGAGAAGCCGGAGCTGGAGGCCGTCGAGGCTTTCCTCGAGGAGAAGGGCATTGCTCACACCACGTGGGAGGGCTGGTACAGCCTGGATAAGCACGAGCGCGAGCTCGGCGAGGCCGAGGGCCGCGAGCGCAAGAAGGTGCGCGAGTGGGACGAGATGCTGCACCACTCCCAGGGCAAGAACGTCTAAAACATGGCAGCCATGGCTAAATCCGCCGAGTTCCCGGATGTTCACTTCACCGGGCGCGCGCTGCTAGCGATGCCCGCCCAGCAGCTGCACCCGTTGTACAAGCTGCGCGTGGACGTGTTCGTCCACGAGCAGCAAACTCCCTTCGCGGAGATCGATGACATCGACCCGCATCCGAACACCCACCATGTGCTGGCATACATTCACCCAGGCAGCGGCCCGGAGTATCCCTTCGGCCAGCCGGATCCGGGCTCTCCCCTGCGTCTGGTCGGCACGGCGCGCGTGTACGGCAAGCCGGAGGATCAGCACATCGGCCGCATGTGTGTGGCTAAGGATGTGCGCGGGCGTGGCATCGCCACCCAGATCATGGAGCAGGCCCTGGAGGTCTGCAAGGGTCGCGCCGCCGCGCTAGACCCGACCACCCAGGTCGCCCGCGTTTCTCTGAACGCCCAGACACAGGCGCAGGACTTCTACGCGAAGTTCGGCTTCCAACCGGTCGGCGAGCCTTTCGACGAGGAGCGCATCCCCCACGTCACCATGGAGCTGGAGCTCTAGCCCGGCACGCCGCCGCTACTTCGCCGCCATCTCCGCCGCGACCTCGGCGCACTCCTTGCGCCCGCACGTGGCGCTCTCCGGGTCCGCGGCACACTCCTCGCACAGCAGGATCTGCTCGCGGCACTGCTCGTTCACGCAGTTGTGGAAGTCGTTGGTCGCGTGGCCACACGCCCGGCAGCGGCCCAACGTAGCGGCGTCATCACTAAATTCCATGTGCATGCGCCCGTCGAAAACATACAGGGAACCCTCCCAAAGCCCTTTATCCCCGTACTTTTCGCCATAGCGGACGATGCCGCCGTCGATCTGGTAGACCTCCTCGAACCCGCGGTTCTTCATCAGCGAGCTTAGGATTTCGCAGCGGATGCCGCCCGTGCAATACGTGACAACCGGCTTGTCCTTCAGGGCGTCGTACTTGCCGGATTCGATCTCGCTGATGAAGTCGTGGGTGGTGCGCACGTCCGGCACGATGGCGTTTTTGAACTTGCCGATCTCCGCTTCCATGGCGTTGCGCCCGTCGAAGAAGACGACCTCGTCGCCGCGCTCCTCCACCAGCTTGTTCACTTCCTCCGGCTTCAGGTGCACGCCGCCACCGATCACGCCGTTTTCGTCTACCTTCAGCTCGTCCGGGGCGCCGAAGGCCACGATCTCGTCGCGCACCTTCACGGACAGGCGCGGAAAGTCGTCCGCCGAGCCCGCGGACCACTTGAACTCCATCTTCTTAAAGCCCGGGAACTCGCGGGTGCGGCGCACGTACTGCTTGCAGCTGGCCAGCGAGCCGCCGACGGTGCCGTTGATGCCGTGCTTGCTGATGAGGATGCGCCCTTTAAGCTCCAGCTGTTCGCATAGCGCGCGCTGCCACAGCATCACCGCGGTCGGGTCGTCGATCGGGGTGAAGCAGTAGTACAGCAGGATTCGGGTTTCGTTGAGGTCGGTTGCGCTATGTCCCATACCTCGGATTTTAGGGCTACTGCCCGTCTTCTGCGAAAACCGTCGGCCGCACCTCGATGTACCCGGCGGCTTCTTCGGCGCGCTGTCGGGCCTGGTCCGTGTCCTCGGCGGTGGCTACTGCCACTCCCATTCGTCGCCGCGCGAGTGCTCGGGGCTTGCCGAATAGGTAGATGTTGGTTTCTTCTACTGCCATTGCCTTATTGACGCCCACGTATTCAATGTCGCCGTCGTGTTTATCCTCGCAGCGGATAACGGCGGAGGCTCCCGGAGAGATCAGCGTGGTATCGATCGGCAGCCCAAGGATGGCGCGTGCGTGCAGGTCGAATTCAGAGAATCGTTGGGTACCGAGGGTGACCATGCCCGTATCGTGCGGGCGGGGGCTGACCTCGGAGAAGTAGACGTCATCGCCCTTGACAAATAGCTCCACGCCGTACACACCGCGGCCTCCCAAGGCGGTGGCGATGCGGGCGGCGATACTGCGGGCGGTATCCAATGCATCCTCGGACATGTGCGCGGGCTGCCAGGATTCCACGTAGTCGCCGCGGTCTTGGCGGTGGCCGATGGGCTCGCAGAACCAGGTGGCTTCCCGGCCGGTGTCGGGGTCGATGGAGCGTACGGCCAGGATGGTGACTTCGTAGTCGAAGGGGATGTACTGCTCAACCATCACGCGCTGGACGTTGGTGCGGGAGTGCTTGAGAGCTGCATTCCAGGCGGCCTCCAGTTCGTCCACTCCCCCGACATAGCTTTGGCCAGCGCCGGAGCTGCTCATGACGGGCTTGACCACGCACGGGTAGCCGATTTCCTCGGCGGCGCGGGCGAGCTCGTCGGCGCTGGAGGCGAAACGGAAGGTGCTGTTCGGCAGGCCCAGCTTGTCGTGGGCGAAGGTGCGGATGCCTTCGCGGTTCATGGTCAGGCGATTGGCCAGGGCGGTCGGTACGACGGAGGCCACTTCGTTGGCCTCGATCTCCTGCAGCACGTCGGCGGGGATGGTCTCTGAATCCGGAACGACGAAGTGCGGGCCGACTTCGCGGACCAGCTGGCGAATGGCATCGCCGTCGTGGATGTCCAGCACGTGGGCCTTGTTGGCCACGAGGTGCGCGGGCGCGCCGGCGTAGCGGTCCGCGGCGTGCACCTCCACGCCCAGGCGTTGCAGGGCGATGGCGAGCTCCCGCCCCAGCTCGCTGGCTCCGAGCAGGAGGACCTTGAGGGAGGAGGGAGTCAGTGGAGTGCCAATTGCCTCGGGAGTGTACATAGTCTTTCACCTTACTTATGCCCACATACTTACGCTGCCAGCCCCGCCCATCCCGCGTGCCAGCCCTGCTGCCTTAGGCTGCCGGCCCCGCCCAGCCCCGCCGCGCGCGAGCTTGTGGCCCGTGCGGCCTGATGGAATGATCGGCTTTATGAGTGAAATGCAGCCGAACCTCCAGCGTCACAGCTCCCTGCCCTGTTCCCGCCGCTCGTTTCTGCGCGGCGTGGCCGTAGCCACCGCAGCCACCGCCTCCGGCGCCCTGCTGGCAGCCTGTGCCAGCGAGGAAGTTGTGGCAAAGGCCGATGCCGCGGATCTGGAGGTCGGCGACGCAACGATTTTGGACGGCTGGGTGCTCTCCCGCCCCGGGGAGAACGAGTACAAGGCGTTTTCCACCGCTTGCCCGCATGCCGGCGGCACCATCGATTCCATTGAAAAGTCCGGGGACACCACGGTGGCGGTCTGCCCGAAGCACATGTCCAAGTTCGACGTCGCCACCGGCGATGTGCTGGAAGGCCCCTCCCGCGATCCGATGGTTCCGGCCAAGAAGGTCGAGCGCAATGGCGACTCGATTGAGATCACGGACTAGTTAGCCACGCCCGGCGGGACTAGCCCGCCATATCAATCCGCAGGTCGCTGACCTGCGCTGCAAAGTGCGCATCGTGGCAGGTCCACAGCACCGTCGGCGCGCTCTGCGTGGGCCGCGCGCCCTGCCTGCCCGGCGCGCCCGCGCCACCAGGCTCGCCCTGCACGCCGGAGCCACCCCGCCCGATCATCCGCGCATACTCGCCGTCCGCGTAGCGGTGCATTAGCTCCGCCAACTCGCGGTAGCCCGGCACGTCTAGCCCCACGGTCGGCTCGTCCAGCATCACCAGGTCCGCGCCGCGTACCATCGCCGCCGCGACCAGCACGATCCGTCGCTTCGCCGCCGGGACGTCCAGCGGATGCGTACCCGCCCACTTGCCCAGCCTGGCGAAGTCAATAGCCGCTGTGGCCAGCTCCTCGTCCGCCCCCACGGCCAGTTCCTCGGCCACGGTCCGGCAGGTCACCGCCTGATCCATTTGTGTGGGCGCCCAGCCCTTCAGCCCCTCCGCGCGCAGCGTCCCCCGATACTTCAGCAACCCTAGCGCGCCGAGGAATAGGGTTGTCTTGCCGCACCCGTTCGGCCCAGCCAGGTGCACCACCCGACCTGCGGGAACCTCCAGGTTTATGGGTCCGACGCCACCCCGGCGGAAAACCACATCCCGCGCCAGCAAGGCCGTCCCCACGCTCCCTTGCTCGGTGATCTCCGGAGCCACCGAATCCGCGGCAGGTTTCGGCGCGGGGGAATCGGTCAGGGTGCCGTCGGCTAGTAGGCGCTGGTGCGTGGGGGCGTCATCACTTAAGGGCGAACCCGCACGGTCGTAAACGGTGACGGGGCCCGGAAAGTCCGCGATGGTGCGGCGCAGGGTGTCGACGGCGGCGGCGTCCAGGCCGTCGAGGGGGCAGTCGAGCACCAGCGCTTCGGGGCGGGCCAGCAGTGCGGCGGCGATGGCCACGCGGCGGGTCTGGCCGGTGGACAGGGTGGCGGGATTCTGCTCGGCCTGCCCCTCCAACCCCCACAGTCGCAGGGCGGCCTCCACGCGCTGCTGCATCTCGGCGCGCGGCACCCCGCGCTGCTCCATGGGAAACGCGAGCTCTTCGGCGACGGTGTTGCGCAGCAGAGAAATATGCGCGCTGGCCTCGTTGCCGACCCATGCCGCGCCGGTTTTTTCTGCGCGCGCCCAGGCATGTTCGGATAGTCCGACGCCACTATCTCCCCAGATGAAGGTACTCAAAGGCATTGTTCGCGCAGGATCTTTCCGGTCGTTTGCTCGTGCTTGTGCTCGCTAATGCTTGTGTTGGCTAGAGTCCCTCAGCCCAGCTAGTGCACTGCCCACCAGCATCCCACCACCAGGGCGGCGATGGCCAGCAGGCGCACGGCCCAGTCCAAAGCCGTATCCGGGACGGGGCGCAAAACGGTCCGCGGACCAGGCTCGCCGATGCCGGTGCGCTGCAGCGGGCGGGCACGGGTAGCTGCATCGTCCACCATGCCGACGATCAGCGGCAGGATCATGCGGCACTTCGCGCCCAGAGTAGTGACGTCCACGCCACGGGAGGCGCGGACCTGCTGGATTGTCAGCCAGCGGGCGCGGGCCAGTGGCAGCAGCCGGGCGGTCGCGCCGATGACGTACACCAGCTTGGCGGGCAGGCGCGGCTGTACGGTGCGCATCAGCTGGTCGAGGTTTACGAAGCTGCCGATGGTCAGGCCGATCGTGGTGGCGGCGAGGAAGCGGCTGCCCAGAGACAGGGCGATCTGCAGGCCGTCGCGGGTGATGATCCACCAGCCGGGCTCCTGGCCGAAGGGGGCATACATCAGACCAAAACCGATAAAGGCCGGTAGGCCTAAGAGGTTGGCTGCCAGGAAGGGACGACGGGGCGTCGAGAAGAAAAGAGCCACAAGGGCGCACAGACCCCACGCGATAGCGCTCACGGCGAGACTATCGGCGACGAGGACGAAGATCACCCCGCTGGCGGCGAGGGTGAGGTAGGTCAGTGGGTTCATGCGGCCTTGTCTGCTGCAGCGGTGTTGTCAGCAGTAGTGCTGCCATCCTTGCCCGCCGGCGCGAAGGTGCGGCGCGTGCGCTGCGGCAGGGCGCGGATGACCAGGTAGATGATGGTGAACACGATCAGCTTATCGATAGGGTCGGACGTCCAGGACTGCAGGAAGACAGCCGTCATCGGCTCGAAGCCCAGCGAGCGGTAGGCCGTGACCAGCAGGCCCGTGCCCGTACCCGCTGTGCCGCCGAAGATGAAGGAGGCGATAGGTGCGGAGAGCAGGGCCGTCAGGAAACCGATAACCAGCGCGGACAGGGCGATCTTCCAATACGCACCGCCCCACCACTTGCCCAGCAGGCCCGCGCAGACGCCGACGAAGGCATACGCCGCAGCGAAGCCCACAACGGTCGGGTTGAACGTGCCCCACACCAGGGCGGACAGCACGCCGGTGACCAGGCCCGCCCACGGGCCGGCCAGGGCGCCGACCAGCACGGTGCCGATGGAATCCAGATACAGCGGCAGCGGCAGACCCATGTTGCCGATGATGTGGCCGAGGATCACGTTGATGGCCAGGGCGACCGGCAGGAGCGCAAGGGTGCGCACGGGCAGGCGCGGGATCACGGCGACTAGCGCGAGGATGGCGGGGACGACGAAGCCGACCAGGGCGATGGTGGAGCTCTTGGAGTCTGCGAGGGACTCGTAGTTGGAGTCGCTGGGCTGCCAGATGACGAGGGTCAGCCAGGTGGCGACGATGATGATCGCGGCTAGACCGAGCAGTCCATAAGTGGCTTTTTGTGACAGGGGGCGCATGGGGTGAAACCTCAATTTTCGCTAGCTTTCGTACCGGCCGGCGCGGGCTGGGCGCAACGTCTATGTCACCTCGACGTTCCGCCCGCGCATCACCCGGCCTGGCCAGTGGTTTTGATGTTGGTTAAATGCTTACAGCCTGCGGACCCGATGCACAAATCGCAGGGCTTTCGGTGGGGCGGCTCGGTGGGGTTTCGGGCGCGGAGGCAGGGCACGCGGAACCCCGAATTAAGTGACCTAGTTGACAGACTAAGCTGTCTATTCTTAAATAGTTGAGCAAGCGACCCACGCACCGGCGAAGGCAATGCCTCGCCACTTGTGTGCGCCTTCTGGAGCCCCGGGAAAGGCGCACCTGCGCGGGAACCGCATTGGCAAGAATTCCATACAGCTAAACAGCTCTACAGCTTTACAGCTAGACACAGCCCCGCCCGGCGGGGCCACTAGGAAAAGGAAGACAAGAAAGACTATGACTTTCAACGCAACCGTCGCCGGGGTACCGCGCATCGGACCCGACCGCGAGCTAAAGAAGGCTCTCGAGGGCTACTGGCGCGATAACTCCACCGGCCGCAACCTGGCTACCACCGCAACTCGCCTGGTCAACGACTACACCGACGAGCTGCTGGCCGCTGGCCTGGATTCCGCAGCCTTCTCTGGCCGCTCCTTCTACGACGCAGTGCTGGACACCACCGCCCTGCTGGGACTGCTGCCCGAGCGCGTCGCCGACATCGCGGACCACGACAACGACGGCCTGCCGCGCTTCATCGACCGCTACTTCGCCGCCGCCCGCGGCACCAAGGAGCTGCCGGCCTCCGCAATGACGAAGTGGTTCGACACGAACTACCACTACATCGTCCCGGAGCTGGCCAAGGACTCTCGCGTGGAGCTGGACGATTCCGCGTTCCTCGAGGACATCCGCGACCAGGTCACCCGCGCAGGCGAGGCCGTTCGCCCCGTGCTGGTTGGCCCGCTGACGTACCTGGCGCTGTCTCGTACCGTCGATGGTTCTGATGCCTTCGCTCACCTCGAGGAAATTTTTGACGCCTACTCCCGCCTGCTGAAGCGCATCGCAGACCGCGGCGTGAAGTGGGTACAGTTCGACGAGCCGATCCTGGTCACCGACTTCGCTTACGCTGATGCGGCCGCCAACGAGGATCTGTTGAAGCGCACCCGCGCTGGCTACGAGAAGCTGGTTGAGGCTGCGAGTGCTGGCGATGAGGGCGTCAACCTCCTCATCCAGACCTACTTCGGCGACGGCAACGCAGCCATCGAGCTGCTGGGCGGCTCCGGTGTGGCTGCCTTCGGCGTGGACCTGGTCACCGGTGGCGCCGCTGCTGCCGAGCTGCCCGCCTGGAACGGCAAGGAGCTGCTGGCTGCTGGTGTTGTGGATGGCCACAACGTCTGGCGCACCGACCTGGACGCAGCACTGAAGACCCTGCAGGGTCTGAAGGAGCGCGGCCCGGTTGCCGTCTCCACGAGCTGCTCCCTGCTGCACGTGCCTTACTCTCTGCAGCGCGAGCAGAACCTGAACCCCGAGGTGCAGAAGTGGCTGGCCTTCGGCTCCGAGAAGATCCGCGAGGTCGCTGCCCTGTCCCGCACCCTGCGCGGCGAGCAGACCGAGGCCGACGAGCAGCTGTTCGCCGAGACCCGCGAGGCCATCGAGGATCGCAAGAACTCCACCCTGACTCACAACGCAGCTGTGCGCGAGCGCCAGGATGCCGTGACCGACGCCGACCGTCGCCGCGACTCCATCGAGGCCCGCCGCGAGGCACAGAAGGCAGAGCTGAACCTGCCGCCACTGCCGACCACCACCATCGGCTCCTTCCCGCAGACCACAGAGATCCGCCAGGCGCGTGCAAAGCACCGCAAGGGCGAGATCGACGACGCAGCCTACACCCAGGCAATGAAGGACGAGGTCGCGGACGTTATCAAGCGCCAGGAAGAGCTGGGCTTGGACGTGCTGGTGCATGGCGAGCCGGAGCGTAACGACATGGTGCAGTACTTCTCCGAGCAGCTGGACGGCTACCTGTCCACCGAGCACGCTTGGGTGCAGTCCTACGGCTCCCGCTGCGTGCGCCCGCCGATCATCTTCGGTGACGTTTCCCGCCCGCACGCGATGACCGTCGACTGGTACAAGGTTGCTGCCGACCTGACCGACAAGCCGGTCAAGGGCATGCTGACCGGCCCGGTGACCATGCTGGCTTGGTCCTTCGTGCGTGACGATCAGCCGCTGGGCGAGACCGCCGACCAGGTTGCGCTGGCTCTGCGCGACGAGATCGACGACCTGATCGCCGCTGGCGCCCGCGTGGTGCAGGTGGACGAGCCCGCCATCCGCGAGCTGCTGCCGCTGCGCAAGGAGCAGCAGCCGGACTACCTGAAGTGGGCTGTTGGTTCCTTCCGCCTGGCTACCTCCGGCGCGGAGAACAAGGTGCAGATCCACACGCACATGTGCTACTCCGAGTTCAACGAGCTGATCGACACGGTCTCCAACCTGGACGCCGACGTGACCTCCATCGAGGCCGCCCGCAACGGCATGCAGGTTCTAGCTGCGCTGAAGGACGAGGGCTACGAGCTGGGCGTTGGCCCGGGTGTGTGGGACATCCACTCCCCGCGTGTGCCGAAGCAGCAGGAGGTCGATGACCTACTGTCCGCCGCCTTGGATTCCGTGGATCCCTCCCTGCTGTGGGTTAACCCCGACTGTGGTCTGAAGACCCGCGGCTGGGAAGAGACCACTGCCTCCCTGGAGGTTCTGGTGTCTGCCGCTAAGAAGGCCCGCGAGCGCGTCTAGTTTCATCTAGCGCCCGCAGGCTGGCCACTGGTTAGCCGGCCGCTGGTTAGCCGGCCGCTGGTTAGCCGGCCGCTGGTTAGCTGGCCGCTTCAGCTACCTGGCCACTGGTTAGCTGCGCCGCGTCGGAGACTTTTCGAAGTCCCGGCGCGGCGCTTTTGCTTTTCCAAGCCAATTCAGCCCCCCCTCCGGCTCCAGATGTCGTCCAAATGTCACCCAAATGTCGCTAGAACGGGAATACGTACGTCA
>ERZ1673753.1668-NODE-1668-length-19185-cov-21.742394_pt1 | contig 19185 bp, 15 predicted proteins | sample MGYA00580201_ERZ1673753 | MGnify/ENA primary metagenome ERZ1673753 (study PRJEB41218, sample SAMN15661747) | gut metagenome | host: Homo sapiens | place: Canada: London | collected 2015-08-20/2019-03-30 | study: EMG produced TPA metagenomics assembly of... | reverse complement strand
CTTTGATTCACTTTTATTTATTTTGTTTGTATGCCTCTGATTTATAGATTCTTATATCTTCTACTTTAATATACCTTTATATATACAGTCAACTTTCCAACCCCTTCCTTTTGGATTATTCCGTCAGTGATAAAGGAATTTAATTCTTCAATAGCTACTTTTTTATTTCGTCCTGTCAGATGGCTATAATCTGTCCGGCTGATGAATAGGTGATTTTCCAAATATGTGTTGAGGCGCTCGCGACACGTCTCACGGGAGATACTATTTTTCTTAGGGCGTGTGATAGATTCTCCTCGTTGCAGCCTCATTTTGTCGCCTACTTCTTTCTTGAATGGACGACTTGCGCGGAAATTAATATTTTTCATTTGGACAGACGCTGCCCGAATTTCTTTTTTATCTTTAACCAGCGGGCATTGCAACGATGTAGAGAAGAATCCGAAGTTTCCCATTTCTACATTCCAGCCGTCGGCTAGTAAATCCCGTGCTTCATTGGCAAAGGCTTCCATGGCTCCTGCCAATAAACTTCTGCTGATACCGGTAAATTTGTGGACACGATCCAGAAACTCTTCTTTATCTACGGTTCCTTTGGAGACAATACGGGCATGTAGCGGTTGTTTCTCTTCTTTGTTTGGACTAGGAGTCTCAAATAAGTCATATATTGCACTCATATACTAATGTTTAGTGGTTTTATAGTTACTGTTAATTCGTTCTACAACTGTTGACTTTTAGTTCCACAGTTGTTTCCCTTTAGTTCCACATCTGTTATTGTTTCGTTCCATATTTGTGGAACGAATTGATGTGTGCTACAAAAGTAGCTAGTTTATGTAAGAGAGAGGTGCTTTAATTGTAGAGTGGTTTCTTATATGAATAAGATAATTTATTGAAGCCTGTCTATTTATATACATACGGGCAAATCTTGAATGCATTACGAGTTTCCGAATCAACGATCGGTTGTTTTTGGGTGATGAGAGTTTGTCATTTCCAAATACGAACCGCCTACTATGCCTTTTTTGGCAACCTTTGTGCCTACACCCTTTTTTCTAATGAGCAGCCCTTCTATAACTAATTTATTAATGGCCTGACACAATGTGTTTCTTGATATGTTTAATTGTTTAGACATATCTGTTTCGCTGGGAAGTAGCTTTCCATTCTTATAATCATTCTCTTCTATGAGTCTTCTAAGAATCTCTTCTGCTTGAAGATGAAGCGGTTTGCTGCTGTTTGGATCGATTTTCATACTCGCTTTATTAATTATTATGAGACAAAAATAGTTTTTTATTAAGAAACCGGTTATATCCGTCCTCGTGAGGAATCGGGAAAGTTTATGAAAGAGTTTGATCCGATGAAGGCTTGGCTAGGCTTTCAAGAGGGAAATGCCGCTCAATATACTTGGTACGTTCCACACGATGTGGCAGGGCTGTTGGCGTTGGTCGGGAAAGAAGAGTTTAATAGGCGGTTGGAGAAGACGTTTGAAACGGCAAGTGAAAATCTTTATGGGGGAAAGATCGGTGAATTTGACAGTTTCTCAGGAGTTGAGCAGTTGTATAACCACGGAAACCAACCTTGTTTGCATAATGCATGGTTATTTAATTATTCGGGAAAGCCGTGGTTGACGCAGAAATATACGCGTGATATCTGTAATGTTTTCTATGGAACGGAACCAACCCATGGATACGGATACGGGCAGGACGAGGATCAAGGGCAACTTGGTGCATGGTATGTATTGCTGCTATGGGATTGTTTGATGTGCAGGGAGGGACGAATAAGGTGCCGACAATGCAAATCGGTAGTCCTCTGTTTGATAAAGTGACGATTCATCTGAATAGGAAATATTATCGGGGAGATACTTTCATTATCAAAACCTATGCTAATTCTGAGAAAGCATATTATGTACAAGATGCGGCGTTTAACGGAAAATCATTACAGAAATGTTTTATAGGTTTAAAAGATATTCAGAAAGGTGGTATATTAGAGTTGACAATGAGTGAAAAAGCAAATGAACGTTGGGGGATTATGGAAATTCCTCCTTCTATGAGTGATTCTATATTAAAGTAAAAATATTATTTAATGAAAACACAAAATTCAATATTTACAGCCCTTCCCGTCCTCTTCGGGTTCTTTGTAATGGGCTTCTGTGACATAGTCGGTATTTCGTCCGATTATGTTCAACGTACTTTCGACTGGTCTCCCGTCATGACGGGATTTGTTCCTTCATTGGTTTTTATCTGGTTCCTGTTTTTAGGTATTCCTGTTGGAAATCAGATGAACAAATGGGGACGTAAAAATACGGTTTTACTTAGTATGGGAATAACGGTAGTGGGTATGCTGCTGCCATTAGTCGTTTATAACAGTGCGACTTGTATGATAGCTTATGCTCTTTTGGGAATTGGCAATGCCATTTTACAGGTTTCACTGAATCCGTTATTGAGTAATGTGGTAACCAGCCAACGTTTGCTGACAAGTAGTTTGACGGCAGGACAAGTGATTAAAGCTGTGTCTTCTCTCGTTGGGCCGGAAATTGTATTGTTGGCTGTAGCACATTTTGGAGATGACAAATGGTATTATTGTTTTCCTATATTAGGCTTTATCACGTTATTGTCTGCCATTTGGCTGATGGCTACACCTGTTAAACGGGAAGCTTCCAGTGCCGCAACCCAACAACTTTCTATCAGTGATACTTTTTCTTTGTTGAAGGATAAAACGATTCTGCTGTTGTTTCTGGGTATCTTTTTTATTGTGGGAGTAGATGTTGCTACCAACTTTATCAGCTCCAAACTGATGGCGGAACGATTTGACTGGACTGCAGAACAAGTGAAGTTTGCCCCACAGGTTTATTTTTTAAGCCGTACGGTAGGTGCTTTGCTGGGTGCTTTCTTGTTAGCCCGTATTGCTGAAATGAAATATTTCCGTGTGAATATTGTTGCTTGTATTTTCTCTTTGCTTATTCTGGCCTTTGTAAAAAATGATATGGTGAATCTGATTTGTATCGGTGCTGTCGGCTTCTTTGCCTCATCCGTATTTTCTATCATTTATTCGATGGCTTTACAGGCAAGGCCGGAAAAAGCAAACCAAATTTCAGGATTGATGATTACTGCTGTTGCCGGTGGCGGAGTAGTTACCCCGGTGATTGGGTTTGCAATAGGAACAGTAGGTGTTATTGGAGGCGTTTTTGTTACTTTAGCTTGTGTGTGTTATTTGACTTATTGTGCTTTTGGGGTGAAGACCGCGAAAGCGTAGTATTATTGCGGAGAAGATGCTATCTTCGCCCGAATCCTACTTAGCGACTGCGGAGTTATCCACAAGTAAGACGCAATATGTTTTAAAGGTACATATTGCAATAATTCCGGAGTCTCTTTGATAAGGTTGAGATAGCGTTCTTTAGCCCGTGGGCTTCCCGAGCTGATAAGCCAGTTCTCCTGTTGAAGAAACTGATGATCCATGAGGCGGAGCCCCAAATTAGCGAATCCGATGGATGAGGCGAATAGCTGATTCAGAGCTGTTCGGGAAATACAATAGGCCACACTGTCACACATGACCTCAATATTTATTAATGAGTAGGCATTATCTACATAGCCCCAGACGGAGAAAGCAGCTTCTCCGTCTGAAGCAAACCAGATGGTAGTATCCACTCCGTCTTTATGATAATAGGCTCGCCATATTCCTGTCTTGATAAAATAAAGATTACAGTTCTTTGTCCCCTCGCGTACTATTAAATCTCTCTTTTTGAAATGTACCTCTTCCATACAGTTCAGTAGAGACTGTACATCGGTTTCTGATACCTTGTATCTATCGCAAAGTTTTTCAATGAATGTTCTCATATTGCAAAGATACTTATCGTCGGTAGACAATGAAACGATCTTTCAAATAAATTCCGAAAATATAGAAAGTGGTTAATAACTCTGTCAATGGTACGGCTAGCCAGATACCCGGTATACCCAATACCGGAGGGAGCGCAAAGAATCCGATCAACATAAATACGACTCCCCGGAGAAGAGTGATAATTGTTGCCCGCTGACCTCTTTCGACACTCTGATAATAACCAATGCCAATCATGTTGACGGCAAAGAAAATGAATCCTACTCCGAAATAAGGAAGCCCGTTTACTGCTATATCAAATGCAGCGTAGCTGCGGTCAATGAATAACGAAACGATGTCTTGGCAGCATAGTACGGTAAGAATGAAAAAGCTGATACCGCAGATTAAAGCGGTCCGAATGGCGAGATGCAGTGTCTTTCGTACACGCTCGGGTTGTCCGGCTCCGAAGTTATAGCTGATAATCGGCTGTGCGGATTGTGCAATGGCATTATAGACCATGAAGATGATAGGGAAGAAGTAACAGGCAATACTGAATGCTGCCACTCCGTCTTCACCGAGATGGCGGATGAAAACGTAGTTCCCCAGAAACATCATACAGGCAATGGAGGCTTCACTGATAAAAGCAGAGCTTCCCAGTTTAATCATATAACCGATGTTGCGAAGAGTCAGTAACAGACTTTTGATACTTAACTTTATCCGGCATAGATGGAGGGTACGAGAGAAACGGAGTAAGTAAATCAGTGTCATCAACCCTCCCACGACAGTTCCCAGACTGGTGGCAAAAGCTGCTCCCATTATTCCCCAACCAAGTTCGAAGATGAATATATAATCCAGTATGATATTGAGTATGGCTGCAACCGCATTACACATCATGGCATAGGTGGGTGAACCGTCCAGACGGATGCAGAACATACCTATATTTAAGACTTCGTAGAATACGAGAAAAGGAATGTACCATGCCATATATTCTACAGCTAACGGCAACAATCGGTCCGAACTACCTAATAATCTGGCTAATGGCTCTATAAAATAAAGGCACAGAGCAGACAGGATAAGTATGAGCAATGCGGAAAAAGCAATTGCCTGAGTGATATTAATACTTGCTACTTTGCGTTTTCCCTGAGATAAATGAATGGAAGCCACCACCGAAGCTCCCACTCCGAACATCAGTCCGATACCCACTGCGATCATAAAAAGCGGTGCAGTGATATTTACTGCCGCCAGCGCGTCACTGCCAATTCCTTTTCCTACAAATATCCCGTCCGTAATAACGAACAGAGCCGAGAATACCATCCCAAGTACCGTAGGAATTAGTAACTTACGGAACAACGTGGAGATGTTTATACTGCCGAAATCAATACTATCTTTCATAACTTTCTACCTTTGTCGTTGAAAATGGTGACAAAGGTAGGGTTATGGGAGGAGATAAAAATTACCATTTGGTAATTTTTATCTCTATATTTAATAGGGAAAAGAATCTCTTATGTATATTCTATCAATTATTTGAGCATGTTGAAATCCTTTATTCCAAAAACTTCAGTGGATATTTCACCCAACCAACCGCTTTTACTATTAACACCCACTTGTACTTTGATAAAATCAATGTACTTCAGGTTTGCATCCTTACCGTCGAAAGTTACAGCATGGGATATCTTGAAATGATTGTCAGACGGTCCGGCATTATAGTTGTCATCATCTGTCAGACGATCAATGGCGCTGAAATTATCAGCATATCCCCATTCATAACTATCATTTACCCAGTAAGTACCATTACCGGATTGATCGTAATTACGCTCTTTCAGGCGAGTACCTCGCAAAGTATATTGTTTCTCCTTTACCCAGGCGGGATAATAATAATCTTGCCGGTGAAAAGCACCCAGATAATCAATAGACCCACTTTGACCATGATTGTCTGTCCATGGGGTGGGAAGCTGAATACCGGTTGGTTTATGATAGGTGACGGCATAGTCCTGCCAGGTTTCGGCTTTTCCATATTCGGATCCGCGCAATTCATACCAAGTGTCATTGGGTAACCCATCACCATTTTCATCCTGCATTACCCATACAATTCCGGGTTCTGATGAACCATCGAAAGCATTACCAGTAACGGCGATGTTGTAATCTCCGTCGTTCACGATACTATGATCGAATCCAACGATGATGTATCCACCGAATCCGCCTAAAGAGACATAAGCAGTCTGATTGATTCGTTCTTCTGCATAGGTGCAGGCTTCTGCCATGGTAGTTACTGTATAGTTCTCATTAACAAACTGACCGGGAGCGGGTAAAAATTCATATACTTTGTTCATAGAAGCAGAACTGGTAGCATTTATCTTGCGTTGGTATGTTCCCTCGGGCGGACAAACGTTGACTTTTAATGTTTGCGTGACAAGTATATACGAATTTTTCATTTCTACTTTAATTGTATGTTCTCCTTCTTGGTCGGATGTGAACAAATAACTATCGCTTGCTCCTGATTGTACTTGTTTGTTATTTACAGACCATTTATAAATAGCATCTTGTGCATTTTTTATATCTACCGGCTTGATTTGAATCGTTCTACCTGATGACATATTATATTCGTCTTGTAGAAACGTCCAATTGAAATCTATTTGATCCGGTGAACATACTTCGACTTTAAAGGAGATTTCATCTTCACCATCTTCGTTATGAGTCGAGAAGCGAACATCATATTCGCCAAGTTCATTTGTAGGGAATGAATAATTTGGTTCAGTTGAGACTTCCTGACCATTTATTTGCCAAGAATAACTAGTATCTAGGAAAGAGTCAACTACCGGTGTTATGGTTAGTTCGGATCCCTGAAGAACTTTGAAACCTTTGTCTGCATCGGCTATAGAAATGGTGGGTACATCAAGTTGGAAAACATCAATACGTATTTCTTTTTCTGTTGTTCCTCCGGCGTTAGTTGCGTAAATCAGGATATAATATCTTCCGGCTTCATCGGCTGAAAATGTCAGGGTGGAAGCGGTACAGATACTCTTTCCATCTATTGTCCAATTAAAGGTCGTTTCCGAATCGATGTTTTCGTAAATAGGAGCGATGGTTATTTCCCGACCGATTTTGGTTTTATAGATGGGGACTTCTTCTTTCAAGGTAATGACAGGAGCGGCAGGAAGAGGAGATTTCTCCTCTTCTTCCGCACATGATATGCATGTCAATAAGGCGAGTAGTAAAAGTGTAATGTGTTTCATTAGAATCTTACCGCTACGTCATCATAACAAAAATAGGCCGGTTGGCTGAAACCGTAACCATTGTCACTGTCACCTGCCATATTAAACTCAATTTTCGAAACTTTGCCTAACGAAGAAAGATCCCAGTAAGTCCATTTCTGAATATTACCTCCAGCATTAGCAATGAAAAACTCTAAATGATTGGTTATTTCTTTACCTGCTGCATCAAAACCGATGGCGATTATCTTTACATAACCATCCGGACCGACAGGCTCAGTCAGGCTGTTACCGTTAAAAATACAGTTAGCTAAATAAGTATTCCACATGACATACATATGATCTACTACACGTGCTTGGTTATCGGAAAAATAAATGGATGGTAATTTTGCACCATCGGTAAATCCGGAATCATCCTTATATCCATAGTGTACACAGAAATTTTTAGAGCCATTATGACCGCCAAAACCAGTTATTGGATCTTGGTAATAGACACCAAGTTGATGTAGATAATCTCCGTTGGCCATATCTGTTTCTACGTAGTTTGATATGGCATGTCCACCACCCCAATATTTATAGTCACCCCATCCATTAGGAAGTTCGGAAGCTAGGAAAGTGTTGTTTTTGTCATTCCATTGATAGAGAGTACTTGTCGTAGGATAAAGTAGAGGACCGTTATATTGGGGATTATCAATTAATGAAGACCAGTTTGTTTCTCCTACTATATTAGCATCACCTTTGTAATCGGCGTCTTCAAATGTTAAAAAGCGTGCTTCATGAACTGCTCTTAATTGCATTTTTATCACTTTCCCAAAGGCTTTGGATGGTGTAACAAGTATTTTAAGTTCACCATCCTTGACATCATCACCTGAAACTGCTGGAGCTGTGATTTTTAAATCTTTATCATTAAGAACCGCTGTCCATCCTTGCGGAATAGCAATTAATGTTGCATCGTCTATATTGGCGGTTGTAAGCAGATACGTCCTTGTTTCATTAGACGAGAACAAAGTATAATCTCTATTGGCAATGTCAAATGTATATGTTTCCCCTTTGGGTAATGTGAACGACGTTCCATCTGCAAGAGTAACTAATACATAGTTGTCATTGACTGTAACGGATTTGAAGAAAGAATCTCCATCTTCCCCTTTTGCTTTTATAGGTTTACCGTCTGCCCCATTTATTGGTTGGGCTCCGTCACCTGTATCAACCGTCCAGTACCCATCGTCGTCAACTCCCATGATTGGGGTTGTACCCGTTACTTTTAATTTGTTGTCTGCATCCGGAAGCCAGTCTGTAACCCCATTAGTGGTAATTGTCCAGTAATATGTTCCGTCTTCATCTGCTTTTATTCCAATGACAGGAGCATCTGTGCCATTTGTTCCATTCTTTATGGACACTTTGCTACCATCATTGAAAGTCAATGTATAACCTTCAGAGGTTTGTTCTGTATTTGTAATTACTTTCCCTTGATTTAGCGCGTCTACCAGATTCTGTAAAGTAGTAATGTCAGAGTTCATTCCCTTGACGGTTGTTTCCAGTGTTTCTACTCGTCCGTCGAGATCATTGACTTTATCCCAAAGATCATCATCATTGTAACAACTGCATACTGTAATGACAGTGAGCAGTAAAAATAGAACTTTCTTCATTGTTTTTGTTTTTTTAGTTATTAATGGTTATGAATTTAATTATTCAATCTCTTTTAGTTTTTTGTATGTAAAAGCAATATGAGCAGGAATATCTCCGGTTGTGACTGACCATTTCTTTTTTCCATCCCGGGAGAAACAGTATAATGTGCCGGGAGTCACATAGTCTTTGGCGTCGGTGACGAAGAATTCACCTGTTTCCGGATTGATTGCTATTCCATAAGGTATCTTGATAGATTTTTCCGTACCATCTGTAATAAAATTGCGGGTATCAGTTTTCTTTGTTTTTGTATTATAAATAGCGTAAGAGACTGTCCAACTGTTGGTGTAATAACTCCATTCTGTACTGTATATATACAGTGAATCTCTGCAAATAGCCATTTCTGTATTGGGAAGAAGCGGTAATTCTTCGATTACTTTATCGGTATTGGAATCTATTACAAATGTTTCGGAGTAAGTGTCATAATAATCTCCCCGGGATGAGACATAAATATTTCCGTATTGGTCTAATTCCATTCTATGCAAATTGATTCCCACATCAATGGTTTTGATAACTTTGAATGTGTTCAAGTCGATGACGGATACCGTGCGGTCATAATTAGGTACGCGATACCCGCCGGAGTTGGCTACATAGAGTTTGTTGCCCACAATCACCATTTCTTCCGGCTGGTAGCCGACCACACAGGTATCTTTGACAGTCAGTGTGGTAGTGTCAACACGTGCTACATACCCCAGTCTGGCGTTGGGATCTATTTTGACAGGGCCTGCATACGAACTGACGTATGCATATTTATCTTTAAAAACTATATAACGGCAATTAGGTATGGAAATTTGCGTGATGTGTTTTGCTGTTTCTACATTCATCACTTCTACGAAATGAGAACAGTTGATGATGGCATATAACTTATTTCCATAGATTTGGATATCATTTCCCACATCCCCCAATTCTTGTACGACTCCCGGGTTCCGTTCCGCATAGATATTCTTATGATAGATACCGGTTTCGTAATCAAAGTAATCAAGGGTAGCCTTGTTGCTTCCCATATTTCCTTCATTGAGTAGAAAGAAACCTTTGACAGAGGTACCGCTTACTCCGGGAGTAACTTGGTTGGGAGTTGACGGAATAATGCGTTCATCTTCGCGACAAGAAGTCGATAGAAGAACAAAACAGATAATGATGGATAGAACAGATATTCTCATAACATGACGTTTAATTTGATTTTAAAACTTGTACCGGGCATAGGATAGCATTGCACTACTTCATATTGCTGATTGAAGATATTATTAATTTCTGCCGTTACACGTATTCCCGTTTTCCCCCATTGAAAAGTTTTGGATAGGGAAAAATCGTGGGTATACCAGGGCTGTGCGTAGTTCTCCGGGATATTGGCGACTGCTTCATAACGTTCACCTGTATAAATGAAACTATAGTTACAGGACCATGTTTGGTAACTTCCATTGAGGATGATGGAACCTCCATGCCAAGGTATATAAGGAATCTGGCCTCCATACCATTCACTGGTAGGATCGGTAAAATCCTGTGCCTTTTGATAGGTGTAATTGAAGAGAGTGCTAAGTTCCACCTTTCCGAAGCCCCATTCTCCTCGTATGGCTGCGTCTAATCCCCGAATTTCCACATGTCCGAGATTAATCATAGTCCAACGGAACTGGTTGGAGGTAGGCATGGCAATGATTTTATCATCTACTTCATTATAGTAACCATCTATTTGTAAGTCCAGGCTTTTCAGCCAATGGTTATTCCAGGTGTGAGAGAAAGTGATACCCACATCGTATTGGGTGGTATATTCTGGTTTTAAGTCCTTATTGCCTATAAAAGTATAATACAAATCATTGAGAGTTGGCATGCGAAAGACTTTCTTATAAAAGGCCCGTACATTCAGAGGGAGCTTGGTCAATGGTTGCCAGGTGGCTATGACAGACGGAGTGTATTTGTTTTTGGTGCCTGCATTGGCTCCTTTGGTACGTGTATTGTCATCGACATGAGTATATAACAGGCTCGCCTGCAACATGAGGCGGTTGAAGTCAAAGGACGTGGCAGCAGAAGTCAGGATTGTATTACGGGTTGGATAGACAAAATCTATGAGATCGGCCCGTAATGCATTCCATTGAAAATCGTTGGATAATGACATACTCCACCAGGGATAGATGGTGAATAAATGGGCGGCCGAAGCATAGATTTCTTGCTGTCGGTAGTGATTGTCTACGTACATGGTGGTGACATCCAGTCTGGGATCGGATAAATAGTGGAGATAGTCATAAGCATATTTTCCGTTGGCTAGCAGACTGTACCAAGGCTTAAAATAGTTTTGAAAAGAGCCTTGCACAAACAGATTGGTATCCCACTGCCGGTCCTGATGGCGAAACTTACCCGGTTCTTCTCTTACCGCAGCTCCGGGGTATCCCCGTTCCGAATTGTATAGGTATGCTTTGGCTTTCCATTCTCCTTTGGGGACTTTTCCGAAGAATGCATTCTCCAAACGTAACATTCTTACGTCTCCATTTTGACGAACAGCTGTTGTGTCGTAACCATCTTTCTTGGCGTATGTGAATTTATATCGTCCTGATGTATACATATACTCCGTACTGATGGAACTGCTTATTCGTTCGTTGAAACGATGTTCCCAAAGTAGTGACGGATTGATGGTAGAGAATGAACCGCCTTTCACCCCGATGTTCAGATTGTTTTTCTTTTCCCCTTTGAATAGGGGTTTTCGTGTCTGCATATATATGGCACTTGCGGAACTATAATCTTTGGCAGGTTGGAAGATGGCACTTTTTTGACCATTATATAGTGAAATGACTTCCATATTATCTAATGAAAAACGGCCTAGATCGACGACTCCATTTTGCGCATTTCCTAATTCAATACCATCATAAAATACTCCGACATGATGACTGCCCATACTTCGTATATTGACGGTTTTTAGTCCGCCAATACCTCCATAATCTTTTATCTGTACTCCGGAAAAGTAGCGTAAAGCATCGGCAACGGAGTAAACATTTAGCTTCTCAAGTTCTTTGCCGGACAGTATCTGCACAGGAGACATTTTTTTTTGCATCCGATTACTGTAGATAGTAACTTCTTTGAGTTTGAGAAGTGTATCGGACAGAGAAGTCTGATGCCGAACCTTGGATTGGGAAATGGCCGGTAATGTGGTAAATAAAGATAGAATCAAACATAATATCCATCGTAAATGGATACAATGCTTATGGTATGAATGGACTTGAATAGAAAGCATGTCTTTTATTTTATAGGTATAAAAAATCCGTTTGTTCAGATCTGAATTCAATCTACACAAACGGACATATAGCTATTATACCAAATAAAAGATAATTGCTTATTTTCTATTTGACTACTACCCGAAATCCCGCAGGTGTAAATCAGAGCATCAAGGCAGGTCTTCTGACTCATCCCATTTTGCAACGCCTTCCCAGATAAACTATCCAGTGACTTTCGTGTTGCAATTTTGCTCTCTGATTACAAGGAGCGGAGATTTACAGCAGCAGGTTCTGTTGCCGGTTTACACGGCATTCCCTTTTAATTCCTTAACAGTGTATATACTGTAACAAGAAACCTTAACGCCACAAAGTTAGAGAATTTATTAATAACTTTATCTTGTTTGGCTAAAAAATCAGCTTACGAGAATCATATTTTATTATTTATATTTTTATCCTAGTGATAAAATGTTTATTTTATACGTACCCTCATCTTTTGTGCGTCGAATGTTACCGACTCGTTTCGGAACAGTCTTTCGATATGTCCGCTCGCTACCATTTCTGGAGTAGGCAGTGTATACATATGCGGGTTATCTATCAGCATGATAGAGTCGCAGAGTGACAGCGCTATGTCGAGGTCGTGTGTGGAAAATAGGATACATTTGTCCTCTTCCTGTGCCAGTCTCTTCAAGAGCAGGCAGAGTTCGTAACGGTTAGGCAAGTCGAGAAAGGCGGTGGGTTCGTCGAGCAGGATGACAGGGGTGTCCTGGGCTAGCGCGCGGGCAATCATGATTCGTTGACATTCGCCGTCGGACATCTTATCCATGGTCTTTTCCGCATAAGCGGACATGCCGACCAGCTGTATGGCAGTATCTACCCGCATTTCGTCTTCCGGTCGTAGTTGTCCGATCCAGTTTGTATAAGGGGCGCGTCCCATAGACACTACATCTTTACAGCGAAGATTGGCGATGCGTACTTTGTCTGTCGTTACAAAGCTGATGCTACGGGCTAGTTTTTCCGGTTTCAACGAGGCTATTTTTTTGCCTTGTAGGATGATTTCTCCCGACTGTGGCTTTTCCAGTCCCATCATGGCACGGAGCAATGTACTCTTTCCTGCCCCGTTGCGTCCTAGCAGGGCGATGAGTTGTCCGCTAGTCATCCGGGCATTTACCATCTCTAACAGCGTACGCTGTCCATATCCTAATGTCAGTTCTTTAAGCTCTATCATTTGAATCTGCGCAAGTTTTTAGCGATTACCCATAAAATAACCGGAACACCCAGCAGGGCAGTGATGCAGTTCACCGGGAGCAGGAAGCTCTTGGCGATAATGTCACAGAGAAGCATACTGATAAGTCCCGTCAACATGGTGCCGGGGACAAGTATCCGGTGGTCGGCATTGTTGAACAGCAACCGGGTGACGTGTGGCACAGCCAGCCCGATGAAACCTACCGGACCGCAGAAAGCAGTGACCGTTCCTGTCAGCAATGCGGTAGAAGCGAAAATGAAGGTGCGTGAACGCTTGATGTTCATTCCCATTGTCCGCGCGTAGTTCTCACCGAGCAGCAATAGGTTCAGTGACTTGATGCAAGCTACGGAGAACAGCAGACCTATGCACAGCATCGGAATCATGACTCCCAGTTGGGTGGCAGTGATATGGCTGAGCGAGCCCATCGACCAAAGCGTGAACATTTTCAGTTGTTCGGCAGAACTCAAATATTGCAGAATCTGGATAATGGCACCTGCCACGTATCCTATCATAACCCCCATAATCAGCACACCGAGAATATTTTTCACTTTCCGGCTGATGACGGCTACTCCCAATAGGATGACAGCCGTTCCTATCCATCCCGAACCGACGATACCCAATGATTGGAGAAGCGGGAAGTTCGTCCATCCGAGCAACGGAGCGCCTAGTATAAACAGAGCCACTCCCAGTCCTGCGCCCGAACTGACTCCCAGCAGATAAGGGTCTGCCAGCGGATTCTGAAAAACTGTCTGCATCTGCAGGCCGCTGACGGAAAGCGCTACGCCTATCAGTCCCGCCACTACTACCCGTATGAACCGGATGGAAAGTAGGATATTGCGCGTTGTTTCGTCATATTCGCCGCCGGTGAGCACCGCCCATACTTTCAAGACAGGGATGTACGTATCTCCTGTTGCCATGTCTATCAATAATAATAGTACGGCAACGATACCTAATGCAATAAATAAAAGGGCGGTATGTTTATGAGGTTGCTTCATCTGGAATTGCGAGTACGTTTGGTGAATAAAGATTCGATCATTCTTCTAGGCATAGGTTCGTTTCATTCCAGATGCCTGTAATAATAGAGTGAATCCGGCACTAGTTCTGGATGGAAGATATGAATCAGGTCGCGTAGAACCACGTCAGGGCGTATCACTGCCGATTCCCAGTAATCATTACCGCCCGTCGGGGTCAGCCGCAAATTATTATTATAAACCGTCCGTTCACGTACAGCTTTCGCATCCGCGAATTTCGGATTGACGGTTTTCAACTCATCCAGACTCGTTGCCGAACCTACATTAATCCAATAATCCGCTTTTTGTATCAGCCCGTAAGCCGTTTCCAGTCCAATCGAGGTTGAACTGTTGGAACTGTTTTCTTTGTAGATATACTCTGCACCCGCATCCGCTACTAGTTGCGCCATATAGCTTTTTGTAGAAGGCATCACCCAACTGTCGTTCCACGGTGTGTTGAACATAACTGTTGGGCATTGTCCGACCGATTCCGTGAGCGCTTTCAATGACAGATAACGCTTCGGAATTTCACTGAATATTTCGATACCCTTCTCTCGGCTATCCGTCAGTTCGGACAAAACAACCATCCATTCGGCTTTGCCTAGCGGTGATTCCTCCAAGTATTCGCCCATATAAATATAGGGAATGGATAGTTCTTTCAGCTTGTCTGTAATGGCGGTCTGTGCGTCTCCGATACCGTATAGCAGAACGATGTCCGGCTTCAATCCCAGCAACAGTTCATAATTCATCTCAGGTCCCATGTCCTTGATAGAATCCTTATGCGCAAGGATATACGGGTTCGATACATAGTCGATGCCCGATACCGCCACGATTCGGTTTACCTGTCCTAGTGCATCGAGCATGGCGATGTAGGAAGAAGACATACATACAATGCGCTTTGCTCCGGCAGGAATGGTAGAACCGATGAATCCGGTGGGTGCCTGCTCTCCATTTCGTGATATGAAGTAGGACATTTCTACCTCTTTGGCTCCCTGCCATGGGTTGAATACCTGTATCAGAGTACTTTGGACATTGGTTGCGCCTAATATCTTAAATCCTGCCGCATATTCAGGAGTATATATATCCTGATTGAATGCTTCGAGAGAAGTCTTTTTGTTAGAAATACAACTTGCCAAAAATAGCAAGGAGAATAGAATGAAAGTGTAAATGGATTGTTTTATCATTTTATTTACATTTGGTTGTAACAATCTTGTAAACATATCGTGCAAATATATGAATTGTTTTCTAATATGTTATTATTCCGTTTCTACAAAATTGCTACTTATTTATATATCGCATATAGCGAAATTTCGGTCTTATCTCGTTTGATGTCGATATTGACTTTGAATTCTTTATTAGAATAATGTCCAAATGAAAATTTGGAGGTAAACAAGAATGTGGGGAGCTTTTGGGATTTTTCACAGAACTTTCTCTTGAATCATAGTTGGATTGTGTACTTTTACCCTCGTAAAACTACTAAAAGAGACTAGCTTATCGACATGGAAATTAATAGGACGATTGTATTGCTTTTGTTGTTATGTTGTATGCATACAATTTTATATGCTCAACAGACGAGAACTGTCAAAGGCAGAGTACAGACGTTGGAAGCAGGAAGTGATAAGCTACAGTCTTTACCTTCAGCTAGTATTGTTGTCTTGCAAAAGGAGGATTCCACTTTTGTAAAGGGTACGACAAGTGATAAGAACGGTCGTTTTGTTCTTAAATATCAGCCGCAGAACAGAAGGCAATATTTATTGAAAGTCTCCTTCATGGGAATGGAGTCCGTATACCGTATATTGAGTGATTCGCTGTCTGTGAATGTTGGTGTGGTCACACTGAAGGATGATGATATACAAATCGGTGAAGTGACAATCACGGGAAAATTGAAAGAGGTAGAGATGAAGGGAGATACTACCGTTATCAATGCTGCTGCCTATAAAACTCCCGAAGGTTCTTATCTGGAGGATCTGGTGAAACGTGTTCCGGGATTGGTGTATAATAAGAAAGATCATTCGTTAACTTACAACGGTCAGGCTATCAGTGAGATCAATGTCAATGGAGAATCCTTTTTCTCGGGGGATAAGAAAACGGCGCTCGAAAATCTGCCGGCAAATTTGATTAGCAAGCTGAAAGTATATGATAAGAAATCAAAAGAAGAAGAGTTTACCGGAATCAGTTCTGGAGAGAAAAAGTATGTGCTTGATCTTCAGACTAAAGATGAACTGAATAAGACTTGGCTGACGAATGCGACGGTAGGATATGGAAATAATAAAAAGAAGGACCTGGAAGGACAGGTGAACTATTTTAATAAGAACGGGGAGAACCTTTCTTTTATGGCCCGTTCTACCAATCGCTATCAGAATAGCACTTATAAGGACAATATCAATAACTCTGTCGGGCTGAATATGACGCGCAAGTTCGGCAAGAAGTTTTCTTTGACCGGAAATGTGAACTATGACTTGAACCGGAATGGAAATATCACTTCCATGTATCGGGAACAATATTTGACGAGTGGCAATCAGTATTCGGCTTCTGCCAATGAGGGTACTTCGAAAAGCCGGTCTATGAATTCGAGTCTGATGGGGGAATGGAAAGTCGATAAGCGTACACGCATACATTTCAACGGGAGTTTCGGGCTTTCTCCCAACGAGAATGAGAGCAGTAATCAGAGTGCTTCTTTTGATGCTCCTCCTAATGTGAATCATGAGAGTCTGTTTGCTGATTTTGAATCTATACCTAAGGATATGAAAGTCAATCGTAGTGAGAACCGTTCGGCTTCGGAAAATAAATCCAATCGTTATAATTGGATGATTGGGATTATGAGGCGTTTGAATGAGAAAGGAACTACATTAGGATTGAATGTTACAAATTCTGATTCATGGGGAGATAATGAGAGTTTTTCGCTGTCTCAGACTACTTATTTCAAGCTGGAAGACAAGAATGGGAATGATTCGGTACTTTATCGAAACCAATATATAAAGTCTCCTCAGACAAATAATCAGTGGAGGGTAGGAGTCAGCTTTACTCAACCGATTGGCAAGAAGGTGCATTTCCGGGCAGCATATAATTGGAATACACAGTATGAACGGGACAACCGTGATACGTATGAATTGTCTTCCATGACAAACCGGGATTCTTTCGGTGATTTGCCTGCAGGTTATGAGGCGGGGTATGTGGATAGTTTAAGTAATAGGAGTCATAGCCGCAGTAATGGGCACGACTTGAATGTAGGCTTCAATTATTCGGATGATACTTGGATGTTTAATGCTTCGTTGGGTGTCACTCCGCAGAAGCGTACTATTGATCGGAAAGTCGGAAAACTTTATGCGGACACCACAATGCGTACGATTGATTATCAGCCTATGATATGGCTGAGTTGGCGGAAAAAGAAAATGCGTGTCAGTCTTAATTATAACGGAAGAACCCGGCAGCCTTCTTTATCGGACTTAATGCCGTTGACGGATAATAGCGATCCGTTGTATATTACTCGTGGAAATCCGGATTTGAAACAGATGTTTATGCATACTATGCATGTGAGTTTTCAACATCCTTCAAAGGGAATATCCGCCAATCTGGGATGGCAGATGGAGAAGAACAGTGTCACACAAGTTGTTCTCTATGATGTGCAGACCGGTGGACGGGAGACATACCCTATAAATATCAATGGAAATTGGAATACATATGGCAGTGCTGACTGGTGGAAGCGTTTCGGGCATTTTTCTTTAAAACTGAGTACCTCCGGAAGACATAGTAATCGTGTCAGTATGATTAATGAGGATAGAAGTCAACAGCCGGAGAAAAGCACAACACGTGATACCGGGTTGAATTGCGAGATGGAAGCTTCTTATCAGCCCACTTGGGGAGGGTTTGATTTTTCTACTTCATGGGATTATCAGTATTCACTTAATTCTCTGAATGGTAATAATACCTATACCCGCTATTATAATTTCCGTTTTGACGGCTATGTGGATTTTCCTTTCGGGTTACAGTTGCGTACAGATGCAGGCTATATCTTGCGTAGCGGGACAAATATCCAGAAAGGAGAGGATGATGAGATTGTGTGGAATGCGAGGGCAACCTGGCGATTCCTGAAACAGAGAAAAGCCGAATTGTCTGCTTATTGGGCGGATATTCTTGGCAAACGGAAAAGTTATGCTCGTATGGCTACTTCCGACGGGTTTTATGAGTCTCGGACGCAGGAAATAAAAGGATATTTTATTGTAACTTTCAAATATAACTTTCGTCTGATGATGTGAGTTTTAGAAATAATTCGTATGTTTGCTACCAAACCATAAAACAAAATGTACTATGAGCGGTAGCTATGTCATTAATATCGGTCGCCAGTTAGGTAGCGGCGGAAAAGAAATAGGAGAGAAGTTGGCAGCCCGTTTGGGCATCGACTTCTATGATAAAGAGTTGATCAATCTAGCTTCTGAAGAGAGCGGATTGTGTAGAGAATTTTTTGAAAAAGCGGATGAAAAGGCTTCACAAGGTATTATTGGTGGGTTGTTCGGAATGCGGTTCCCTTTTATTAGTGAGGGGGCTATGCCGTGTACCAACTGTTTGAGCAATGATGCTTTGTTTAAGGTGCAGAGTGATGTTATTCGTCATTTGGCGGCTGAAAAATCCTGTGTGTTTGTGGGGCGCTGTGCAGATTATATATTGCGCGAACATCCGCGTTGTGTAAACGTTTTTATTTCGGCTTCCAAAGAAGACCGCATTGCACGGTTGTGTCAGATCCATCATATTGATGAGGAGGCTGCGGAGGAAATGATGGAGAAAGCAGATAAGAAACGTTCGGAATACTATAATTATTATAGTTATAAAACATGGGGAGCGGCAGCTACTTATCATCTGTGTGTGGACTCCTCTTCTTTAGGAATAGAAGAAACGGTACGCTTTGTGGAGGAGTTTGTAGTGAAGAAACTGAAGTTGTAATATATGGTATAATGAATAAAGGAAGATAAAACAGTAAAGCCGGCATATTCTACTTAGGGATATTCAGTAAATGTTCCTCTTTCTAAAAAATCAAGAGAAAAGCTCAC
>ERZ1673753.1653-NODE-1653-length-19279-cov-5.196681_pt1 | contig 19279 bp, 17 predicted proteins | sample MGYA00580201_ERZ1673753 | MGnify/ENA primary metagenome ERZ1673753 (study PRJEB41218, sample SAMN15661747) | gut metagenome | host: Homo sapiens | place: Canada: London | collected 2015-08-20/2019-03-30 | study: EMG produced TPA metagenomics assembly of... | reverse complement strand
ACCCATGGCCTCCAGCATAGAGGATTCGCCCGCGTTCAATTCCGGCCGGTGATTACCCGTTATCCAGGGGGTGAACGTAGTGTTGGGGGTGTGACTAATGATGATGTGAAGGCAAAGGACACGGCGGAAGATAAGGGCTTTGCGGGCTCTAAGGGCCCGTCGGTCGACAAGGGCAAGGCCGTACGCGACATTGCACTGTACGGCTTCTTACGACTGGTTTTGTTCCTGGTGCTGACGTTCATCATCCACATGGTCGTGGTGTTGCTGGGAATGGCGAACTACTTCCCGCTGCTGATCAGCATGACGTTGGCGCTGATCCTGGCTCTGCCGCTGTCGATGTTCATGTTCAAGGGTCTGCGGCTGCGGGTGACACAGCAGGTGGCGGCGTGGGATGCCGATAGGCAGGCCCACAAGCAGGAGCTGCGTAACCAGCTGCGGGAGCGCCTGGACGACTAAGGCGATTAAACTGACTGCCATGTATGGCAGACCCCAGGACGTCGTGGTGTGGGTAAACCCGCGAACCCAACGTGGCAAGCAGCTCGGCGGGCTGGCTATTGGCCTAGTATTCGTCGCCCTCGCTGCGGGATGCGTGGCCATGATGGTGGTCGAGAAGACTCTGATTCCGCTGGTGGCCCTCGCCTTGGTGGGGCTTGCGATGTTCGGCTGGTACACCAGCCAGCGACAGGCCAACGCGCGGGCTACGTCCAGTACAACGATCAACCCAGCGCTTGTAGTGGACGATTCGGGAGTAGGGGATGCGGCTGTACGGATCCCATGGAGCGACATTGCGCGGGTGAACGTGATCAGCACTCGCTACCGAAGTGTGGGGCCGGAGTCGGTGGGGCTGGGCCCCGAGCTTGCCGATAAGTGGACACGCAGTGCCGGGGTCTTGGATGGGGAGTTTGCACTTGAGGTGGTGCTCCGCCCCGGTAGCCCTGGTCGCCCTGGCGTACCGACGCAGTCTGCACTGGAAATATACCGCATTCAGTCGGCGCCGGGGGTGCCATTAGTGCCGCACCTGCCACGAGGAATTTACTCGGTTGATGTGCTAGGGGTGACCTTTAAATTGGGCTCCGCTGTTCCCATGGCCTGGCGGGATAGCCTGACCCAGCAGATCGCGGACAATGTCCGCTTCCGCGGGGTGGCCTTCGGCCCGGCTCCCGCGTAACCCAAAGCTAGTTCTGCCTGGATCAGCAGGGCTGCTCAGGCTAGGCCAGCAGGGCGGCGGCAAACTCCAGGACCGACCACAGCAGCATTCCGCGGCCCAGCATGCCCAGCACGGGGATCAGGGCCCTGCCCTGCGCGCCGCCGGTCACCGGGCGAGCTGCTACTACGAATAGCGGAACCGCCAGCAGGGCGATAAGCCCCCACCAGTGGCCGATGCTGATGCCGATGGTGACGATTACCGCCAGGGAAACCAGCCCTACCCACAGGCGGCGGGTGTTCGCGTCCCCCAGGCGAACGGCTAAGGTGATTTTGCCGGTGGCGGCGTCAGTAGGAATGTCCCGCAGGTTGTTGGCTAGGTTCACGGCGCTGGAGAGGCTGCCGACGGCGACGGCCAGCAGCAGGCCGCGCCAGCTCACGCTGCCGGTCTGGGTGAATTCCGTTCCCAGCACTGCGACCAGGCCGAAGAACACGAACACCGCGACTTCGCCCAGTCCTCGGTAGCCGTAGGGGTTCTTGCCGCCGGTGTAGAACCACGCGCCGGCAATGCAGGCCGCACCGACGAGGACCAGCCACCAAGCGCTCAGCAAGCTCAGCGCGATGCCGGCGACCGCTCCCACACCGAAGGAGGCAAACGCCGCGCACTTGACCTTCTTCGGCTCCACGAGTCCGCTGCCGGTCAGGCGCAGTGGCCCGGAGCGGTCGTCGTCCGTTCCCTTGATGCCATCGGAGTAGTCGTTCGCGTAGTTCACGCCGACGATCATCGCTAGGGCGACAACCCCGGCCAGTATGGCCCGCAGGGGGTTTGCCTCGCTCGCCAGGGTGGCCGCCGCGGTGCCAGCCAGCACCGGGGCAACGGCGTTCGCCCAGGTGTGCGGGCGTGCTCCCTCCAGCCACTGGGCCGGGGTCGCGCCGGGGTACTGCCTGGGTGTGGAAGTCATGGTCCGCCTTTCTTGGGGCTCGCACTGGGGAGCGGCGCCCGTGAGTGTGGGGTGCCGCAAACCTCTTTAGTCTAGTCTTTGGGCGCCGGAGCCCAAGTCCGTAGGTGCCGGGGCGTGCAGGTGCCCGTGCCTTTAGATGCGTGGCTGCCCGTAGAGCTCGTTCAGCATCGCGGCGGCTTGCTGCCGATTAGTCTTTCCCGGCCCGGTAGTTGGCATCTCGTGGATAGCCCAGGCACGCCGGGGCAGAAGGCCTGGCCCCGCCTGCCCACGCATTGCCTCGCGCACCAGTTCGGTCACTTCGCGAGGGTGCTCGACCGTATCCTTACTAACCTCGCGCAGCACCACCAGTGCCCCGATCGATTCGCCGAACTCCGCGTACTTGGGATCCTTTACGCCTGCCGCAAACGCAACCGTGACCCCTGGAACTTCCTGGCAGATGGCCTTTTCCACCTCCTCCGGAAGCACCTTGTAGCCGCCGGTATTGATGGCCCCGTCGGCGCGCCCGAGAATCCGCAGCGTGCCGCTCGAATCTTCGCCGTCGCCTTCTAGAACGCCGTCGTCCAACACCCCGATGTCGGAAGTCACGAACTCACCTGCCACCGGAAACGCCTCCGCCGAATCCACGTTGCGATACCCGTCCGCCACCATCGGCCCGCTGGTCCGCACACGCCCGGCCCCGCGCTCGTCCGCGCCGTCGATCCGCACTCGCGCCCCCGGCAGGCACCGGCCGTTATACACCATCCCACCCGCCGTCTCGCTGGAGCCGTAGGTCAGCGCGATCTGTGCTCCTTCCTCGGCCATCTTTTTTATGACGCCCTCACGCGCCGCCGCGCCACCCACCAGCACGCAGGCGTAGCGTTTCAGCGCCTTAACGGCGGTGGGGTATTCGGCGATTCTTTCTAGCTGTGCGGGTACGAGGGAGGTGTAGAGGTCCACGTCCGGGTAGGTTTCCGCCAATGCTTCTGTGTCTGCGATGAAGCCGGTTGCGGTGAAGCGCGCGCCGGCGTGCGGGCGCTGAGCTCGTAGGCGTTGGGCTTGCAGGTGTTGAGCTTGCAGGTGCGCGGCGGCCAGGGGAGTGTAGCCCGCCCGCAGACTGCGTAGCATCACTTGCAGTCCTGCGATGTGATGGGCCGGAAGTGTGAGTAGCCACGCCCCCGGCTGTGCTTGATAATGGCGCTCAATGAAGGAGGCTGTGGCGTCCGCACTAGTGGCGAGCTGCTGCGACCCGAGCACCGCACCCTTCGGTGTTCCTGTGGAACCAGAGGTGCAGGCGATGAGTGTGCCGGGCGCTACCAGATCGTCTTTAAGGGAGCTCCCCGCGCGCATTTGTTCCGGCAGGTCGGGGCAAGTTTGTTCCCAATCTGCGGGGAGGGGAAGGATGGAGATTTCGCCCGCGAGCAGCCGCTTTAGAGACTCCAGGGAGGTGGTGAAAAGCTCGGGCGAGGCCGCGCTGATCACGGTCGGCTGCAGTGGGACGAGGGAGGAGTTTCCGGTCATGCTGACCAATGTACAAGTCGGCTTGGACAGCCCGCCCCAGTCATCCCGGTTCGGATAACGATGGGCCGAGGCTAGCTGGCCTCGAGGCCGAACTCCTGGACTCGCTTCACAGTGGATTCCAGCTCCGCTGGGCCGGGGAGGCGCTTGTGGACGGCGAGGAAGCTGGCCTGCACATCCTGGCGAGTGGCGGGAGTCTTTCCGGTGTCGATGAGGTAGGCGATGATATCGAGGTAAGAGGGGCTGCGGGTGTCCAAAGCGTTCAAGAAGGGGGTAGGGAGGTCACGGTTGGCTTCGAGGTAGATGCGGTACTCCTCGGGGAGGGGGAACGCATCGACGACATCGGGGGCATCGGTCGCATCGAGGGGTGCCGGATCGGGTCCCCCGGTGGTGTCGGTTGTCCAGAGCTTTGCTCGGAGCTGACTAAATGGGTTGAACATGATGCGCTCTCTCCTTCCTCAGAATCCGTGGGTTTTCAACATTAAAACATAGGGTAATCAACAATTGTTGGAAACGTCAAGGATTTTTTCTACCCACCTTATTTGGGTTAAGAGAACTCAAAAGCAAAACCCCGCAGGGGAGGGTTTCTGCCCTCCTGCGGGGTAGTGTGTGATGCTCAGATGCTCAACTGCTCAGATGCAGGGCGCGGGTGGACTGTGGCCTTTAGTCGCCACCGCCGCCATCTCCGCCGCCGTCTCCACCGCTGGAGCCGCTGTCCGAGCCGGAATCTGAACCGGAGTTGGAGAAGCCGCCAAAGCTGTTGTTGCTGGAGGGGCCGCTGCTTTGGTCGCTGTTCCACTGGGTGGTAGGGGCATCAGCGTCGCTGCCGTTCGTCATGCCCGCTGCACCGGCGCCACCGGCAACGCCAGCGGCGCCAGCACTGCCAGCGCTGTCCGTGCTACCGATGGTGTAGCCAGCGTAGCCGTCGTTTCCTCGATTGTTCCAGGGCGTATTGTTCTGGGGCTTATTGTTCTGAGGCTTATTTCCCTGGTTGTTGCCCCAGAGGTTGGAACCCTGGTTGTTGGGAGCCTGCGCGGGCGAGCCCTGGAAATTAGAATTCTGATAATTGGAGCCCTGGAAGTTGGAACCCTGGTTGGCGGACCCATAGCTGCTGAATGGGCTCTGCCCAGCATTTGGAGCTGCATTCGATGCTCCAGCCGCTCCGGCAGGCGCGGCTGCGGGAGCATAACTACCGTTGGCCTCCTGCGCCGCCTTCTCTTTACGTTCCTTGCGGGCACGTACGGGCGTCATAAAGAGATAGTCCAAGCTAAAGCGACCCGAGCCGGACGCGGCCAGGGCGAGGCCCGCCGCACCCAGAACCCCGACGAGCTCCCAACCGCCATCGGCGACGAAGACACCCTTGCCCCAGTGAGCGAAGCCAAAAGCGAAGGCCATTTGGATAAACAGCAGCGGGCCGACGATCCGAACCAGCAGGCCGAGGATCAGTAGCACGCCCGCGGCGAGCTCGAAGTAGGTGGCGATCTGCGCGGAAGCGTTCGGCCACGGCACGCCCATGGATTCAAAGGATCGTGCAGTGCCGTCGATGGTCCAGGAATCGTACTTTTGCCAACCGTGGGCAATCAGCACGATGCCCACGAGGATGCGGGAAATCGTGATGCAAACATCTTTAAAAATATTCATGTCGCTAACGCTACCAACTTAGCGGTGGCATGGCCGGGCTTGTGGCAGGTCAATCTGCTACAGATAGAGGCCAGAGCCACCATGAATCATTCCGAACCTCAGACCCTGATCGTGAGCGACTCGCAGACGGATCGCCGCCTGGATAAGTACATCCGCTCGCAGGTCAAGGGCGTACCCGCCACGGTGCTGTTCCGCCTGATGCGCACCAAGCAGATCACCGTGAACGGCGCCAAGTGCAAACCCGACCAGCGCACCGTTGCCGGCGACAAGGTTCGCTTGCCCGCCCTGGAAGTCGCCGCGGAGAAACCGACGCCTACGGGGGATCGCAAGGCGGCGGAACAATTGGCCCGCAGGCTGTCCCGGCATATCGTTTTTGAAGACGGCGACCTGCTCGTTGTGAATAAGCCTGCCAACATCGCCGTGCACGTCGGCAGTGGGGTCAAGGCTGGGGTGATCGAGGCGCTGCGCGTGCTACGGCCGAAGGAAAAGGAACTAGAGCTGGCACACCGGCTTGATAAGGAAACCTCCGGGCTACTGATAGTAGCCAAGAACTCGAAGATGCTGCGGCACCTGCAGGAGCTTCTGCGTGCCGGCGGGGAGGACATCCAACGCTACTACCTGGCGGTGGTTTCCGGTGGGGTGAAAAGGACCGGTAGACAACCGCAGCGGATAGAGGCGCCACTGCGCAAAACCGGGGCGGCCACGGTGGTGGACCGCCGCGTCGGGAAGCGGGCGGAAACGAAGGTGTGGGTGAAGAAGCCGTGGGGAACTGCGGGTGCCCTCGTGGAGACACAGCTGCTGACAGGCCGGAAGCACCAGATCCGCGTGCACCTGCAGCACCTGGGCCATCCGATCATCGGGGACTCTCGCTACGGGAAACCCGCCGCTAACCGGGCGGCCGCGGAAAAGGGGGTGCGGATGCTGATGCTGCACGCCTGCAGGCTGGTGGTGCCGCTGCCGGATGGCGAGGTGCTGGACGTGCAAGCCCCGATGCCCCCGGCGTGGAATAAGCTGCGGGGTTAGTGGAGGGGTGTTCATGCCCAATCAATTTTGCCCCCCAAAAGTGGTTAGGTTTAATTATCTTATTGATGCCTCGTCCTTGTTGGGATTTAATGCCTTTGAGGGTGGAGTTGCTGCCCCGATGTTGAAAAGGAGATGGATCCAAAAAGGTGAAAATGAAAGCTGTGGTTGCAGGCTTGGCCAGAAGCGATACTGGTAATAAGAAGCAAGGAGATCGCGGTGTGCGTTGCTAACTTTCCTGTGAGGTTGAGTTCCGACGCATGAAACTATCATTAGAAGAACTGAGCTTCTCGTATAGGAAGATCTTTGGTAAGAAGCCAGTGTTGCGCTCCATTACTGGAACTTTTAATGAAGGTGTCACGGGTATCTTGGGGCCGAATGGTTCCGGTAAGAGTACTTTGCTGAATATTGTCACTGGTCGGTTGAAATCACCGAAGGGTTCAGTCTACCTGGTGACAGAGCAAGGGCGGAAAACGATGGATGAGTATCAGAGAAACTCTTCTATTGGCTACTTACCGCAGCGTTTCACGTTTGTTCCCGGGATGTGTGTCAAAGACACTGTTGAATATGTTGGATGGGTTAATGGTCTAACGGGGAAGCAACTTAATCGTGCTGTGGAAAATTCGCTTGATGTTGTTCGTCTGAATGAGCAGCAAGTGCTGAAGGCTGGTGCGCTCTCGGGTGGACAACGGCAACGGCTTGGACTCGCGTGCGTCCTTGTGCACGAGCCGGAGGTAATGATTCTCGACGAGCCCACTACGGGGTTGGATCCGGAATCGAGAATGCTAATGCGGAAATGCATTGCCGACGCTGCTAGCGATGACAGGCTCGTCCTTATTTCTACCCACCATATGGAAGATCTTCGGTATCTGGCTGATGATGTATGGGTCATAGCAGAGGGGCAGCTCCTGTACTCCGGGTCTCTCGAGGGTATGGGAGAGGGTCTTGCTACCAGCGATGACCTTCGATATGGAACTGAGTTTGAAGCTGGATACTCGGATTTGGTTCAGAGCCTGCGATCCCAGAATGGGGAGTATCCGAAGCATGATTAGATTGTATGCTCGGTCTTCCCTCGGTTGGATCATGCTTGCGGGTGCCGTTGTAATTACCTTAACGGAAGTCCTCTTTCAACTTGAGTTGTTGAAGGCTCCCTATCAGCAGTGGGGTCTTATTGAGTCGAACTTGTCGAACTCACTTGTCGTCGTGATGCCACTCGTAGGCGGGATAGCTGCGGTGCTGCAGGTCGTCGGGCACTCTCCGGGGCGGATAAGCACTATGGCTGGAACTCGAGTTAGCCCTTACGGGCAGTCTATCTGGACAACATTAACGTGGTTAGCGGTCTCTATAGTTAGCGTTGTTGCCGTACTGCTTATCTGCTTCGGCTTTGCTATTGCAACAGCTGGGGGTGGAACACCGGAGTTTAAACTTTACCTGGCCATCTTAGGATCGATTGTTTTTTCGGGGTTTGTTGGTCATGTCATTGGCTACCTGGCTGCTGATCTGAAAGTATCCCTGATTGCGGTTGCCCTTCTCGCCGTGCTTCCCATGTCTGCAGTTAATGGATTTTCGACCTTGCGGTTTATTCCGATACTTCCGGCTGAGAAGCTACCTAGTTTCATTTATTCAGATATTTGGCTGAACCGTCAATTACTGTTGGGGCTTGTCTTTATAGTGATTTTGGTTCTTACTCTCTATAGTGCTGGCGCTACGAGGTCTCGGGGAGTCATTTCTAGAGTGACTATGTCCTTGGCTGCCCCCATTGCCGTGTTTATCATCGCTTTGGTTTCGCCTACCGGCCCCGTGGAGGTTTTTGAGTATTCTGCCTCTGCCAGAGAAAAACAGGTCTGTGAGGTAGTCGGTGAGCGCACAGTGTGTGTACACGAGGAGAACCAGCCCGAATTAGTAAGAATTAGAACCTCGCTCAATGCAGTCGATGATGTTGTAGGGAGGTCGAGGGCGGGTTTCTATGAAATGAAAGATTCGTCCCTGGTCGATACAGCGAAGCCTTTGCCTTATGGCGTTGGAATTGTAGAGCTTAAGCCTGGTCAAGGATCTCGTTTTGGTGCTTTATTGATCGAAGCTATTTCCGGGGTTCTAGTGTGTGGACCGGAATCCTCCGAGTCTGCTGTCAACACTTCTTTCGAAGTTAACGACTGGCTGTTGTCTAGGGTTCCCGTCACGGCCCGTGAAACTTTTAGTAGCGAACCAGACCATCCTAAAGAGCGACAGTTTAATGACGTTCAGATGGAAACGATCGTGCAGGACCACAGTGAAGAACTGAGTACCTGCAGTTATTCTGGCGGTACTAATGCAGGTTCTTAAGTACGGTTGGCAGACCCGAAGACTGAGTTGGGTTGTGGGCGCCTCCCTCCTGGCAATGTTTGCAGTTGTCTTGGTTGGCGATGGTGGATTTCAAGTGAACTGGGACACGGTATATGAGCCTAAATACGTGCTCTACATGGAGTTGGTCTTCCTACTTTTGAGTACTGTGGCGGCAGTTTTGATTGAACCTCTAAGTGCTCAATGGGAAGGCAGTTCTTCACGTGCACGAGGGGTTGCATTGTTTTCCCTGTGCGTCACCTTCGTGGGTATATGGCTTGTGGCGGCGGTGGCAATGGGGCAGCTATTGAGAATTTACCCTGCCAACATCGTAGTGTTGATGATGCTGACAAGCAGCACCCTTGTAGCATCGGTGACTCTCGGGTTATCACCGTGGATTGGTCCCTACTGGGCGGGAGTTAGCTCCCTGGGCTTCTATGCGGCTTGTATCGCAATCCAGGGGTTTATGCCGGCCTACCGTTCTTTAGTTCCTCTAGGGGACTCTCGGCTGATACCTGCGCCCACGGAGCCGCATGTCGTACTCACTTCAGTTCTTGCTTTGGCGCTGTGCGTCCTGAGTCATTGGACGACAGGCGGGCTTCGCCAAGGGCGCAGAATTGTCCAAGAAGACTTGTCTTAGAGAGCCCCGGACTGCCTTAGTTAGTAGTAGTACGGGAAATCGTCCCAGTTCGGCTCGCGCTTCTCCAGGAAGGCATCCTTGCCTTCTACGGCCTCGTCGGTCATGTAGGCCAGGCGCGTAGCCTCACCTGCGAAAACCTGCTGGCCCATCAACCCATCGTCGGTTAGGTTGAAGGCGAACTTCAGCATGCGTTGCGCGGTGGGGGACTTGGTGTTGATCTTGCGGCCCCATTCGATGGCGGTGTCCTCCAGATCCGCGTGGTCCACCACACGGTTCACGGCACCCATCTGGTGCATCGTTTCAGCGTCGATGGCCTCGCCGAGGAAGAAGATCTCGCGGGCAAACTTCTGGCCCACCTGCTTGGCCAGGTATGCGGAGCCATAGCCTGCGTCGAAGGAGCCGACGTCGGCGTCCGTCTGCTTGAACTTCGCGTGCTCGCGGGAAGCCAGGGTCAGGTCGCACACCACGTGCAGGCTGTGCCCGCCACCGGCGGCCCAGCCGTTGACCAGGCAGATCACAACCTTCGGCATCGTGCGGATCAGGCGCTGCACCTCCAGAATGTGCAGGCGGCCGCCCTCCACCTTCGCGCGGGCCTCGTCCACCCCTTCTGCGCCAGCGGCAGCGACGTCCGAATCGTGGTTGGTGGCGTACTGATAACCGGAACGGCCGCGGATGCGCTGGTCACCGCCGGAGCAAAATGCCCAGCCGCCGTCCTTCGGGGAAGGCCCGTTGCCGGTCAACAGGATGGTGCCCACGTCCGGAGTGCGGCGCGCGTGGTCCAACGCCCGGTACAACTCATCGACGGTGTGCGGGCGGAAGGCGTTGCGCACCTCGGGGCGGTCAAAGGCGATGCGCACGATGCCGTTGGCGCGGCCTTCGCCAACATGGCGGTGGTAGGTGATGTCCGTGAAGTTGTTTACGCCCGGCGCATCTACCGGGCGCCACAGCTCGGGTTTGAAGGGGTTGTTGCTGGAATCAGTCATGCCCGCCATTCTATCGGCCGGCCGCTTTTGGCAAGGTAGGAAGCATGAACAGTTCCGCCGCATCTTCCCACCTGTCTTTTCCGCTGCCGTCGCTCGCCGAGTTACTCGAGCGCGCCGACGTGGTTGCCCTGCCGATGCGGGTGCCCTTCCGTGGCGTGACTGTACGTGAGGCCCTTCTTATTGATGCCCCGTACCAGTGGGCCGAGTTTGCCCCCTTCCCGGAATACGAGCCGGCCGAGGCCTCCCTGTGGCTGCGTTCGGCGATCCAGTACGGCTATGGAACTAGCGGTTCAGCCCCCACTGACGAATGGGTGGCCGTCAACGCGACCATCCCCGCGGTGGACGTAGACGCCCAGCCGGGGATCATCGGCGAGCTCATGGAGCGTTACCCGGGCTGCACCACTGTGAAGGTTAAGGTCGCGGAGAAGACAGCCCTGGCCAACGACCCGGCCGCCAGCATGCGCCAGGACATTCAGCGCGTCCGTGCGGTCCGGCAGTGGTATGCGGACCAGGGAATACGTGCCCCGAAGATCCGCATGGACGCCAATGGTGGCTGGACCGTCCAGCAAGCTCTGGAGGTCGTAGAAACCCTCGCCGCCGACGGTCCGCTGGATTATGTGGAGCAGCCCTGCCGCACCGTCGCCGAGCTGGCGGAGGTGCGCCGGAGCCTCATGCGGCGGGGATTGTTCGTGCGCGTTGCGGCCGACGAGGCCATCCGCAAGAGCGCGGATCCGATCACAGCGGTCAAGGAGGTTACCGACGCGGGGGCGTGCGACGTGGCCGTGCTCAAGGTGCCGCCGCTCGGCGGTGTGGATCAGCTCCGTCGGGTGGCCAGCGAGGTCGCGCAACGCGGCGTATCCATCACGGTGAGTTCGGCCCTGGATACCGCAGTTGGCCTGGGTGCCGGCCTGCAGGCAGCCGCTAGCCTGGTGCACATCGATGACGATGGCATGGTCGCCGAACCCAATGCCGCAGGCTTGGCCACCGGCACGCTCTTCGAACACGACCTCGCAGAACGGCGGATCGTCGATGGTCGCATGCACACCGGCGCTGTAACCCCAGATGCCGATCGGGTGGCGGAGTTCCGCCTCACCGGCGAGCGGCGTGATTGGTGGCTGGACCGCTTGCGTGCGGCTTATGGCTACCTAGCGGGCGGAAGGTAGATTGTGGAACTGTGACTAACGCTGATAGTTCTTCCCAGGATCCGGCTCAGGATCCGACTCAAGGCTCTGGCACACGCTCTGCCGCAAACTCTGCTGCACTGACTAGCCCCGTTGCAGTGCGTGCGGGGTTGGTGCTGGTCGACCAGCTGATTCGTAGCGGTGTTCGGGAGGCGGTGCTGTGTCCCGGTTCGCGGAACTCGCCGCTGAACCTGGCGTTCGTGGAAGCGGAAAGGGTCGGGCGGGTGCGCCTGCACGTCCGCACCGACGAGCGTTCGGCGGCTTTCCTGGCGCTGGGGCTGGCGAAGGTATCGCGCAAGCCGGTGCCGGTCGTTATGACGTCCGGGACGGCCGTGGCCAACTGCCTGCCGGCCATGGTGGAGGCCACACTTTCCGGCGTGCCGCTGGTCGTGCTCTCGGCGAACCGGCCGCTCTCCATGCTGGGCTCGGGAGCGAACCAGACCATCGACCAGGCGGAGATCTTCGGCGCCCACTCCGTGTGCACCCTGAACGCGGGCGAGCTGGCGCTGGAAGGCGCCGTTACCGACGCTGGCACGGGTCAAGCCGCCAGGGGCACCGATGCCGCAGCGGAGCTCCGCGACTTGGTGCGCAAGCTAATCGCTGCAGCAACGGACCCCATCGATGGCGGCGGGGCTCACCTGGACGTGCCGCTGCGGGAACCGCTCGTGCCGCCAACGCTGGACGAGCTATCGCTGTGGGCGGGTGAAATTGCTGCTGCTGAAGACGCAGAAGCGACCGAAGGCCCGCAGGGCTCGCACACTCCCAGTCAGCCCGCCCGCGGCCCCCGGACGCTGCCCTATGGCCAGGTCGAGGTGGACCTGTCGCGTCGCACACTAGTCATCGCGGGCTCCGTCAGCGACGTCGCCTGGGCACGCTCGATCATGGACGAACTAGCGGACGTGCCGACCATCGCGGAACCCGTCGCCCCGGCACCCGACTTCCCCGTGCACAGCGCGGCCGTAGACATGTTCAGCACCCAGGTCATAAGCGACGGCGAACACTCGGCGGTCACCACACCCGAACAGGTCGTGGTGATCGGCCGGCCAACCCTCCACCGTGGCGTCACAAAGCTCCTGGCCAACAAGGACATCCACGTCATCGCCCTCAGCGACACCCGCAACATCACCGACGTTTTCGACAACGTCGACGAGGTCGGAAGCACCGTCCGACCGCGTGGCGAGCAGGCGGAAAGCTGGCTGCAGGTCGCCCGCGCCATCAGCGACATGGGCGTAAATCAGGTGCGCGACGGGTTGGCCGAGCACGAACCATTCACCGCGGTGCATGCTGTGGCCGTTGTTGCGGACGCCCTGCGCGACGGGGACCTCCTTGTACTAGGGGCGTCTACGGCGGTGCGGGATGCCTCCCGCGCCGGACTGCCCTTCGACGGGGTCCAGGCGATCGCCAACCGTGGGGCGGCGGGAATCGACGGAACCATCTCCACCGCCGTGGGTGCGGCGATGGCGCACGCCCACGCCGACCCGACCGCGATCCGCGCGCCCCGAACTATTGCGGTGATGGGCGACCTGACATTCGCCCACGACCTCGGCGGGCTGAACATCGGACCACTCGAGCCGCGCCCCGACAACCTGCTGATCGTGCTGACCAACGATAGCGGCGGCGGGATCTTCGAAACCCTTGAGCCCGGGGCCGAGAGCTTGCGCACCTTCGCCGACGGCACCGCCGTCTTCGAGCGGGTCTTCGGCACTCCACTGGATCTGGACTTCGCGGAACTCTGCGCCGGGTTCGGGGTGGAACACAAGCTGGCTACCAGCGTGGAGGAACTCGCCACAGCCATCGACGAGCACGCCGAAATCGGTGGGAACGGGATCACGGTGCTGGAAGTGAAGGTGAGCAGGCGCGGGCGTCAAGAAATAGAAAAAAGAATTGCGGGTAAGCAATGAGCAGCACAATAGACCCCGCGAGGAACGACGAGCTCACCCCGAAACAAATCCGCACGGCGCGCAGGCTGCGGCGCGCGAAGCAAGCCGTTATCGCCCTGACGGGACTAGTGGTGCTGGTGTGCGGCGGGATGATCGTGACCTCTGCGATGGATGACTTTGCGATCTCGCGAGACAAAGCCGAAGCGACGGCGGAGGTGGTCTCGGTGCAGACGCTGCGGACCACCGTTCGCTTCCGTGACGAAGACGGCAACTTCCAACAGCCCGAGGAGGGGCTAAAGTACCCTTCCGGCCTAGTGGAGGGGCAGAACGTGCGCGTGGAGTACCAGGTCAGCGACCCCGAGAATGTAAAGGTGCAGGGGAGGGGATGGACGTTGGCTTTTCTGCCGGCACTATCGTCCATGGCTTTGGGGCTGGGCGTGTGCGCCATGCTGATGCTGCTGATCCGCCACTGGCAGAAGAAAAACAAACTTTGAGCGATGAAAGTAACCTTCTGTTTGCCTAGACTTGTTAATGTTTTTACCCAGACGAAACGCGGGCGTGAACTAAAAAAGGGATGCTGAAGGGTATGCGAGTTGCAATTGTTGCCGAAAGCTTTCTGCCCAACGTAAACGGCGTGGTCAATTCCGTGCTCCGAGTGCTGGAGCACCTGCGTGCCAACGGACACGAAGCGCTAGTGATAGCTCCGGGGGCAACGAATGGGCAAGAGGAAATTGCAACCTACGAGGGCTACCGCATCGCTCGCGTGCCCGCCGTGGACGTGCCGGGCATTAACTCCCTGCCGATCGGCGTGCCGATGCCGAGCGTGTACACGGAGCTGAAGAAGTTCCAGCCAGACGTGGTTCACCTGGCCAGCCCCTTCGTGCTCGGCGGTGCGGGTGCCGTGGCGGCGCGGGCGCTGAAGCTGCCTTGCGTGGCTATCTTCCAGACCGACGTGGCGGGCTTCGCCAACAACTACAAAATGAAGTTCCTGTCCAAGATGGCGTGGCGCTGGGTGCGCGTCATGCACAACATGTGCGCCATGACGCTGGCCCCGAGCTCCGTGACGATGCGCGAGCTGGAAGAGAACCGAGTGCGGGGTGTGGCGCACTGGGGTCGTGGCGTGGATACGGAACGCTTCCACCCCTCCAAGCGTTCCGAGGAGCTGCGCCGCGAGTGGCTGCTGGAAGGCGAGAAGAAGCGTGGCAACGTGGGTGACGCCGCCGGCCTGGAGAGCTGCCGCACCATCGTCGGCTTCGTCGGTCGTCTGGCCGCCGAGAAGTCCGTGGAGCGCATGGCTGCCCTGAACGGCCGGGACGACGTGCAGCTGGTGATCGTCGGCGACGGCCCGGAGATGGACGACCTTAAGTCCCGGATGCCTACCGCAGTGTTCACTGGCGGGCTGTACGGCGAGGACCTGGCTCACGCCTTCGCCAGCCTGGACATTTTCGTTCACACCGGCCAGTACGAGACCTTCTGCCAGGCGATCCAGGAGGCCCAGGCTTCCCGCGTGGCGACCATCGGCCCGGCTGCCGGCGGCCCGATCGACCTCATCAAGCCCGGCCACAACGGCTACCTGCTGAACGTCGAGAACTTCGAGGCCGAGCTGGTCGAGGCAGTGGACACCATCCTTGCCGGGGACGTGGATACCTACCGTGACAACGCCTTCGAGGGCGTGCAGAACAAGAGCTGGTCCAGCCTGTGCGACCAGCTGCTCGGCTACTACCGCCAGGCCATCGCGCAGGGTGGCAAGGCGGCCCCGCGCAAGGGTTCGCAGCGCGACTTCACGGGTGTGCGCGAGGTGCGCCGCCCCGCAGCTGAGGAGACCACCGCTGAGACCACCGCCCAGACCACCGTTGAGGCTTCGGCCGAGCCAGCCCCGCAGGTCAGCACTGAACCCGCCGTCAAGGAAGGTGCTGAGCCCGCCGCTAAGTAAACGCAGCGCCCGCGCTAAGATGTGAGTCGTGTCTCGGGCAAGTTTGGAAAAGAAGCCGAATGAAGTCGCGTCGATGTTCGACGCGGTAGGCAAGAACTACGACCTCACCAACACGGTGTTGAGCTTCGGCCAGGATCGCTATTGGCGCATCCGCACCCGCAAGCGCCTCGACCTAAAGCCCGGCGACCTGGTGCTCGACCTCGCCGCGGGCACGGGCGTATCCACCGAAGAGTTCGCCCGCACGGGCGCCACCTGCATCGCCTGCGACTTCTCCTTCGGAATGCTCGCTGCTGGCTCCCACCGCGACGTGCCGATGGTGTGCGCGGACGGCACGAACCTGCCGTTCGCCGACGAGACCTTCGACGCAGTGACGATCAACTACGGCCTGCGCAACATTGTGGATTTCCGTGCCGGCCTGCGTGAAATGGCGCGCGTGACGAAGCCCGGCGGCAAGCTCGCCGTCGCGGAGTTTTCCACCCCCGTCATCCCGATCTTCAAGACGGTGTACAAGGAATACCTGATGCGCGCCCTGCCGAAGGTCGCGAAGGTGGTTAGCTCCAACGCGGACGCCTACGAGTACCTCGCCGAGTCTATCCGCGCCTGGCCCGACCAGGAGGAACTCGCTGCGGAGATCCGCGACTGCGGTTGGAGAGAGGTCGGCTGGCAGAACCTCACCGGCGGAATCGTGGCGCTTCACAGCGCGATCCGCGTCTAACTGGAACTCATCCGCGCGGCCAGCAGCGGCGGCTACTTCCGCGCCGCGAACGGCTCGTCGATCGGTGCGAGGTTCACAACCTTCCCAGCACCCCGCCACAGCCTAGCGGCCACGTCGCGGTCGGCGGGGTTCACGAGGTTCCCCATCAGGCGTGTCGCCACGCCCATCACGCGGTTCGCCAGCGGCCCGCGCATGCCCAGCGGCCCGAGCGCGCTCATCAGCCCCGGCATCGTCAAAACCACCGCCAGCCGCCGCGCCAGCCCGAACGCCTCGCCGTAGTGTTTCTGCAGCTGATCCGTCCATTCTGGCTCTATACCGGCGCCGTTGTGGCCCTTTATTTTGGACGCCCACTTCTCCGGCACGCCCCACTGGTCAACCAACAACCGGACCAGTAACTCGGCGGATTCCAAGGCGTAGTCGATGCCTTCGCCGTTTAGCGGATTGACCAGGGCGGCGGTATCTCCGATGGCGGCCCAGTTGGGGCCAGCCACGCGGCTGACGGCTCCGCCCATCGGCAGGAGGGCGGAGGTGATGGATTCCGGTTCTCCCTCGATGGCCCATTCGCCGCTGACTTGGCGCGCGTAGTCGCGCAGCAGCTTTTTGGTGTTCACCTTGGCGGGGCGCTTGGTGGTGGCTAGCACTCCGCAGCCGAGGTTTGCTTTGCCGATGCCTTCAGCCGGGCCGCGATCCGCTCCTTCGGCCGGATTGCCCAGGGGGAACACCCACCCGTAGCCCGGCTGGGCGGTTCCGGAAGCGTCGTTGAGTTCCAAGTGCGAGTGGATCCACGGCTCGTCGCCGAAGGGGGTGTTGATGTAACTGCGGGCCGCAATGCCGTGGACCAGCCCTTTATCCCACTGCACGCCCAGCTTGCGAGCAATGCCGCTGCGCACGCCCTCGGCCAGGACGAAGAAGCGCGCACGGATCTTCACGGGCGCGGATGAACCTTGCACGCCCTCACCGGTGCGAGTGCCGGCGACCTCGCTGAGCTGCTGGGTTACTGGGTCCGAGGTGGCGTCACTAATCTTCGCTTGAATAAAGCGAGCACCCGCAGCGATAGCGATTCCGGCGAGGGCGGCATCCAGGCGCGTGCGGGGGATGGCGGAGCCGCGTTGCGGGAAGCTTCCTGAAGGCCACGGCGCGGTGATGGAACCGCCGAAGCCGTGCAGTTTGAGCCCTCGAATGTACGGGGCGTCGTCGAGGAGGTGGAGCGCGCCCATCGACTCCAGGGCGTCGACGGCGCGCGGGGTGAGGCCATCGCCGCAGGTCTTATCGCGGCCGACCGGGAGGGGGCTGGGTGCAGTGTCCGGCACAGAACCCGGCACGTCAGCCATGTCCACCATCACGACGTCGAGGCCAGCGCGGGCGGCGTGGAAAGCGGCGGCGGAACCAGCCGGGCCTGCTCCAATGACGGCGAGATCGCACTCGATGCCGTGGGGCTCAGCGTTGAAAGTTTCAGAAGCGGGAGGATTCATCGACCCCCATTGTTCCACGGGGTGGGGAAGGGCTGGCGGGGAGGTCGAGGCGTAGATCGCATGTGCGTTAAACACCGCCACGTTAATGGACTAAAGTGTCGGTAGACATGTAAAAGACCGCATGTGAAAGACCGCATGCGCAGTTCAAGAGGAAAAGTCGAGGCTGACTACGGACATGCCAAGTGCCACACCCCGTAAACCGGCGCTCCCTGACGTGGGGGACGCGCAACTAAACGAGGCCTTGGGCCAGTCGATGCAGCAGGTCGAACAGCTGCTGAAGGATCGGCTGTCGGTTGGCGAGTCCTTCCTCACCGACAAAATCAGCCATCTTTTTGAGGCTGGCGGCAAGCGCTTCCGCGTGATGTTTGCCCTGCTGGCGGCTTATTACGGTGAGAAGCCAACCGCCCAGGAGGTAAACGAGGCCGCTGCCGTGGTGGAGCTGACCCACCTGGCTACGCTGTATCACGACGACGTGATGGACGAGTCCGACCAGCGCCGCGGTGCGGAATCCGCGAACAAGCGCTGGAACAACTCCGTGGCGATTTTGGCGGGCGACTACCTATTCGCCATCGCTAGCGACATCATGGCAACGCTTGGCGCCCAAACGGTGCAGCACTTCGCGGAGACCTTCCAGGAGCTGGTGACCGGCCAGATGCGGGAGACCATCGGCGCCCGCGATGGGGAGGACGAGATCGAGCACTACCTGACCGTCATCCAGGAGAAGACGGGTGTGCTCATCGCCTCTGCTGGCTGGCTCGGCGCGCTGCACAGCGGCGCTTCCGAGGAGCATCGCGAGGCACTGTTCCGCTTCGGCCGCAACGTCGGCCAGATCTTCCAGATCGTCGACGACATCATCGACATTTGGGCTGACCCGGAGGTTTCCGGCAAGCAGCCTGGCACGGACTTGCGCGAGGGCGTGTTCACCCTGCCGGTTCTTTACGCAATGCAGCAGGATGACGCCACAGGGGCGCGACTGCGCGAGATCCTCACCGGACCTGTCACAGACGACGCCTTGGTGGACGAGGCACTGGAGCTTATCCGTGGCTCCGAAGGTCGTGAGAAGTCCTTTGAAGTCGTGCAGCGCTACCGCCAATACGGCGAAGATGAGCTGGCCAAGCTGCCCGAGAATCAGGTGACTCAGGCGCTGCGTCACTTGATGGACTTCGCCTTGGAGCGGCTGGGGTAGCTGGTGGGGTGGCTCCCGGTGGGGTAACCAGTGGAGGGGCGCTTGAGCTGGCGATTTGCATAAGTTGGGGCTACTCGTAGTAGAGTTACCAGCGCACCGAATGGTGCATGCCAGATTGCCCGAGCGGCCAAAGGGAGCGGACTGTAAATCCGCCGGCTCTGCCTTCGTTGGTTCGAATCCATCATCTGGCACAGCGCCGAATGGCAAAACAACAACCCGGTGGTTGCTTCCCGATGCGGGGGGGGTGACCACCGGGTTTTGCTGTTCGCAGTGCGAGAGTTGGGCATGAGGCAGCGGGGAGGCTGCACGGTGGGATGTCGTTAGATCGGGAAAACGTCACCAAGTCTTGCAAGACCGTGCATAGGTCAACTCTCTGACCTGTGTATATGTGAAGGTGAGAACGATGTGCACTAACGAATTCCCGTTCTAGCGACACTCAACCCAACGGATAGCGACATTCAGTGGGCTGTTGAGGGGCTGGAGGCTAAGTTGGCGAGAGGCTGGCCTAAGCGCATTGAAGACGTTGGGATGCAGAGTGTTTGGAAGGTATAAAACCCGCCGCTGAACTGCCGATTTGTGTAAAGTATCGCCGGGTGGTTAAGCTAACTCAGGCTTCAAGCGATGCGGTTAAATTAAATCCGCAGCGTTAATGGAGTGATGCCCCCTTAGCTCAGTCGGCAGAGCGTTTCCATGGTAAGGAAAAGGTCGAC
>ERZ1673753.1635-NODE-1635-length-19446-cov-4.836935_pt1 | contig 19446 bp, 14 predicted proteins | sample MGYA00580201_ERZ1673753 | MGnify/ENA primary metagenome ERZ1673753 (study PRJEB41218, sample SAMN15661747) | gut metagenome | host: Homo sapiens | place: Canada: London | collected 2015-08-20/2019-03-30 | study: EMG produced TPA metagenomics assembly of... | reverse complement strand
GATTTTATGAATGTTGTGCGCAGGTCCGTAAAAATCACGATATTTTTCATCAAGCACTTCGTTATCATAGCCCACAGTTCTACCACCGTTTAGAAACCAAAAATGCTCAGCACGGTGACTTGATGTAGCAAATGTTACACCCTGTTTGTCACATTCTTTTTTTAATTCTCCCAAGAAATCGCAATGCGGTGCCTGCTTTACTGAGGTCCATTGAGATAAAGCACTGTCATACATTTTATATCCGTCGTGGTGTTCACCCACAGGCATAATGTATTTTGCTCCTGCATTTTTCAAAATGCTAACCCATTTTTCTGCATCGAAGTTTTCTGCCTTAAACATTGGCACAAAATCACGGTAATTGAAATCCTTGCCGTATTTCTTTTTATGATGCCAATAAACAGGATTTCCCTTGTAATACATAAGTCTGGGATACCACTCGTTGTAATATGCCGGAACACTGTAAACACCCCAGTGAAGAAACACACCGAATTTAGCGTTCTTGTACCATTTAGGAACAGGATATGCAGAAAGGCTTTCCCAATTATCCTTGTACCTGCCGTTTTCTATAACGGAATCAATTTTTTCTAAATATTCATCAAGCTGCTTTTTGTATGTTGCCTGCATAACATTTTCTCCTTAAAAATACCAATTGTGCTGAACGCCAATCTTATTCACATCAATTTCGCTTATTCCCAACTCATAGGCGGGCGAATTTTCTTTGAAAGAGAAATCATTACTTTCAAAATCGGTAAATATATTTCTTCCATGAATAACATTAATTTGATACATATACGGTATCATTTCTGCTGTTAAGAAAATACTGATAACATTGACAATGAAAGAGACTCCGACACCTGCAACAGCATAACTTAACATTTCCTTTATTGTTAAAAATCTTCCCTGTAGTGGCTTTTTCCACATTGTCTTAAATTTTTCTAGTTTTTCAATCATTTTTATTCTCCAGTGCTGATTTCACTGCAAAATAGAGATTCTTATATACACTATAAGTTGAATTATAATAATTAATCTTTCCGGGATTGAATCTTGCCATTGATAAATTGCTGTCGGTCATTTTTGCACTTGCTTCTTCCACCGAATTATAATAACCGCTTCCTACGCTTGCAAGAATAGCAACTCCTAAAACTCCGCTTTCAACGCATTTTGAAGTATACAGGTTTTCGGTTATAGTGTCGGCAAGTATCTGAAGCCATAATTTGCTTTTAGCACCGCCACCTCCGACCTTAATCGTATTCAGATCAATGCCCGATTCACAAATGACCTCACAGCAATCTTTAATGCTGAAGCAAACGCCCTCCAGCACAGCTCTGTAAAAATTGAAACAGTTATGATTTACCGAAATACCGGTAAAGGAACCTCTGCAATTCGGGTCAAGATGCGGAGTTCTTTCTCCCATTAAATAAGGCAAATAGATTATTCCGTCACTTGTAATTTCCTTTGTGTTTTCATCAAGCTCGGCATAGCTATATTCCTGTGCAAAGTTTTTTCTAAACCAATTTACAGATAAACCGCAGCCCTGAGTAACACCCATAATATGCCACATATTTTTAACAGCATGGCAAAAGGTGTGAGTTCTTCCGAATTTATCACAAACAGGCTTATCAACTGCTGTGAACACAACACCGCTTGTTCCAAGCGAAATGCTTGTGCAACCCGGTTTAATAACACCGTTTCCCACTGCAGCAGCCGCTTGGTCACCTGCTCCTGCAACGACAATCGTATTTGTTGATAATCCTGTTTGCAGTGCAATATTTTCGGTTATATTTCCAACAACCTGTATGCTTTCATAAACCTGTGGTAACAGTTTTTCGTTAATATCGAATGCGTTTAATATTTCCTCGCTCCAGCATCTGCCTTTTACATCAAAATATCCGGTTCCGCTTGCATCCGAAACATCGGTTGAGAACACACCCGTTAAGCAAAAATTGATGTAGTCCTTCGGCAACAGGACTTTTCTTGTCTTTTTGAAAATATCAGGTTCATTGTTTTTTAACCACAACAGCTTGCTTAATGTAAAAGACGTGTTCGGGGCGTTTAAGGTTAGGTCAATATATCTTTCCTTTCCGATAGTATCAATAATTTGATTTACCTCTTTTTCCGTTCTTTGGTCGCACCAAATAATGCTGTCATATAAAACATTGTTGTTTTCGTCAAGAACAACAAGACCGTGCATTTGTCCCGAAACGCCGATACCCTTGATTTCATCGACACTAACTTTTTGGGCAATGCTTTTCAAAGTTTCAACGGTAGCATTTTTCCAATCATTAGGTCGTTGCTGAACCCAACCGTTTTGAGGCTGAATGAGCTCATACTCGCTGCTGTTTGAAAAAATAATTTTTCCCGTTTCGTCAAAGAGTACGGATTTTGTTGCAGATGTTCCAACATCAATTCCGATAAAATAGCTCATAATTCTGTTCCTGCCGAAATGATATATTGATTGATAAGTGCTTCAAGATATTCCTGCTTGCCGCTTTGGGCTGTCGGCTCGCCGTTGTTCAGCGTATACTCCTCAAGCTCTGCAAGAGAGGTTTGTCTGTCGGCAATTTTTTTGCCGATGCCATCGGTATATGAGCTGTATCTGTTTTCGACGAATTCATCCATAACGCCGTCTGAAATGATTTTGTCGGCAACGATAAGACCGTAAGCGAAAGCGTCCATACCTGCAATATAGGAAAGGAAAACATCCTCATATGTATTGCTTGCACGTCTTGCTTTTGCATCAAAATTCAATCCGCCGTTTATGAAGCCGCCGTTTTTCAAAACCTCGTACATACACATGGTTGTGCTATATAAATCCGTGGGGAACTGGTCGGTGTCCCAACCTAAAAGCATATCGCCCTGGTTGGCGTCTATGGAACCGAAAACGCCATTATCCCTTGCAACTCTCAGCTCGTGCTGGAAAGTATGCCCTGCAAGCGTTGCGTGATTGGCTTCAATGTTCATTTTGAAATCCTTATCCAAGCTGTATTTACGCAGGAATGCAAGCACGGTTGAAACATCAAAATCATACTGATGCTTTGTAGGCTCCTTGGGCTTCGGTTCTATATAAAAATCACCCGTAAATCCGATGTTCCTGCCGTAATCCACAGCCATTCGCATAAGATAAGCCATATTGTCCTGCTCTTTTGTCATATCAGTATTCAGAAGCGTATCATAGCCCTCTCTGCCGCCCCAGAACACATAGCCCTGACCGTCAAGTTCTACGGTGATTTCAAGGGCTTTTTTTATCTGTGCAGCCGCATAAGCAAAAACATCAGCGTTTGGTGATGTTCCTGCACCACACATATATCTGGGATTATTAAAGCAGTTTGCCGTTCCCCAAAGAAGCTTTATGCCTGTTCTTTTCATTTCTGACTTGATAATCGGAACGATTCTGTCAAGATTCTCGTTTGTTTCTTTTAAGGTTGCACCCTCGGGAGCAATATCACGATCGTGAAAACAAAAGTATTGCATACCCAGCTTTTCCATAAGCTCAAATGCGGCGTATACCTTGTGCTCATAAATCTCTATAGCCGTTTTTCCGCCGAAGGATTTGTTGATTGTTCCTCTGCCGAACATATCTGTTCCGTCAGCACACATTGTATGCCAGTAACTCATGGCAAATTTTAAATGCTCGCGCATCTTTTTGCCTGCAACAATTTTGTCTGCATTGTAATATTTAAACGACAGGGGATTTTTTGAATTTACGCCCTCAAATTTAATTGTTCCGATATTTTTAAAATACATTTTATTGTCTCCGCTTATTTTCTGCCGATTTCGTTAAAAGGAATTTCCTTGAAATCGGGGCATTTTTTGTAATTTTGCAGTCTGCATTGATTTTGTAATTGCTGTATTCGTAATCAACAAAGAAGCTTTTCTCATCGTTCAAGGTGAATTTCTGATTGTTTTCAACAACAGAATATTTGTTGACTACCTTTGCAATTTCGCCGACCTTGTTTTTCCTTTAATAATGATATTGTTTTTGAGTGATGAACCGGACGGACCGACCGCAAAGTCCTCGTACTTCTCACAGGAATAATCCTGATGTATACGCTCAATGCCATTATACTTATAACGATTGAAGCATTAAATTCTTTTGGCTATTTGATGTTTTAATCTGACATTCAGAGCAGCAAGATTCATATAATTTCAAACTCTGATATTAAAAAATCAGTGCTGATTTTATTGAAGGAATTTACAGCATAAATTTTCATAGAGTATTTTCCTTTTTCCAAACCAACAAGCCTGTTATGCTCAGTATATGCTACATCATCACCTAAAATATAATTCTTTCCAAAGAAGCGAACATATGTCTTTTCACCGTTTTCCTTTGTAAGCTCATAGATATAATATTTTATAGGCATATTTTGCTGGGCACACGCAAAAGTCACTTCAACACACTCCGGCTTCACTTCGGCAATAGCTTTGTCAGTACCGAATGTAGGTGATGCTCCAGTTTCGAGTATCTTTTTAGTTCTTGTAAACGTACTTTTATCAAAAGAATCCATCGTAAATTCTTCCCCAAACTCTAAACCTGTATTGAGATTTATCTTTTTTAAGCTGAAAGAATTTTTAGTTGCATCAATACGCATCAGATAACCATTATTAACATTACTTCTGTAAGGAACATCACCACTCTCCTCAATGCCGAGAAGCTGTGGATTCACCATATAATCCTTATTTCGGAGGGAATCGTCTTTTCCGAAAGCAAACGCTTCTTGAGATATGTGGGAGGGAATATCGTTTTCTTTATTTTCATCTTCATTACTAAACCAATCAAAATCAAAATAACTTGCAGTTCCGGTATTAACAATGGTAAAATCCTTCTGCATTATACTCCTTTCATCACTCATACAATAATGAGAATGAGAGGTGAAAACAACAGCTTGCGGATATTTCTTAAGAATATCATATATTTCCTCATATTGTGGCGTTGCCCATTGACCACCGTTTACTATATCGCTAATCGGCATATGAAGAAATACAAATATAGGTTTCTCCGGTGCGTCTTTTGATGCTACACTAAGCTGTTCCTTCAAAAAAGATATTCTGTCTTGATTATAAGTTCCGTCAGCAAGAGTGCCGTTGCTCTCTGCAAGTTCCTCATCGCCCTTTTGAAGCTTTGAATTGGATATGGAAATAAAGCTATATCCATTAATAACGGTTCTTGTATTTAACGGTAGCCCTGTAGCCTTATAAAATTCGTGTTCCTGATTTGCACCGTAAAATTCATGATTTCCCATAGGATAGATTATGTGCGGCGCATTTGTCCTCTCTTCACCATATACATAATCTAAAACTTTATTGTACGCACTGTAGCTTGCATAATCACCTGTTGAATTAACAATATCTCCATTAAGGATTAGCAAATCCACATCTTGACTTTTAAAATATTTGAGTGCTTTTATTAAGTGCTCAGCACCGTTCATAACAGTACTGTAATCCCAACCATAAAGATGTTTTTCTTCCTGGGGCAGTTGGATATCGGAGATAATTCCAACTTTAACAACATCTTCTGATTTTGCTTTTACAGTTTCAACAACATACTTTTTGTTTTCAGGTACAGTAACGGCATTATAAACCAGAATACCCAGAACAATTGCAATAAGCAAAATAACTGATATAGATATAATTATATAATTCTTTTTCATTTTAAATCTCTCAAAATAGTCTGTAATTAATTATGTTGATGTTTTTTGAACTCTTAGTTTTCAACATATATATGATCCACTGTTATTTTATCACTGATTGTTACGAGTGTGCCACCATTCTGACCTGGTGTCTGACTACATCTGTCACCGGTTTTCATTGCATAAGTCAGTTTTACTCCCTCATACATCACACTGTAATTATTCAAATGGTCATGACCGGCAAATACATATTTTGTACTGTCAAGTTCCTTGATTGCATTGAACATACCTGTGTTTATATATGAAGGGCATTCCTCTTCACCTTTAACTCCAAAATTTTCGCCTTGCTTTCCGCCTTCCTGCTGCCATAAATCATAGGCTGTTTTGAATTCAGGAAGCGGAATATGTATAAACAGCATAGAGTCTGTTTTTGAATTGTTATATTCATTTATTCCATTTATTGCCCATTTATACCACTCAATCTGACTGTCATAAATAAAATCATAATGCATACTCTCGTCGTTTTTATCATAGTGACGGCTTGCGTGTGTATCCATCAGAATAAGGCTTTGAATGACTTTATCATTTTCTTTAATATTTATTATGTAATTTCCGATTCCACCTATATTATTAGGTCCTTGTTTGAATAGGCAATTTTCTGCTTTTTCATATTTGTTGGCTATCCATGCCAAATCAACATTGCCCTCGCCGTCGTGGTTGCCGTTAATCGGTGCCCAAGGAATGCCGTAGCTGTCTATTTTATTGATTGCCTTAATAACAGAAAATTTAGTGAATTTTGCCCAAACCAAATCACCGGTTATAATTATTAAATCCGGCTTTTGCTCTGTAACAAGCGTGTCAATCGTTTCATAAACGTTATCAGCCCGTCCACATAAATCCAAAGCATCGTTAAATTGCAAATCAGTAATAACAAGTATTTTGAAATCCTTATTTTCTTCCTTTTCAAGGACAACCGTATCATTTATATCATAAGGTTTATCTCTGTACCAATAGTCGTAATCGTATGTTTTTCCTTTCAAAGGGAACATCAATACAGATACAATGATTAAAACGATAACTAAAAATATGCTTATGCCTATAACCAAACCTTTAATTGTTTTACTCATTTTTCTTTTTCTCCGTTTCTATGTATGAATTCAATAACGCACAGGCAAGTGACAGGCCGCCTGCTGTATACAGTACAGGTTCATAGCTGATAAGCTCCGGCATAAATCTGCCCAAAGCAAAAATTCCTGCGCCGAAAAGCACGAGCAATATATAATGAAGCACATCGTTTTTCACAGCTTTCGCCAAGGTCAATCACCGCCTCGCCGCCGTTTCTTGTCTTAAAGCGGTAAACGGAGCTGTCTTTGCCGTCCGTCATCTTATTGCTTTTATCCTTGAGTGCAAGATTTTCGCTTTGTATGTAGTCCTGATTGGACGCATATTTTGAGCTTGTGCCCATAGCCTCGCCGACTGCCGAAAGCGAAATCAGCAGTACCATAAATAGGCTTATTACAATAATCGTAATTTTTTCATTATTGTTTTACCTCCAAGGTTTTTATTTCAAAGGGATTAAAATGCAGGTTGCCTAAATCCATTTCCTTTGCGTTTTCAAAAAGCATATCCGTTTCATGTATGCTTTCATAATCCGTATTTATGCAAATCTCCGTGTCCGTTTCCTTTCCTGCGGTTTCATACATTCTGAAGGCAATATTGCCGTTGTCATTCACAAAAACCGTTTCAAGAATTACATTTTCCGCATTACAGGTGACAAGCGGCTTTATATCGGCAGAGCCTTTGTATATCCTGACAGGGTTATTCAGCTCGTAGCCGATTTTAACAAGCTCGCTTTCCATAGGCTTTTCCTTATGAGGATAAATTGCATAAATGAATGTATGCTTGCCTCTGTCAGCTGTTTTGTCGGGATATACGGGACCTCTCAAGCAGTTTAGACTGATTAAACCATCTTTTACTCTGTGTCCGTATTTGCAATCGTTTAGTATTGCGATGCCGTATTCTCCGTCAAAAACATCGACCCATTTATGAGCAGGAATTTCGAACTGCGCATAGTCGATTTTGTTATCAGTTTTTGTACTGCGTTCAACATTACCAAACTGAATGTCGCACAATACTTTGTCGCTGAAATTTTTAGGATAAGCGTCAATTCGAAGCATTTTATGCGTTTCGTGCCAGTCGACTTCGTTTTCAACCTTTATGTACGAGCAACTTTCCATAAGAATAATTCGTTGAATTAACGAAGAACTCTTATAAACAAATTTGTTTTCACGAACAACGCTGTTACCATCGCAATATTCTTTGCTTTCGACAAGTTTCATATCCGTAGGTTTATGCTTGGTATAATTTATGTCTATATCCCAAGCATTGTACGGATGAACAAATCTGTCCTTATAAATTCTAACTGCGTTAAAGCTTGAAGAAACACAGTTATAATTATTGGGTTTGTCAATTATTTTTTCTATCTGTCCCATGTTATTAAATACAACCTTAAGGTGTTCATTTTCAATAACATTATTTGAAAAATGCAACGAGGCAGGCAAATCAGCTTTTTCCAATTTACCTGAAGAATAGGGTGCAAGTGAATATCTGTACCATTCGTTATTATGCTTTAAGTATCCTGTTCGTTCAAAATCAATAGAATTAAGTGCAACAAACGAATTGTCATCACTACATAAAAAGTAAACACAGTCATCAATAATATCGTTTAACCTTTTTTTGATAATTTCATATCTTGCGTTACACTCTTCATAAACTCTGTGAATTGATGAGCCGGGAAGAATATCGTGAAACTGATAGAGTAAAACCTCTTTCCAAATTTCCTCTAATTCTTTATGTGGGTATGCTTTACCCTGCATATATGCCATAGTACAAATCCACTCGGCAAAATGAAGTAGCACTTCACATCGACGGTTATTCTTTTTGACCTTACCCTGTGTGGTGTATGTACCTTGGTGCTTTTCTAAATAAAGCTCGCCCTTATATTTAGGATAATTTGATACATCTTTTTTGAGTTCATCAAAAAACTTTTCAGACGAGGACATCTTAACATTAGGAATATACCTTAAACTCTCGCATCTTTTTGCCATATTGATATGGTATTCACCCGGTCCTCCTCCGCCGTCACCGATACCAAACGGCATAAGTGCAACATCACTTACTTGCTTTTCCTTATACTGCCGATATATTTTTTCAAAAGCATAAGGTGTGGCATTTGAATTATAGTCGCCCTCGGGTGGCATATGAACAAGTACCTTGCTGTCGTCGAGTCCGTTCCAAATAAATGTGTGATGCGGAAAATCGTTTATATTATTCCAGCTAAGCTTTATCGTCATAAAGGTATCCATACCGCATTTTTTGATTATCTGAGGTAAAGATGCTGTGTAACCGAAAACATCGGGAAGCCAAAGGGTTTTCACGTCCTTTTGAAATTCTTTTCTGAAATAGGTCTTACCGTAAAAGCACTGACGGATAAGGCTTTCTCCACAAGGAAGATTTGTATCCGGCTCAACCCACATACCACCCTGTGGCTCAATATTTCCATTTTCAACAGCCTGCTTTATTTTTTCAAAAAGCTCGGGTGATTTTTCTTTAATAAACTCATATTGCTGTGGCTGACTGCCGTTAAAAACATAGCTTGGGCATTGTTCGCTTTCATAAATTGCATTTGAGAATGTTCTTATCGCTTTTCTTTTTGTTTCACGAACAGGCCACAGCCAAGCAAGATCAAGATGACCGTGTCCGACAGCATAAACGGTTAAATCCTGTTTGTATTTACCGTCAAACATTTTTGATAAAGCATTTCTTGCCTTCAAAATGCTTTCCAAATCCGTATTGTGTGCAAGTGATATTGCCTTATTTATATGAGCCTTAATTTCTCTTTTCTGTGCATTATCATTTACTGCACAGAGAAGCTGATAACAGGCTAAAATATCATAATATAAATCTAATATATCCTGTCTAAAGACACAAATATCTGCTCTTTTAAAGCATGCCTGACCGGCGCTTTTTCCACCTTTGCCGTTGTTACCGCAGTCGGCATAAAACAATATTTTGCCGTCTTTGAAGTTATCAATTCGATTCAAAGGAATTACAGCCTTACCTTTTACCGATTGAAATCTGTCTACCATTCCGAGCACATTTGTTATTCCCTGAATAGCAGAACCATCCTTATTATAAATGCATCCCTCGCCGCCGACATCAATTATAGCAACCGGATTTTCCTGCATATTATCTATGTCCGCCGTGAATTTGAACCAAGCGCAGTCAAAAAATCCGCCCCAATTATCGCCGATTTTTATACTGCTGAAATGCTCGTCTTTCATTTCAGCAAAAGGTATCGGCTCAGCAGATTTATGCACAAATGCATTCAACTGTGCAATCGGTGTGTAAACACTAAACTTTAATTTTTTCAAAAACAGCGAATATTTTATGTTGCTGTGGTGCTGTAAAAATGTTCGTAAATTTTCGTCCATAACGCTCTCCGTTCTCGTGCACGCCGATGTGTAAAAATAAAATGCAATGATATTGCATTTTATTAAAGTGATTTGTCAACCTTTATATATAATTGGGAATACTGATACTCAGGTACATCCGTTTTTGCGACAACTGCTTCAAAAATACTCTTAACGGCATTGTAGCCCTGTTCATACGGTTGCTGGCAAATTGTTGCTAATATTTCGCCGTTTTGCATAGCTTTTCTTGTAGTTTCGGTATCGTCAAAGGAACAAACCTTTATATTCCGCCCGCTTTCTTTAATCGCTTTCAGCGTTCCCGTAACACCTCCGGCAGTTATACAGACAAAATCTATATCCTCATTTCTTTGCAAAGCATCCTTCATTGCAATATATGCTCTGTCATTATCATCATTATTTTCAATTACATCAACAATGCTGATATTCTCATATTCATGGGTAATATTTTGAACTCCATGAACTCTCATTCTGTGTCCGTTATGTAGCGAGCTACCTGTAACAATGCAAAGCTTTGCATTTCCGCCTGATAACAGACCGACAAGCCGACCTGCCGTTTCGCCGCTTTTCAGATAATCACAGCCTACATATGTAAGACGCTTGGAATCGGATATATCGCTTGAAAGCGTAATCACATTTATGCCGCTGTCGGTCATTTCATCAATTTTTTCGCAAAGCGCTTTATCCTCAACAGGGGTCAGAATTACATTTTTTTGGTCTTCGGGCAAATCGGAAACAGCCTGAATAATATCACAAGCGTTATATCCTTTTATTTCCTTTATATTCAGTTTTATACCGTAATCCGAATATTCACGCTCGGCGGCAAGCATTCCTTTTTTTACATCTTCAAAGAAGGAATTGCCGATACTGTTCATAATAACCGCAACAGGCACAGAGCGGTTGGAATATACCAATGCCTTTCCTATTAAATTAGGTTTGTAATTATATTTCCTTGCAATCTCAAGAATTTTTTCCTTGGTTTCAGGATTAACGCCGGTTCTATTCTTAAGGGCGCGGTCAACCGTACCTCTGCTTACGCCTGCAAGCTCTGCAATTTTTTGTGCGGTTATAGCCATATTAACCTCCGCTTGACTTTTATTTTCAAATGTTATATAGTAGTTATATTGATACCGTGCACGAGCACGGCACATAATAATGATAACCCAAATACAAATTATTGTCAAGAGGTAAAATTGATGACTGAGGAAAATTACTCACAGCACAAAAGAAATGGTGAAAGACTCGCCAATCAAATGTCACTAATTGAATTAGTTTCTCAAATGCGTAATTCATCAAAGGCAATTGAGCGTCTTAACATAAAGCAGTATAATTGGTGGAATGAGGGCTTGCACGGTGTTGCAAGAGCCGGTGTTGCAACTGTATTTCCGCAGGCAATCTGTATGGCATCATCTTTCGATGCAGATGCCGTCAAGCGATGTGCCGATATTATTTCAACCGAGGCAAGAGCCAAATTTAACGAAAGCCAACAAAATAAAGATTACAGTATTTATAAAGGGCTTACACTTTGGTCTCCTAATATAAATATTTTCAGAGATCCTCGTTGGGGCAGAGGTCACGAAACCTACGGCGAAGACCCTTACCTTACTTCCGTTTTAGGCTGTGCCTTTATCGAGGGAATACAGGGTGATAACGAAAAATATATGAAAGCCTCTGCCTGTGCAAAGCACTTTTGCGTGCACAGCGGTCCCGAGGGCTTGAGGCACACTTTTAATGCCGAAGTATCCAAAAAGGATTTTTATGAAACGTATATTCCTGCGTTTGAAGCCGCCGTTAAAAAAGCAAAGGTAAGCGGTGTTATGGGAGCATATAACCGAGTTAACGGAGAAAGCTGCTGTGCTTCTGACAAGCTGATTGATAAGCTTTTAAGAAAAGAATGGGGCTTTGATGGATATTTTGTTTCGGACTGTGCTGCAATACTTGATGTTATTTACAAGCATAAAAAAACATTCAATCCTGCAAAAGGCGCAGCAATAGCTGTAAATGCAGGCTGCGACCTTGAATGCGGAGTAGTATATTCATTATTGCCGGTATCTGTTAAGCTGGGCTATACAAATAAAGAAACCTTAAAAAAGTCTGTGTCAAGGTTGATGTCAATTCGCAGTTCTTTAGGAATGTTTGACGATGACTGTCCTTTCAATAAAATTACAATTAAAGAAAACGCAACGCCCGTGCACGAGGCACAAGCCGTAAAAATGGCTGAAAAAGGAATTGTGCTTTTGGAAAATGACGGCATACTTCCGCTTAAAGAAAATGCACAAAAAATCTTGATTACAGGCTATAACGCCGACAATAAATTAGCATATCTCGGAAATTACTTCGGCGATCCGTCGCATTTTGTTATGGTTACGGATGCCGTTTCACAATATAACCGTGAAACGGAATTTATCAGAGGAATTCATTTGTATGATTCATCGAAAAGTATTGATGAAGAGCAAGCGCTGAAAAAGGCACAAGAATCCGATATTATACTGATGTGCACAGGAATTGATTCCTCCATAGAGGGCGAGGAAGCCGGAGGTGCTCTTGCAGGCGGAGGCGGAAACATTGGTAAACAGGGTGACCGTGAAACGATAGATTTGCCCCTGAATCAGCAGAAATATATTGAAAAGCTTATTGATACAGGCAAAAAAATTATTTTGTTAAATTTCTCGGGTGGGTGCATAAATTTCGGCAAGTTCAAAAGCCGTGTTAACGCAATCGCGCAGTGCTGGTATCCCGGTGCGCAGGGCGGCAAGGCTATTGCTGATATACTTTTCGGCAAGTGCTCACCCAGCGGTAAGCTGCCCATAACATTTTACAATTCAACAGATGACCTACCTGATTTCTGCGATTATTCCATGCAAAACAGAACCTATCGTTATTTCAAAGGCAATGTTCAATATCCATTCGGTTACGGCCGCACATACACCAAGTTTTCTCTTGAGGATATAACTCTCATCGGCGAAGAAATTAAAGCCACAATATGCAACATCGGAAACGAGAAAAGCGATACTGTGTTACAGTTGTATGTTTCATATCCGCCAACGGAATATCCGAATCCCCAAAAAAGTTTAGTTTCATTTAAAAGAATCGGTTTAAAACCCGGAGAGAGAGAAACAATAACATTTAAAATAACAAGCGAATATCTTACTTCAGCAAATAACGATGGCAAAAAAATCATTCTTGACGGATGTTATAAATTCACATTAACAGACGGCTGTGATTTCACAAGTAAACCAATTCTATATCAAAAGTAAAAAATTAACACTCAATATTCGAATGAACGGGGGGCTTCAAATGCGTCTTCTCGTTGTTGAAGATGAAAAAGTTTTAAGAAAAGCGTTAGTGACCGGCTTAAAGATAAAAGAATATGCGGTTGATGCTGCTTCAAATGGGGAATAAGCCGATGTGCATGGCTTTAAAAGCTCTATCTTTTCTCTTTCTTTTAAAACCTTGAGTTTTGCGGTATTTACGCCGCAAATTTCAACTTTACTATACTGCACATACATCTTCCTTTTTTAGTTGTTATGTACAGTCTGGCGCTATGTTTAGTGTACCCCTCTTTTCGGTAAAATATAAGCTGTTTGAGAAAAATTCCCAACAAAAAACCGCCGTCTATAAGACAGCGGTTTTTACTATAATTGTTTAGGCTTTTTCATACATATCGGCAAGTTTCCTTGCGGACTCTGCCAAAAGCTTTACGCCCTCAAAGGCATTATTGCGATTGTATGCTTTCATAAATTGATCGGCCTCTAAGGTAAAATAGCCGTCATAGTGGATGGCTTTGAGTGCTTTTACAATTGGTTCAAAATCTATTTGCATTGAAAACGGAATTTGGTGAGAATCGTGGTGTAAATCGTTATCGTGTATATGCAGGGCTTGTAAACGGCTGCCGAGTTTTTCAATCATCTCTACGGCACTTGTATCTAAGCCGCGCATTTCGGCGTGTCCAAGGTCGAGACAGGCTACAAAAAATGGGTCATTTATGGCATCCAAATGTGCATTAAAACTTTCAGGGTTAGAACAAGCGGCAAACTTTGCTTCATTCTTTTGAACATTCCAATTCCACATATTTTCTGTTGCAATCTTTACGCCGTAGTCTTTGGCAAATGGCAAAAGTTCTAAGAAAAACTCGGCATTTTCTTTGGGAGACTTAAGGTTATCCGGGTGAATGACGCAAATCTTGCCACCCGCTTCTGCGGTACATTCAATGGCACGCTGTAAATAAGGGCGAACATTTTTATGGAGTGACGGAAACGGTGCATGGGATTGATTGCAAACCACGCCGTTCTCTTCGCCAATCTGCTTTAAGCGCCTTGCAAATTTGAGATAATCATTCGTTACAAGCGCATATTTCTTTTTAAAAAGCCCCTCAAAAGGATTCATGCGTTTTTTCATATTAAACATGGAAAAATCCCACGCATCAAATCCGGCTTTTGCAATCATTTCAATGGCTTTTTCTTCGCCAACCACATCAACAATGGATTGAATTTCTGTAGAAGTTTTCAAAAAAATTTCCCTCTTTTCTAACTTTTTTCATTATATCAAGTTTAAGAAAAAAAGCAAGAATGAAAAAAGGCGCTGTAAAAAAACAGCCGAAATAAAATCCGGATACATCAACTTCTACAATAATTACCGTATTCAAACAAAAACAAAACTGATTCCGATCGAAAAACGAAATCAGTTTGTTGCTTAAAATTAAATTATTCTACCTTAGGCTCCTTTTTTGTACTGTCTGCACAATCCGGGGTAGTTCAACGACACTTCAAGTCCTTTTTTTGTATTAAGCTTATTTCAACAGAGAAATAATATTTTTGGATACAATCTCAAAGCCTTGGGCGTTCAGATGCAGACCGTCATAGCAGTATTCTTTTGCAAGCCTGCCCTTTTCGTCGGACAGCACTTTTGTAAGGTCGAGCCATTGCACCTTGCTTTCAAGAGCGATTTTGTGCAGTTCCTCGTTGATTGCCAAAATCTTTTTGTTACTGCGTTTGCCGACCATCTGCCTTGCGATGATTGACAAATGCGAATTAACGGGATAAATTGCCTGCAACACAATGTTAGTATTCGGGCAAAGTTTTTGCGTTCTTTGCAAAATTTCTTTTATATTATTCAAAGTGTACTCGGTCGGAAGTCCTAAGCCGATGTCATTCGTTCCGATTAAAATCACAAGATTTTTCGGGCTTATGTTCAAGGCGTTACATTCGAGCCTTTCCAACAATCTGTCGCTTGTGTCACCGCTGATTCCACGGTTGTAAACTGCCTGTCCTGTGGTTTGCGAAAAGGCATAAAACAGCTCGTAGCTGTTGAATATTTCCGTGATTGAGTCGCCGAACAGAACCGTTTGTTCCTGCTGTGCGTACTTCTCATTCAAAAAACTAAAATTCTCTTTTTTCGTTTGCTGTACATAGTCGTAAGCCGTTTTTTTCTGAAAGTTCTTGTTCATTGGGTTATAGTATTCCTTGTATTATTTAGTTTTGATTATAACACAGCAACATAGGAAACGCAAAGCTATAATATATAGTTTGGTTTACAAAAAATTACCGTGATGATATAATAACCGTACGCAATAGAACAAAAAAACAAAACCTATGAGGCTTTGTTTTTGCAAAAGCGACATTGCCATAAGGGGAAATTTTTAATGAATATCGAGATAAAAGCAAGTCCAAGAGAAGTTAAAGACGGACACTTTGACTATTCAAATATGGAGAGTGAATACGATTGCAACACGCTGTATTTCACAAAAAACGGCAAGCCTTATTCAATCATTGCAGGCGAACTGCACTTTGCAAGAGTGCCGAAAGAGCGTTGGAAAGAAACGCTTTTGAAAATGCGTGAATGCGGCGTAAACACCGTATCAACCTATGTTTTTGGAATTATCACGAGGAAATCAAGGGACAGTTTGATTTTAGCGGGAACAAGGACATTGCAGGTTTTTTGAGGCTGTGCAAAGATATTGATATGCCTTGTATTTTGCGTATCGGCCCTTGGTGTCACGCAGAAGTGGTGTACGGTGACTTCCCAAAACGCATAAACAAAATGATAAAGAAAAGAACAAACGCACCCGAATATCTTGCAGAAGTTAAGGAATACTGGCAAGGATTATACAAAGAGGTTGCGCCGTATCTTGACGGAAAAACCGTTATCGGTATTCAGATTGAAAATGAATATACAGGACCTATCAAGCACCTTTTGACCTTGAGAAAATTGGCGGAAGAAATCGGATATAAAGCGCCGTTTTTCACAATGACCGCTTGGCCGTTAAGCAAACCCGACAATCGCCTTTTGCCATTGGCAGGAGGTTATCCTGACGGTCCTTGGAACGGCGGTAAAAAAGCACTCAAGCCGAACAATCGCTTTGCCATCACTCCGGCAAGAACAGAGGACGAAATCGGCGGAGATTTATTCAAAAGCCAAAAAGCCGAAAGCGGTGTGTTTGACTACATTCCTTACGGTACTTGCGAAACGGGACCGGGCAATCAGGTGACACAGCACCGCAGACCGTTCATCAGCGAAAAAGGCGGCTACGGCGTCAGCTTTGCAAAGTTTGCAAGCGGTATGAACTGGATCGGTTACTATATGTTCTGCGGCGGTGCAAATCCCAATGACCGTCTGTTGCAGGAAAGCAAGTTGACAGGCTATCCAAACGATTATCCGATTATTGATTACGACTTCCAAGCACCCATCAGCAGATACGGTGCTTGCCGTGCACACGGTGACAGACTTCGTCTTATGCACTTGTTTATCAGCGATTTTGACACCGAAATATCCACAAAGCAGGCATATTTTCCAAAATGGAACAGCACAGACCCAAAGGACATTTCGTTTTTGAAATGTTCCGTAAGAGCAGACAATGACGGCAACGGATACTTCTTTGCAAGTGCGTATGAAAAGGGCTTGAAATACGACGATTTCAATGATGTTCAGGTTGCATTTTCAATACAGGGCAAAACGATAAACTTGCCGAGCATTGATGTAAAAGCCGGTGCAATGTTCTTTTATCCGTTTAATATTCAATTAGGCTCGGTGCAGTTTGATTACATTCTTGCACAGCCTGTTGCAAAAACGCAAAAAGACGGCAAAACGGTTTGCTATTTTGTCGAATGTGAAGGCATTGAACCAAAATGTTCAATCAACGGCAAGATGCAGGCTTTGGCTCTTGATGAAGAAAATATAATCGATGATGTGACGATTTATGTTATCTCTTATGAAGAAGCAAAGCGTCTTCATTTCATTGACGGCAAGCCTTATTTCCTTGACGGCACAATCTATTGCGACAACGGAAAAATCCTTTGCGAGCAGGTGTCGGATATTGATTTGAAAAACGAAATCACTTTGACCCAAACAAGCAAAAGAAAACTGCCGTATAATCACTATCTGCTTTCAACAGGCAAGCGTTGCTATTATGAATTAAAACTGCCTGAAAATATATTGAAAGAGCACAAGGATGTTGTGCTTGAATTTGATTTTGATGGCTTGAATTTGCAGGTATTCAGCGGCAATCAGATAATCAACGACTATTTCAACATAGACCGAAAATTCATTATGAATCTCCGTGATTACAAGGAATATATCGAAAAAGATTCAACGCTGATTATTCGCACAGCACCAAAAACAAAATTCGGCGTGTCAAATGTGTATAACGAAATTGAAATTCCGCTTCATTCCAACTCACTTTCCCTTAGAAGTGCAAAGGTGATAAAAACAGAAGAAGTATAAACATCGTAAAATTGAAGTTTCGCTATTTTGTTTTCTTACCATACAGAATAGTTTGACATAGTATAAGTTGCCGAGCAATGCAGTTAAAGTTAACAAAAGGTCACTTATCTGACAAGTTTATGTGGCGAAAAGTACGCCCCCTAAATGCTATAATGATTTATAGTTAAGGGGGCGTACTTATGTTTTTGGACAATTTTAAGAAACATTAAAGGCTTATCGCAACAATGAAACCCGATGTCCGATAGCTTTTTCAACAGTCTGTTGTGTGTTGCTGTTTTTTAGCAAGCAGTTCAACCTTTAGGTCGTCGAAAATATTGGTCAATCCCTCCCAGGTGAGCTGTCGTCTTTCAAACCAAAGATTTTGAAAAAATGCCAAAGGTTTGCTCGGATTTGCCGTGCTCGGTTTGGAATAACCAATTCCGTTTTTGTCGAGAAATGAATAGTAGTAATCCAAATTTTCGGCAAACTGTTTGTAGGAGTTGTCGCCATGCCATACGGTTTGAGCCATTGCACCGAGTCGAGGATAAGTCACCTTGTCTGCCCTTGTCATATTCGGCACATACTCTGTCCACAATGTGGCCTCACCGCCAAGGCAGTTACCGGTGTAAAGTCGGTGCTCGGCTGTATCCTTTAGGCTGATATATCCGTAAGGCAAATCAATGTAATAAGCGGATGTGCTTGTGTCAATGAACGGTCGGTTGCCCGTGTCCATATCTCCGCATTTTGTAAAGCCCAAATCCTTTGAAAGCAATTTATCATTCTTCAAATCCCAGCTCCACATAAACGCCTGCTTGCCTTTACTTTTGCAGTAATCGTTCACCCTATTCATAAAGTAGCATTGAAGTTCGTCCTCATTCTTCAAGCCCAATTCTTTCATTTTCGCCTGACAGTGCGGACACAAATGCCATCTGTGTTTCGGCACTTCGTCACCGCCGATGTGAAAATATTTGTCGGGGAACATTTCACAAAGCTCGTCAATAACATCCTCAACAAATTCGTAGGTTGAGTCCTTACCTGCACACAGAACATCGTGCTTAACACCCCAATGGTCGGCAACGGGCAACTTTCTGTCAAAGCAACCAAGATAGTTGTAGCCTGCCATTGCGCTCCTGCTGTGCCCCGGAATGTCAAATTCGGGCATAATGCTGATTGCAAAATTGTGGGCATAGTCAACAATCTCTTTGATTTGAGCCTTTGTGTAAAAACCGCCGTGCTCCTTGTGGTTAAAATTGGTCTTTTTCCTCACCGAACCTATTTGAGTGAGCAGTGGATATTTTTCGATTTCAACTCGCCATCCCTGATCCTCCGTGAGATGCAGGTGCAAGAAATTTAACTTGTGCAGCGACATTTTTCTGATGAACAGTTTTACATCATCAACAGAGAAAAAATATCTGCCCACATCAAGCATAAATCCTCTGATTTCGTGCACCGGCTTGTCCTTGATTGTGAGACAAGGCACATTTTCGCCGTGTTGAAAGAGGATTTGTTTCAACGTTTGCAATGCAAAAATTTTTCCGCCGAGGCTGTTTGAATAAATACAGATTTTCTCGCTGATTTCAAGCCTGTATTCTTCGTTGTCGAGTGAGCCGTCATCAACAAATTCAATCTGT
>ERZ1673753.1628-NODE-1628-length-19526-cov-5.248267_pt1 | contig 19526 bp, 17 predicted proteins | sample MGYA00580201_ERZ1673753 | MGnify/ENA primary metagenome ERZ1673753 (study PRJEB41218, sample SAMN15661747) | gut metagenome | host: Homo sapiens | place: Canada: London | collected 2015-08-20/2019-03-30 | study: EMG produced TPA metagenomics assembly of... | reverse complement strand
TTATCTTAGCATACGTCATTCTTCGTATGCAACTGATTTGAAATTTCTTGTGCAGTCTGCACAAAAAAGAAGTCCGATTTTTAAAGAAAGACAGTGTCCGACTTGAACACCGCCTCTTTTTTACACTGCTGTACACACCTGTTGTGTGACCGGCAACATTACACCATGCACGCCCGTGCATTATAATTTCCCGATATTTCCGGCAGCTCCGACATCACAGACAGTTCTAAAATATCTCCCGACGCCCACACAAGGATCGTTTCTCCAGAAATCGAAGCCATCCCGGTTTTTGAAACATTCATGGAAGATTCCATGGAACACTCCATGGAACATTCCATAGAATGTCGATTTCCACCCGGACTGCTGCCAGCACTTTGACTTTCATGCAATATTTTAGTATTTATACCAAGTCCTGGGTTCGAACCCTGCAGCTGCCCTGCCGGTTCATTCGACAGTTTTATTTCCGGTACGATCTGCATATCCTGTACGGACTGCACAGACCGCCCCCCGGATGCAGCCGGTTCCTTGGACCTATGCTCATCACAGGTTTTTGCGACAGGCTCATTTTGCTTTTCCATCACGTTGCAATTTTTCGGATCCGGCTCTTTTTTTCTCCGCTTCACCCGTACAACCCGCGGCGCCCTGACTGACTCAATGTAGAGGACATCCTCTTTCCGCTGCATTTTTTCTAACAGGATTTCAAGAAAAATTGTACCATAATAATTTCTGCGGTACTTCTCCTGCTCCCTGAATTCCGACCGCACCCAGTCTGTCTTTGCCGTCTGTTTTATTTTGATAGATTCTTCTCCATATATATGATCTGTCATTATGCCTTACTGTTATAATAGCTATTGTTATAATAACTGCTGTTATAACTCTGTGAATTATTCGCGTAGCGTGCATAACGGTTATAATTACTGCTCGCCTGCGCACTTGATTTTTCGAGTTCCGTCACCTTTTCTTTTGCATATTTGCCGATCTGGCCTGACAGATTCGACACCTTTTTGGCAAATCCATCTTCACCGGTAAACAGTTTCTTTACCTGGCTGATATCGGCTGCCTTTAATTTGTTTTCGTCCAGTTCTAATGTCCCGTCACCTTTTATCGTAATTCCGATCTCACGGAGTTCCTTGTTTTCCGCATTTGCATAATTTTTCAGTTTTTTGGCATAATTTGAATCAACAATATCGCCAGACTGTGCGAGACGCTTCATCAGATAATTATAGTCATTCACAAACGACTCTATATTATCCGCCACATTTTCCTTCAGCTTTGTCTCATCTTCCTCGTCAAATACGGAAGTACCATCCGTTTTTAAAAACTTTCCCAACCGTTTTTCCACACGTTCCGCAGCCGTCTCCATACCACTGTACAAAAGCGTCTGCGTCCGGTTTGCAAGTAACTGCTCCGCAGATGACGTCTTTCCACTGTTTGCATTTAATTTTGAAAGAAGCTGACTGATCGACTGTCCGGAACTCCCGGAAGTGCTCTTTTGTGTTCTCTGCCGTTTTGTCGTAAATGTCTTCGTCTTTGCAATACGTTTCATCCGCGCACGCACAATGGTGCTGTTTAGTCTGTTTCCAACTCTCATACTCATTTTCCCCATTTCACAACTCATTTTATGACAACAGTTAAGTTCTTCCCGTTATACAGCTGATTTTTCATCCATATAACAAAATGGCGCCTGTTTTTCCGGGTATTTCATTCCTTGAAAATCAGACGCCATCCTTAGCTTTCTCCTGTTATGTAATTTATATCGTCATAAAATCAGAATACTTTACAAAAAAATCTCTTGACACTTTTCTTGTATTATTGTATTATTTCACTAGTACAAAGAAACGAGGTGATACAATGGCATGGAACCTTAATTCCGACCGTCCTATTTTTATACAGATCGTCGAACGGATCGAAATGGATATCATTTCGGGCAAATATAAACCCGGAGACAAACTGCCTTCTGTCCGTGACCTTGCCGCCGAGGCAGCGGTAAATCCAAACACGATGCAGAAAGCTTTCACAGAACTTGAACGAACCGGTCTTGTTTTCTCACAGCGGACAACCGGACGATTTATTACGGAGGACACTTCCATGATCGATGAATTAAAATCAACACTTGCAAAAGATAAAATTACAGAACTGCTCTCATTTATGCAGCAGCTCGGCTTTCAGGAAAATGAGATTCTGGCTATGATCGGTCAGACCATGAAAGGAGAAAAATGATGGGCACATTACTTGAATGCAAAGATCTCACCAAAAGTTTCAGTGGAAAAACAGCGATCGACCACATTGATCTTTCGATTGAGAGCGGACATATCATTGGTCTGCTCGGTCCAAACGGCAGCGGAAAGACAACACTGATCAAAATGATCAACGGACTTTTAACCCCGACCTCCGGCACCCTTTATTACAAAGAAAATCCGATCGGTGTCGAGAGCAAACGCCACATTTCCTATCTGCCGGATCATAGTTATCTGAATATGAACCAGCGTGTGAAAGAGATCATCGCCTTCTTTCAGGACTTTTATGAAGATTTCGACAGCGAACGCGCCTATGATATGCTGCAAAAACTAAATATCAATCCAAATGATTCTCTAAAAAGCATGTCAAAGGGAACGAAAGAAAAAGTGCAGCTTATCCTCGTCATGAGCCGCAAAGCAGAATTATATATTTTAGATGAGCCGATCGCAGGTGTCGATCCCGCTGCGAGAGATTACATTTTAGACGTGATCTTAACCAATTACGATCCGTCCGCTTCCATCCTGATTTCAACGCACCTGATTGCAGATATCGAAAACATTTTAGACCAGGTTATTTTTATTCAGAACGGACAGATCCGTCTCTCATCCTCTGTGGACGATATCCGCGCCGAGGAGGGGAAATCCGTCGATGCACTGTTCCGGGAGGTATTCAGATGTTAGGAAAATTATTTAAATACGAATTTAAAAACACATACAAGTTAATGTTCATCATCTATGGCGTTATGGCGTTTGTTACCATCCTTGGCTGTATTGCCATGTACGGTGACAGTGATCCTGCCGGCACAGAAAACCAGTTACAGGAGATCTTCTTTACAGCAGCTATGGTATTTTATGTACTCGGCGTATTTGCACTTTTCGTGGTAAGCTATGTATATATGTGTGTACATTTTTATAAGACAATGTATTCTGATCAGGGATACCTGACACACACACTGCCGGTTGGCCAGATGTCAATTTTTAATGTAAAACTGCTCGTTTCCCTATGCTGGCTGATGCTCTCCCTGATCATTATGTTTGTATCGATCTTCGCCCTGGGCTGTGCGGCAAACAGAGGATTTTCCTTTGATGCAGATTTTGATATGCTCATGGTAGATTTCCAGAATCTGTTTGGCATGTCTCTCCATACGTTTAGCATTTATATGATTTTTGCCATGATCTTATCCTGCCTACAGTACCTTTTGATGGTATTTGCAAGCGGTTCTATCGGTCAGCTCTTTACAAAACATAAAGTAGGAGCTTCCATCGGTGCCGGAATCGTCTTTTACATGTCAGGTCAGATTGTATCCTCGATCATCCTGGTACTTACCGGATATTTTGGTGTCATGAACAACGTCAATGTTGTAACTTATAATGCCACTGAAAACGTTACATTCAGCACAACTGTTTCCTCTATGCTGTTTTCCGGATCGCTCTTTTCGATCATCGAATGTGTTATTTTCTATATTGTGTGCATGGTTATCATCAAAAAACACCTTAATCTGGAATAACTGCAACATTTCATTTTCACAAAAATTGATTGCTAAACAGCCGCTCTGCTTTAAAAACGGAGCGGCTGTTTTTTTATCCGGTTTTTATCCTTACCGAATACCTGTCCTCTTTCATGCTGTTGCCTGATGTATTTTCTTTTTTAACACTAAAAGACTTTCCCGCATCCACTCCACAAATTTCGACAGATACCGCAGAATGGACTCCGCTGCAACCGTAAATACCGCAGTCAGCATCATACACTGCCCTGAGATATCCCTGATTGCAAATAAGTGGCTGACAAATATCATGCAGAACAGCCAGCCGGCGACCATTCCAACCATCAGTACCCGGTGTCCGGCCGTCATCGGTTTTGCGATCTGATATAAGATCATAAATCCAACAATAGCAACAAGTATCGTACAGGATGTCGAAATGTCCTCTTCGTTCACACCAAATACCTGACAAAACAATACCAGACTGCTGACAGCAAAGAAATCGGTAAGTCCGGCAGGCAATGCCTTCAACAACACATTTGTCATAAAATGTCCCTGTATGCGGTCTTTGTTTGGCTCTAATGCAAGCACAAAAGACGGAATTCCAATCGTAAACATACTGATCAGCGAAATCTGTGACGGTTCCAGTGGATAATTGATCATAGAGATCATGGAAAATACTGCAAGCAGCATGGAAAAAATATTTTTAACCAGGTATAAGCTTGCCGAGCGCTGGATATTATTTACCACTCTCCGCCCTTCCATCACTACAGAGGGCATCCTTGAAAAATCATTGTCCAAAAGAACAAGCTGTGCCACCTGCGATGCAGCCTCGCTTCCCGATGCCATTGCGATACTGCAGTCCGCATCTTTTAATGCCAGCACATCATTGACACCGTCACCCGTCATGGCAACCGTTCTTCCCTGTGCTTTCAGCGCTTCCACAAACTTTAACTTCTGATCAGGTGTCACCCTGCCAAAAATCTGATATTTTGCTACAGCCTGTGCGATACTCTCATCTGTTGTCAACGTGGATGCATCCACATAGTTATCTGCGCCACAGATTCCCGCTTTTTCCGCAATTTCAGCAACAGTCTTAGGATTATCCCCGGAGATAACCTTGATCTCCACACCACGCTCTGTAAAATAGGAAAAGGTTTCCTTTGCTCCTTCCCGGATCGCATTTGTCAGCATGATAAACGCGATCGGCAATACTTTTTCCGTAAGTTTCTGTCCGTCTAAAACTCCTTCGTATCTGCCATACACAAGGACACGATATCCTTTCTCACTGTATGCTTCAATTTTTTCTTTATAATGCTCATAATCTTCCCGAAGCACAAACTCCGGTGCCCCGATCAGATAACTGTCTCCCCCGGAAATGATTCCGCTGTACTTTGTTTTGGATGAAAATGCAAACACTTTGTCTGCTTTTTTTATATTCACGGTATTCCCTGTCTTAAAGTATGCTTTGACCGCCTCCATCGTTGCATTATCTGCATTCATGTTTACAGCAAATTCAGCGATTTTTTCTCTGACCTGTCGATATTTCTGTTCCTGTTCTTCCCTGTCTCCTGCATCGACATAAACCCTGGTACCATCATCTCCATCCGGAACCGTTTTCATCAGATCTTCTGTGAGAACAAAAGTATCTACCTCCATGTCAGGAACTGTGATCGTTCCCGTCTTGTCCACACAGAGTACATCCACTCTCGCTAGCGTCTCAATACATTTCATGTCGTGGATTAAAACCTGCTGTTTTGCCAGACGCATGGCACTTACCGCCATAGCAACGCTTGCTAACAGATAAAGTCCCTCCGGTATCATACCAAGGATCGCAGCCACCATGCTTGTTACACTGTCCCGCAAAGGAGTACCTGCATACACAAACTGCTGCACAAAAAGAACCACACCGATCGGAATGATTACAATACCAACTGCCTGTACCAGACGGTTTAAAGAACGGATCATCTCTGACTGTTCCCCTTCTTTTGTCTGGGTTGCCCGATGGGTCAATTTCGATATGTAAGACTCTTCTCCAACCTTTGTCAGTCGTGCAAGACAGCTTCCTGACACCACAAAACTGCCAGACAGAAGTTCGTCCCCGCTTTTCTTTACGATCTCATCTGACTCTCCGGTAAGAAGCGATTCATTCACATTTAACTGCCCTTCTAACACAACTGCATCCGCCGGTATCTGCCCGCCCGCAGAAAGTTCCACAATATCATCCATCACCAGTTCTTCTGCCGGTATTTCTTTTTTACTGCCCTCCCGGATTACCCGTGTTTTCGGACTGTTTAAGATAGACAGATCATCCAGAACCTTTTTCGAGCGGATCTCCTGCACGATTCCGATCAGCGTATTTGCAACAATGATTGGAAGAAATGTCAGATCCCGGAAAGCACCAACGCCGATTAACAATAACGCGATCACTAAAAATATCAGGTTAAAATATGTAAATACGTTTGATTTTACGATCTCTTTCGTCGTCTTTGTCGCCGACTCCGCTTTTTTATTCCAGAGACCCTTTTCTTTCCGCTCTGCCACCTGCTGTGCGGTCAGTCCCCGGATCGTTTCTGTCTGTTCCCGGATCGTTTCTGTCTGTTCCCGGTCTGCATTTTCTGCCACTCCTTTTCCCGTCTGATTCTGTTTTTCGTTTTCTGCCACTTCTTTTCCCGTCTGATTCTGTTTTTCGTTTTCTGCCATTTCTTTCTCTGTCTGGTTCACATTTTCCTCCATATAGCTATACCTCTTAGTATTCATCACTGTCACTCTGACTCATTTACAATTCATCATAACTTTGCTTACAAGTATAACCAATATTTTTGAAAAAAAGTAGGTTTTGGATAAGATTTAAGGAATATTTTAGATGTGTTAAGAAATTTTTATAAAAAAAAGTTTTTAAGAAAAAATGCCGGACATCAGCAGTTTCCACTGACTCCGGCATTTTTACCATCACTGGTCTATTATTTATTGCTCAGATATTCATCGATTCCCTTTGCGGCAGCTTTTCCTGCACCCATGGCAAGAATTACAGTTGCAGCTCCGGTTACGGCATCACCACCGGCAAATACACCGGCTTTTGAGGTAGCACCGTTTTCTTCCTCTGCGATGATACATTTTCTGCGGTTGATCTCAAGTCCCTTTGTAGTGGAAGAGATCAGCGGGTTCGGGGAAGTTCCAAGTGACATGATCACGGTATCTGCCTCGATCTCATACTCAGATCCCGGAATCTCTACCGGGCTTCTTCTTCCGGATGCATCTGGTTCACCGAGTTCCATCTTAATGACTTTCGCGCCTTTTACCCAGCCATTCTCATCTACAAGAATTTCTGTCGGGTTCTGGAGCAGATCAAAGATCACGCCCTCTTCTTTTGCATGATGTACTTCCTCCACACGCGCCGGAAGCTCTTCCTCGCCACGGCGGTATACGATATGTACCTCCGCGCCAAGTCTCTTTGCAGTTCTCGCAGCATCCATAGCAACGTTACCGCCGCCGACAACGATAACTTTCTTGCCTGCTTTGATCGGTGTATCATACTCATCTTTAAATGCCTTCATCAGGTTGTTTCTAGTCAGGAACTCATTTGCAGAAAATACACCCATTGCCTGCTCGCCAGGAATACCCATAAATCTTGGAAGTCCGGCACCGGAACCGATAAATACGGCCTCAAATCCCTCGTTTTCCATTAATTCATCGATTGTAACAGATTTTCCGATAACAACGTTTGTCTCGATCTTAACACCGAGTGCTTTTACATTTTCCACCTCAGCAGCAACAACCTTCTGTTTCGGAAGACGGAACTCCGGGATACCGTAAATCAGTACGCCGCCTGCCTCATGAAGTGCCTCAAAGATTGTCACATCATAGCCAAGTTTTGCCAGATCTCCGGCACAGGTTAAACCTGCAGGGCCAGAACCGATGACTGCAACCTTATGTCCGTTTAATTTCTCTGCTTTTTTCGGTTTAATATCATTTTCTCTTGCCCAGTCGGCAACAAAACGCTCTAATTTACCGATTGCAACCGGTTCACCCTTGATTCCGCGGATACATTTTCCTTCACACTGGCTCTCCTGTGGGCAGACACGTCCGCAGACTGCCGGAAGTGCGGAAGACTGACTGATAATGTGATATGCCTCCTCAAAGTTTCCTTCCTTTACCTGTGCGATAAATGCCGGGATATTGATAGATACCGGACAGCCCTTCATACACTGCGCATTTTTACAGTTTAAGCAGCGTGCTGCCTCAGCTTTTGCCTCTTCCTCGTTATATCCTAAACATACCTCTTCAAAGTTAGCCGCACGAACCTGTGGTTCCTGCTCGCGAACCGGTACTCTATTTAATACGTCCATTCTCTCTATCTCCTTTTCAAACGCTCAACCCTACTGACAGTTGCCACAGCCGCCGTGATGTGTATCACCTTCCTGCAGTTTTAACATCGCTCTTCCCTCTTCTGTCTTGTACTGTGCCTGACGTTTCATCGCCTGGTCAAAATCAACCTGATGCCCGTCAAACTCCGGTCCGTCCACGCAGGCAAATTTTACTTCCCCGCCTACTATCAGACGACATGCACCGCACATTCCGGTTCCGTCTACCATGATCGGGTTCATGGAAACAACGGTCGGGATTCCAAGCTCTTTTGTCAGCTTACATACGAATTTCATCATGATCATCGGTCCGATCGCTACACAGTGATCATAGCGTTTTCCTGCATCCCAGAGTTCCTGTAACTGATTAGTTCCCATACCGTGGAATCCATAAGAACCATCATCGGTCGTCACATAGAGATTTGTCGCAACTTCTTTCATCTGGTCTACTAAGATCAACAGATCTTTTGTCTTAGATCCCATGATCACATCACAGTCCACACCGTGCTCATGCAGCCATTTTACCTGCGGATATACCGGTGCTGTACCAACACCTCCGGCAACGAAAAGGATCTTCTTTTTCTTTAATTCTTCAATATCTTCGTCAATCAGGTCAGACGCACATCCAAGCGGGCCTACAAAATCCTGGAATGCATCTCCTTCCTGTAAATATGCCATACGCTCTGTAGATGCTCCGACAGTCTGGAATACGATCGTGATCGTACCTGCTTCCCTGTCATAATCACAAATGGTAAGCGGAATACGCTCGCCCTCCTCATCAATCTTTACAATTACAAACTGCCCCGGCTCACAGTACTGTGCCACACGAGGTGCTTTGACATCCATAAGATAAATCTTATCTGCCAGTTTTTCTCTTCTAACGATTGGATACATGGTCTCCTCCTAACATTTTTATATACATCAACATGCCCGTCAAAGTATTTATTTTCATACTTTAACATAATAAAGGAAAACACGTTAAATTTCAACGGCTTTCCTCTATTTTTTCTCAATTAGTTCTGTTTTTTCTCAAATTATTACTGCCAGATCCTGCAAAAAATCCTATTTTTCCCTTATTCTGCCTGTGAAAACAGGATCCTGTCGTTGACTAACCATCATTCCGCCTGCGAAAACAGGATCCTGTCATTGTCCAAACGCTTTCCGGCACAGACCGCAAACTGCTCTAACAGATCCTCCACCGTCATGCCCGCACGTTTTTCTCCGCTCACATCTAAGATGATATTTCCGGAATCCATCATCAGGGTACGGTTTCCAAGTTCTAATGCCTGGTGCATATTGTGGGTTACCATAAGGCAGGTGATCTTTCTCTCTGCAACGATCTGTCTGGTCAGGTCGAGCACTTTTTTTGCGGTTGCCGGATCCAATGCCGCCGTATGCTCATCTAACAACAGGATCTTTGGTGTGACCATCGTCGCCATAAGAAGCGTCAGTGCCTGGCGCTGTCCTCCGGAAAGGAGTCCTACCGGCTGCTTCATGCGATCCTCTAACCCCATATCAAGCAGTGCAAGGTGCTCCCTGAATTTTGCTTTATCCGCCGCATTGATACGGCTGAAATATGCATTTTTTGAGGTTTTGGCGCGAAGATAGGCAAGTGCCATATTTTCCTCGATTGTCATATGCGGCGCGGTTCCCTTTAAAGGATCCTGAAACAAATGACCAATCACCTTGCTCCGCACATGTTCTTTCTGGTAAGTGATATCCTCCCCATCTAACACAATAAGTCCCCGGTCGATAAAAAATGCTCCGGTGATTGCATTAAATAATGTAGATTTACCTGCTCCATTGCTTCCGATAATTGTTGCAAAGTCGCCATCCTTCAATTCCAGATTCAGATTTTTTAATGCGCATTTTTCATTGACAGTTCCCGGATTGAAGGTCTTGCTGACATTTTTCATAATTAACATCACGGTTCCTCCTTCTTCTGGTTCTGTTTCTGGATCTGTTCCATATATAACTGGTTTTCTGCCTTTGCAAGGCGGCGCTGTTTCATAAACGCTGCCTGCTTTTTCAGATAAGGCAGTGCGATCGCAAATGCAACGATAAGTGATGATACCAGTTTTAAACATTCTGCCGGAACATTTACTCTTAAAGCAATCGCTACGATAAAGCGGTACAGGCAGCTTCCTAATACCACGCCGATCACACGCTTTAACACACCGCCTTTTCCGATGATCGACTCCCCGATGATCAGACTCGCAAGTGCGATCGTTACCATTCCCGTTCCAAGATTGATATCACAGGATTTCTGATACTGTGCGAGCAGTCCGCCGGAAAGTCCGGTCATGGCATTCGCAACACAAAGTCCGATCGTGATCATAAGTCCGGTATTGATACTTGATGCCCTTACCATATCCGGGTTATCGCCGGTCGCACGGATGGAAAGTCCCAGTCTCGTATTTAAAAACCATGCCAGTATCACACCGACAATCACAACAAATACAGCTGCAACGATCAGTTTATACCAGGTTCCCCCGATATGATCTTTCGCCCATGAAAAAACCGTGTCACAGGAAAAAAGATTGATATTGGATGCAAAACCCATCACCGCAATGTTGATCGTGTATAATCCTGTATTTACGATGATTCCAGCTAAGATGGACTGAATACCCATTCTGGTCTGTAAAAATGCAGTAACGAATCCCGATACAACTCCTGCTGCCGCCGCCGCAAACAGTCCTAACACCGGATGTCCGGCAAGCGTCACCGTCGCACAGACTGCACAGCCTAATGTAAAGCAGCCGTCTGTTGACAGATCCGCAATATCTAATATGGAAAATGATACAAATAATGCAAGCGCAACCAGTGCATAGATAAATCCAAGTTCTAATGCGCTCTGTACAATGGAAAGTGTAATGATCGAACCCATAATCCCCTCCGGTTCCGTTTTTCTTCTATTCCGCTTTTATTCAAATTCTTCTGCGGTTGTAACTTCTTTTAATTCTTCACACATATCTTTAAATACACTGTCATCAATGCCAACGGCTGCAGCTGTCTCCGTGTTGACAGTCACGATACCACTGTCTAATGTGCGGACTGCTGTTGCTGCAGGATCAGCACCATTTACAAGGATGTCTGCTGCCATATCTGCCGTTGCAGTTCCAAGCTCTGTATAATTGACGCCATATCCTAAGAATGCTCCGTTTAACGCGAAGGAATCAGCTCCTGTATAGTGCGGGATCTTTGCATCTGCAAACTTTTCAAAGATTGCAAGCTCGGCTGTCATGATTGTGTTATCGGTCGGTGTGAATACTGCATCTACCCCTTCTGCCACAAGCGCATCTGCTGCTGCAGATACCTCTGCATTGGTGGTTCCTGTCTTTTCAATATATTCAATACCGTTTTCCTCACAGTAAGCGATTGCATCTGCAACCGGCACTTTTGAGGAATCCTGGCTCTTATCATATAACAGTCCGATTTTCTTTACATCCGGGTTGGCTGCCGTGATCAGTTTCATAACAGCCGTGGTGTCAAGTGCATCGGACGTACCTGTGATATTTGCACCAGGTGCATTTAAATCTGCGACAAGTCCTGCGCTGACCGGATCTGATACTGCGGAGAATACAACCGGGATCTGATTGTCCTCTGTCGCATTCTGCATGATCATGGCTGCCGGTGTTGCGATCGGGATGATCACATCCACTTTTTCTGCAACCAGATCCGTTGCGATCTGATTTAAGGTAGAGGAATCTGCCTGACCATTATAGGTATAATCTGCATAATCGAATGTCACACCAAGTTCTGCACCTTTTGCATCAAGCTCTGCCTCGATCGCCTTCTCGATCTGGTTTAAGGAAGCATCATCTACATACTGGACGATACCAACTTTATATACCGTGCCATCTGCATTGGCTATCTCTGTCACATCCGCATTGGCATTCTCTTTTATTTCTGCGGTATTTGCATTATTCTGTGCATTTGTGTCTGTTTTCGCATTATTTCCCGTGCTGTTTCCACATCCACCAAGCACACCTGCTGTCATTGCCATCATTAATACTGCTGCCATCATTTTTCTTTTCATTTCTTTCCCCTTTCTGCGCCGTTCTCTGCGCATTACAGGTTTGTGCATAAGCACAAATCCTGTGTGCGAAAAATTCTATTTTTCGCACTTGTTCCCTCCAGATTTTAAATTTGGAAAAAGCCGTTTCGAGAGGTGGAATTCGTCATCATGCAAACTTTCGTTTACAATGTAAATGAATTTTACATTAAAAAACCGCCTCAGGTTCTTGCCTGAGACGGTAATAGTATCTATTATCGCGGTACCACTCATATTGACTGAAAAGTCCACTCACTTCATGTACAACCATACATGCCGGATGGGTAACGGGTCCGGTTCCCGGCGGCGCCTACTAAATCCTGTTCAGGCCGCCCTCAAAAGTCCATTCAGCAAATCCATCCATACTGCAATCCCACCACCTGCAGCTCTCTGTAATATCAAAAAATGCTTACTATTCTTTCTCAACGGTTTTTCTTTATGGGTATACTTTAATATATTAAAGTGATTTTGTCAACACATTTTTTATTTTCTTTTTTATTTACTTTTTTCTCACACGGATTCATGTTATAATGTTGATGTATTATCCCATATAACTCCATAAATATAATTATGGGCTGGGAAATCCATATTTTTATTCAAAAGAAAAGTGGTATTTACCACGGAATGGAGGATTTTATAATGTATAAATTTACAGACGACTATTTAATTGGAATTGACGAGATTGATAATGAGCATCGTCGGTTATTTCAGATGATAAATGAAGCGATTGACCTTTCAAAAGAAAGTTCAGATATCTCTGTTATCTCCAAGAATCTGGTTTCCGGATTGAAAAATTACGCCGCAACACATTTCGCCCATGAGGAAGCTTACATGGAGCATATTCATGATCCTGAGCTTCCGATCCAAAAAAAAGAACATGAAGCATTTACAAAAAAAATCAACACTTTTGCTCTGGATACTTCTTCCCCGGAAGCAGCAAGGCAATCCCTAAACGACCTGCTGGCTTATCTGGCTCGCTGGTTATACCGGCATATCTTAAGCAGTGATACGATGATCGGAAAAATGTCTTCTATTTCTGCTGATGAAGAAGATCCATTTGCATTTTGCGAAAAATACAAAACCGGCGTTGAGTTAATTGATACTGAGCACCGACGGCTGTTTGAGATCATTCACGATACCAACGATCTGATTCACGCAGAACTTCTGCATGACAAATATGATGAGATCATGCACCTGCTTGTAGAATTAAAAGACTATACAGAATTTCATTTCCGTGATGAAGAAAATCTCATGGAACGCATCCATTATCCGGAAATCAGTGCTCAGAAACGTGCACATACTGCCTTCGTGGAACGTCTTGTTGAGGTTGATTTAACAGATTTGGACGAAATGGATGACAATCAGCAGGAATATCTGATTGACCTGATCAATTTTTTGTCCGGCTGGCTGATCAATCATATCTTAGGTTCCGATAAAAAGATTGGTGAGTATATGCGTGAACATGGAATCAAGGAAGAATAGGCTCAAAGAAAAACAAGAACACAAAAAATAATATCTGATTACTAAAAATTTTAAAAGGACAGAAACTGGAATCTTCGGATTTCCAACTTCTGTCCTTTTCCTATGCATCTATTTGTTGCTGTTCACATCTCCAAGTGTGACCAGCAGCGATTATTCTTCCCAGCTTACACATGCAGAACATATCCGGTTTACGAGAAATATACCAGCTCATCTTCCGGTTTTTCTGCCGGTTCGATGGATACCGGATAAAGTACCGGTCCTTTTCCCTTATACTCTCTCGCAAATTCCACATGCACTTCCGCAGTGATATTGATCCAGGATTTGTGCGGGATCTTGTCCTCATCCGCATATTTACACTTAAATCCGATAAATGTCACATCCTCGATGCAGCATGTCATCGCAAAACGTCCCGGCACAAACACTCCTTTTTTAAGTTTTTCCGGATTGTATACCAATGCCAGGAAAGATACTTTTTTGCCCTCATATTTTTTCGGATTATCCATACAGTCCATGTACCAGATTGCATAGTCTGCATCGGTGATCTCGATCACATCCGCAGAAAGATCAAACGGAAGTTCCTCCGGACGTTCATCCAAGCTGCCGTCCTCACGCTCGAAGACGAGCTGTGCCTTGCGGTTCTGTGCCTTGACATTACGGCGGCATTTGCCTTTGTCCGTGCTGTCATCACAGCGGTTAAAGATCACGACATCTGCCTGAAATAACTGCTCCATTACCATGGTACGCATATTTGCAAGATACATGTCAAACGTTGTCGCATCCACAGTCGCTAACTGCTGTACGATCACCCAGTGTTTCGGGAGTTCCATATCCATCAGTGTTCCCATTCCCCAGGTACCATTGTATTCGATAAACACCTGCTCCGGCAGATATTCCGCCTGCACTTTGTTTAAAAACTCTTCGGTAAAATCCTCTTCATTTTCTACCATGACAAGTCTGGCGTTGATTTTTTTTAACTCCTCCTCGTCATATTCGACATCTCCGTCCTCACAGCAGATCACAACACTTCTTCCACCCTCAGTGAAACCATCATCAAATAACGTCTCCTTCACCAGAGTCGTCTTGCCGCTGTCCATAAAACCGGTAAATAAATATACTGGTATTTCGTTCATATAAATCTCCATTCCTGAGTAACTTTTTCCCGCTTTTACGCGATTCCAAACAGTTCCTCTAATCTGTGTTCGTCAATATGTGTACCAATCACACAGAGTCTTCCGGTATAATCTGGCTCTCCTTCACGGATCTCGTACTCACCCGGAACCATGTCAAAGTAGATCCAGGAACCATTCACATCGGCTACCATACCTTTTGCACGAAGGATCTCGCCGTAGTCGTCTGTCTCGCAGAGTGTCTTTAACACTTCCTCAATCTGCTCTTTTGTAAACTTATGAGGTGTCTCCTTGCCCCAGCTTGTAAATACATCATCTGCATGATGATGGTGATGATGATCATGGCAGCCGCAGGTGCAGTTCTCGTCATGCTCCTCATGATCGTGGTCGTGATCATGGTCATGGTGATGTTCATGTTCTTCGTGATCATGGTCATGATCATGGCAGCCACAGGTGCAGTTCTCGTCATGCTCCTCGTGGTCGTGGTCATGATGATGCTCATGCTCATGTTCTAAAGCTTCCTCTTTTGCATGCTGCTCTGCGAGAAGTTTTACTTCCAGAGAGTCCTGTCCCTCCACTACTTTTAAGATCTGTTCGCCTTTGATCTCATCCCATGGAGTTGTGATAACAGCAGCTTTCGGATTTAATGCCTGGATCTGTTTTACACACAGCTCTAACTGCTCCGGTGTTGCCTTCTGGCTTCTGCTTAAGACAACCGTTGTCGCATATTCGATCTGGTTGTTGAAAAATTCACCAAATGCTTTCATCTGTTTGCTTGCCTTTAATGCATTTACAACCGTGATCAGTCCGTTTAATTTGACATCCTCGTCTTTTTCCACGTCGATGACAGATTTCATAACATCGGATAATTTACCAACACCGGACGGCTCGATCAAAATACGGTCCGGATGGAACTTCTCGATGACTTCATGTAAGTTTTTACCAAAATCGCCTACTAAGGAACAGCAGATGCATCCGGAATTCATCTCTGTGATCTCAATTCCTGCATCCTTTAAAAATCCTCCGTCAATGCCGACTTCACCAAATTCGTTCTCAATCAGAACGATCTTCTCGCCCTTAAAAACTTCCTCGATCATTTTTTTAATAAATGTTGTTTTTCCAGCTCCAAGGAAACCAGATATAATATCAATTTTTGTCATTGTCTTATCTCTCCCTTCACAAACACTACTATTTTACTCTAGTTTTTCCTCTTTTGCAAATTTTTGCATGGATTTCATGAAACTTTTATATTTTACGCTATACACTTCTCTTCTACACAGCACTCTTATTTATGAAACTGCATCTGATACAGTTTTTCATACACACCGCCTTTTTCTAACAGTTCCTCATGCGTTCCTTCCTCCGCAATGCCCTCCTCCGTCAAAACCAGGATTCGCTGTGCATTTTTGATTGTGGAAAGCCGGTGTGCGATCACAAATGTTGTACGATTCTTTGCCAGTTTTTCCAGAGAATCCTGCACGACTTTCTCACTTTCATTGTCAAGTGCACTCGTCGCCTCATCAAAGATCAGGATCGGTGGATTCTTTAAAAATACCCTTGCAATGGACAAACGCTGTTTCTGCCCGCCGGAAAGTTTGATTCCCCGCTGTCCGATATCTGTTTCATACCCATTTGGCAGCGACATGATAAAATCGTGTGCATTGGCATTTTTCGCCGCTTCAATCACTTCCTCACGTGTTGCATCCGGTTTTCCATAACGGATATTATCAAAAACGGTTCCGACAAACAGATACACATCCTGCTGTACGATACCGATATGGTCGCGCAGGCTCTTTAACCTGATATCCCGGACATCGCAGCCATCAATCTTAACTGCTCCTGCCGTCACATCATAAAACCTCGGAATCAGTGAACACAGTGTACTCTTTCCGGCTCCTGACGACCCCACAAGTGCCATATAAGCCCCCGCCGGAACGTTCAGGTTAATATGATTTAACACACATTCCGTATTTTCCTCATACTGGAAAGATACATCCTCAAAGCTGATATCGCCTTTGACATTGACCAGCTCTTTTGCATCCTCTTTATCTGCAATATCCGGTTCGATCGCCATGATCTCCTGAAAACGTTCAAACCCGGTATATCCGTTCTGAAACTGTTCCGTAAAATCAATTAGTGTCCGCACCGGCTCTGTAAACACGCTGATATAAAGCAAAAATGTGACCAGATCACTGATATCCACACTTCCCTTTGCGATCAGAATGACACCCGCAAGTATGACATTTACCTGGATCAGGGTCGTAAAAGTACCAAGTCCTGCCGAGAAACTTCCCATATAATAATAACTGTTCTTTTTTGCGCGCAGAAAGCCTTCGTTTCCCTGACGGAATTTTTCTTTTTCGATATCCTCATTCGCAAATGACTTTACCACACGGATCCCGGACAAATTATCCTCGATCTGTGCATTGATATCGGCGATCCGCTCGCGGTTGCTGCGAAACGCACGTCGCATTTTTCCGTTCATGTAATAGGCAAACAGAAACATGAACGGCAGCACTGCAAATGCGGCAAGTGCAAGTGCCGGTTTAATACTCATTAAGATCACGAACGCACCAATAATTTTGATCAGGGAAAGGATAATGTTTTCCGGTCCATGGTGCATCAGTTCTGTGATATCAAATAAATCCGTCGTAATACGGGACATCAGCTGCCCAACCTTCTGATCATCATAAAAGGAAAATGACAGCTTCTGAAAATGTGCAAAAATCTCCGCACGCATGTCATACTCGATTTTAGCGCCCATCACATGCCCCTGATTTGCAATAAAAAAACGGCTGTAACAGTCTACCGCCACCAGTGCGAATAACATAAGCGCAATCCAACGGATCTGTCCTAAAATCGCCTGCGGTTCCATATAGATTAATGTAGATGTCATATAACGGATCACAAGCGGGATCACAAGCGCGACCGCCGCAGATACCGTTGCAAAAAACATATCTGCCCAGAACACTCCCAGATACGGCTTATAATATGAAATCATCTTTTTCAGGTTTTTACTCATAGTATTCCTCCATTTCCAACTCTTTTATTTTATCTATCCTGTCCCAAAAGTCAAGAATATGTGCTATACTAAAAGAAGCACACAGTGACATTGAGACTGCCAAAGTGCGATCCAATGTCAAATACGATAAAAAGGAGTACATGTATGGATACAATCAAAAGCAAATACCATGAAACACTTGCTGCAACAGTGATCAAAAACCTTGAAAAACGCCAGATGGAAGGCTACTACTGCCCGACCGTAGAAGACGCAGAAAAACTTGCATTTTCATTCTTAAAAGATGGGCAGACCGTATCTTTCGGCGGCTCCATGACCTTAGAGGAGACCGGCATGCTGACAGCGCTCCGCCATGATCCTTCCATCCATCTGATCGACCGCTCAACCGCAAAAACACCAGATGAAACAAAAAAAATGTATCACGACGCTCTTTCCAGCGACGTATATTTTATGAGTACCAATGCAATCACAACCGGTGGCGAGCTTGTCAACATCGATGGAACCGGAAACCGTGTTGCCGCACTGATCTATGGTCCGGAAACTGTTGTTATTTTAGCTGGAATGAATAAAATTGCCGCAAATGTAGACGAGGCCCTGAGCCGTGTACATAATGTTGCCACAGCACAAAACTGTATCCGTCTTGACAAAAAAACACCTTGTGCCATAACCGGTGCCTGCGCAGACTGTCTTTCTCCGGACTGTATCTGTAATCAGGTTGTCATCACCAGAAGAAGTGGAATCAAAGGACGTATCAAAGTACTTTTGATTGGAGAATCTTTCGGTTATTAATTAAAAAAGAACCGTGAAAATATGAATTTTTCAGTTTGTTAACTGTTTTTCATATTTTACGGTTCCTTTTTTCGTATCTTTTCAAAATAATTTCCCATGGCTGCTATTTCTTTTTTGCAACCATTTTACAACCATACTCTTCGGTCTCCGGATTGCTGTTCTGCTTACGAACCACTTTATACTCATAACGCATTCCTGAATCAGTTACATCCATATAAAGCTGTAGCTGCATTCCAACGTCCAGACAGCCGGAAATTCCTTTAAACAGTACACCATTTGCGCTCATATTTTTGATGGTAACCGGTATCGGCTTATGGAGCGTTATCATGTTATTTTTTATCCTGACACCTTCGATCTTGCCAGATGCTTCAATCTCATAACGCTCAAATTTTCTGCCTTTTTTCTGTTCTTCATCGTATAGCGCAATCGACATTTCGTTTGCGATCACCGCCCCCTGTACGGTACCTAAATAAGAATATATTTTGTTCTCCAGAAAAACAAGCAGTCCCACTGGTTCTTTCGGGCGATATGCCATCGCACTCGCCCGCACTTTGATGATATTTGTCAGCAGATTATGACCAAGAATTACCGTGTCTGCAAGTACACTGTTTTTTTTCTGTTCACGGATAATTACCCGGCAGTTTTTTAAATTAATCATAAAATATCATCTCCATTCTACTCATTTCGTATATTCTGTCTCTATCTTAAATTCGTATTTCATACATCTTTTCTCATATTATAAACATATTTATGCATTTCTGCAATACTATGCCCTTTGCTCCACGATATTTCTAAAGATTATCCACCTTACGAATAGACTTATTATCGCAATAAAATATATCTGGTAAATAACCTCACTCAGAGAAAAAAAAGACTACCACACATGCGGTAGTCTTTTTGCACTACAACTAATTATTAGTTGTATTTTCTTTTTCTAGCTGCTTCAGATTTCTTCTTACGCTTTACGCTTGGT